>OGQE01002903.1_pt1 | contig 11542 bp, 12 predicted proteins | sample 1553131 | NCBI WGS metagenome assembly OGQE01 (sample SAMEA2579929, study PRJEB22360) | human gut metagenome | biome: human gut; feature: human-associated habitat; material: faeces | place: Denmark | collected 2008/2010
GGCGACAAAAATAAAATTGATGGCCTTGCGGTCACCACGATGCGCCAGGCATTAAACGACGTTGCTTTTCGTGGGCGAGTGGTTATCGGCGAGGGGGAACGATATCCTCTTTAGCGCTACGGGCGTGACGGGCGGCGAGTTGGTGAACGGTATCCAACAGACGGCGAATGGGGTGCGGACGCAGACATTACTGATCGGCGGCGCGGACCAAACGTGTAATATAATAGACTCCCTGCATTGATGGTGATCTATCGGAAGACCAATGGCGACGCTGACAGAAGATGATGTGCTTGAGCAACTGGATGCACAGGACAATTTATTTTCATTTATGAAAACTGCGCATTCTATTTTGCTCCAGGGGATACGCCAGTTTCTGCCGTCGCTGTTTGTCGATAACGATGAAGAGATCGTCGAATATGCAGTGAAGCCGTTACTCGCCCAAAGCGGCCCGCTTGACGATATTGATGTTGCGCTGCGTTTGATTTATGCGCTGGGGAAAATGGATAAATGGCTGTACGCCGATATCACGCATTTTTCCCAGTTTTGGCATTACCTGAACGAACAGGATGAAACGCCCGGATTTGCCGATGACATGACCTGGGATTTTATCAGCAACGTCAATAGCATAACCTGCAATGCGACGCTCTATGACGCGTTGAAAGCGATGAAGTTCGCCGATTTCGCCGTCTGGTCAGAGGCGCGTTTTAGCGGGATGGTCAAAACGGCGCTGACGCTGGCAGTAACGACCACCTTAAAGGAATTAACGCCGTGAAAATCGAACTGACGGTGAATGGACTAAAGGTACAGGCGCAGTACTCTGATGATGAAATTGAAAATGTACATAAACCGTTGCTGCGTATGCTGGCGGCCTTACAGACAGTAAATCCGCAGCGGCGTACGGTGGTTTTTCTTTGCGCTCCGCCGGGGACGGGTAAATCTACCCTAACCACCTTCTGGGAATATCTCGCACAACAAGACCCGGAACTGCCCGCTATTCAGACACTGCCGATGGATGGTTTTCACCATTACAATAGCTGGCTGGATGCGCATCAATTGCGCCCCTTCAAAGGCGCACCAGATACATTCAACGTTGCGAAACTGGCGGAAAATCTGTGCCGGGTTGTGGAAGGGGATTGTACGTGGCCGCAGTACGATCGACAAAAGCATGATCCTGTTGAAGATGCGTTGCACGTTACCGCACCACTCGTCATCGTCGAAGGAAACTGGCTATTACTGGATGATGAAAAGTGGCAGGAGTTGGCATCTTTCTGCGATTTTTCTATTTTTATTCATGCACCTGCTCAAATTCTGCGGGAGCGCTTGATTAGTCGTAAAATTGCGGGAGGGTTATCGCGGCAAGAAGCCGAAGCTTTTTATGCCCGAACCGATGGTCCCAATGTCGAGCGTGTGCTGGTGAATAGTCGTCAGGCCAATCTGATATTAGAGATGACCGAAGAAGGCAGATATCACTTCAAAAGCTGACAATTTATTCCAGTTATTGCAGGGGTATTATTACGCCAGCCTGGAATAAAGCCCCCTACAAAAGGGGATAAAAGTGTGATGTAAGTCAGATAAATGTCTTCTTCGGCTGGACAATCATTCCTTTTATTCCACGTTTCGCTTATCCTAGCTGAAGCGTTTCAGTCGATTAAATGTTCGACAATTAACCAATCAGTCGCAGTTTGCGACAGGTAAGGTTTCCCCGGACGATTTGCTGGATTACTCTGTCTGGCAAATTTGCTCAGGGAAAACCTTGCAGGAGATCTATGACCGTACGCGTAGCGATAAATGGCTTCGGTCGCATCGGGCGTAATGTGGTTCGTGCTTTGTATGAATCCGGACGCCGGGCGGAAATTACCGTGGTGGCAATCAACGAACTGGCGGATGCTGCGGGCATGGCGCATTTGTTGAAATATGACACCAGCCATGGCCGTTTTGCATGGGAAGTACGACAGGAACGCGATCAACTTTTTGTTGGTGATGACGCCATCCGTGTATTGCATGAACGTTCACTGCAATCGCTCCCCTGGCGTGAACTTGGCGTTGATGTAGTCCTCGACTGCACCGGCGTATATGGCTCCCGCGAGCATGGCGAAGCGCATATTGCCGCCGGGGCCAAAAAAGTGCTCTTTTCACATCCTGGCAGTAACGATCTCGACGCGACCGTTGTTTACGGCGTCAATCAGGATCAACTTCGTGCGGAACACCGCATCGTTTCTAACGCTTCCTGTACCACGAATTGCATAATTCCCGTCATCAAATTGTTAGATGATGCGTACGGTATTGAGTCCGGCACTGTGACCACAATTCACTCCGCCATGCACGATCAACAGGTTATTGATGCATACCATCCTGACCTGCGTCGCACCCGGGCAGCCAGCCAGTCGATCATTCCGGTCGATACTAAACTGGCCGCCGGTATCACACGATTTTTTCCGCAATTTAACGATCGCTTTGAAGCGATTGCGGTACGTGTGCCAACCATAAATGTGACGGCAATCGATTTAAGCGTGACGGTGAAGAAACCTGTAAAAGCCAATGAAGTCAACCTGTTGCTGCAAAAAGCAGCACAAGGTGCATTTCATGGTATAGTTGACTATACGGAATTGCCGTTGGTCTCTGTAGATTTTAACCACGATCCGCACAGTGCCATTGTCGATGGCACCCAAACCCGGGTTAGTGGCGCACACCTGATCAAAACGTTGGTCTGGTGCGATAACGAATGGGGCTTTGCTAACCGAATGCTCGACACGACGTTAGCTATGGCTACTATTGCTTTCAGGTAAGACGCAAGCAGCGTCTGCAAAACTTTTAGAATCAACGAGAGGATTCACCATGTCTGTAATTAAGATGACCGATCTGGATCTTGCTGGGAAACGTGTATTTATCCGTGCGGATCTGAACGTACCAGTAAAAGACGGGAAAGTAACCAGCGACGCGCGTATCCGTGCTTCTCTGCCGACCATCGAACTTGCCCTGAAACAAGGCGCAAAAGTGATGGTAACTTCCCACCTGGGTCGTCCTACCGAAGGCGAGTACAACGAAGAATTCTCTCTGCTGCCGGTTGTTAACTACCTGAAAGACAAACTGTCTAACCCGGTTCGTCTGGTTAAAGATTACCTCGACGGCGTTGACGTTGCTGAAGGTGAACTGGTTGTTCTGGAAAACGTTCGCTTCAACAAAGGCGAGAAGAAAGACGACGAAACCCTGTCCAAAAAATACGCTGCACTGTGTGACGTGTTCGTAATGGACGCATTCGGTACTGCTCACCGCGCGCAGGCTTCTACTCACGGTATCGGTAAATTCGCTGACGTTGCGTGCGCAGGCCCGCTGCTGGCAGCTGAACTGGACGCGCTGGGTAAAGCACTGAAAGAACCTGCTCGCCCGATGGTGGCTATCGTTGGTGGTTCTAAAGTATCTACCAAACTGACCGTTCTGGACTCCCTGTCTAAAATCGCTGACCAGCTGATTGTTGGTGGTGGTATCGCTAACACCTTTATCGCGGCACAAGGCCACGATGTGGGTAAATCCCTGTACGAAGCTGATCTGGTTGACGAAGCAAAACGTCTGCTGACCACCTGCAACATCCCGGTTCCGTCTGATGTTCGTGTAGCAACTGAGTTCTCTGAAACTGCACCGGCTACCCTGAAATCTGTTAACGATGTGAAAGCTGACGAGCAGATCCTGGATATCGGTGATGCTTCCGCTCAGGAACTGGCTGAAATCCTGAAGAATGCGAAAACCATTTTGTGGAACGGTCCGGTTGGCGTGTTCGAATTCCCGAACTTCCGCAAAGGTACTGAAATCGTGGCTAACGCTATCGCAGACAGCGAAGCGTTCTCCATCGCTGGCGGCGGCGACACTCTGGCAGCAATCGACCTGTTCGGCATTGCTGACAAAATCTCCTACATCTCCACTGGCGGCGGTGCATTCCTCGAATTCGTGGAAGGTAAAGTACTGCCTGCAGTAGCGATGCTCGAAGAGCGCGCTAAGAAGTAAAAAATCACAGGGCAGGGAAACCTGCCCTTGTTGCAGCGCGCTTTTAAAGCACGCACTTTTTCATACTCTAAATAATTCGAGTTGCAGGAAGGCGACAAGAGAGTGAATCCCATGAGCTTACATAAGTAAGTGACTGGGGTGAGCGAACGCAGACGCAGCACATGCAACTTGAAGTATGACGAGTATAAGGCCCGACGATACAGGACAAGAGACATGTCTAAGATTTTTGATTTCGTAAAACCTGGCGTAATCACTGGTGATGACGTACAGAAAGTTTTCCAGGTAGCAAAAGAAAACAACTTCGCACTGCCAGCAGTAAACTGCGTCGGTACTGACTCCATCAACGCCGTGCTGGAAACCGCTGCTAAAGTTAAAGCGCCGGTTATCGTTCAGTTCTCCAACGGTGGTGCTTCTTTTATCGCTGGTAAAGGCGTGAAATCTGACGTTCCGCAGGGCGCTGCTATCCTGGGTGCGATCTCTGGTGCGCATCACGTTCACCAGATGGCTGAACACTACGGTGTTCCGGTGATCCTGCATACTGACCACTGCGCGAAAAAACTGCTGCCGTGGATCGACGGTCTGCTGGACGCGGGTGAAAAACACTTCGCTGCTACCGGTAAGCCGCTGTTCTCTTCTCACATGATTGACCTGTCTGAAGAATCTCTGCAAGAGAACATTGAAATCTGCTCTAAATACCTGGAGCGCATGTCCAAAATCGGCATGACTCTGGAAATCGAACTGGGTTGCACCGGTGGTGAAGAAGACGGCGTGGACAACAGCCACATGGACGCTTCTGCACTGTACACCCAGCCGGAAGACGTTGATTACGCATACACCGAGCTGAGCAAAATCAGCCCGCGTTTCACCATCGCTGCGTCCTTCGGTAACGTACACGGTGTTTACAAGCCGGGTAACGTTGTTCTGACTCCGACCATCCTGCGCGACTCTCAGGAATATGTTTCTAAGAAACACAACCTGCCGCACAACAGCCTGAACTTCGTATTCCACGGTGGTTCCGGTTCTACTGCTCAGGAAATCAAAGACTCCGTAAGCTACGGCGTAGTGAAAATGAACATCGATACCGATACCCAATGGGCAACCTGGGAAGGTGTTCTGAACTACTACAAAGAAAACGAAGCTTACCTGCAAGGCCAGCTGGGCAACCCGAAAGGCGAAGATCAGCCGAACAAGAAATACTACGATCCGCGCGTATGGCTGCGTGCCGGTCAGACTTCGATGATCGCTCGTCTGGAAAAAGCATTCCAGGAACTGAACGCGATCGACGTTCTGTAAGATATTCCTTTCTGCTTATCTCAAGGCCCGCTCTGCGGGTCTTTTTTTCGCCAAAAGCAAGGTGATACAGATGAGAAATCTGTGATCTATTTGGCAAAATTATGCTTTATTGTTTACCCTTGTCAGACTGCCCGTCATAAGGCGGCGGAGTGTATTTCTCCATTTTGAGTCAGTTGAAAAGGAATATTGAATGGAAGATTTGAATGTTGTCGATAGCATAAACGGCGCGGGAAGCTGGCTGGTGGCTAACCAGGCGCTGCTGCTTAGTTATGCAGTAAACATCGTGGCGGCACTCGCGATCATCATCGTTGGTTTGATTATCGCGCGGATGATTTCCAACGCGGTGAATCGCCTGATGATCTCCCGTAAAATCGATGCCACTGTTGCTGATTTTCTTTCTGCATTAGTCCGTTACGGAATTATCGCCTTTACGCTAATCGCTGCACTGGGGCGCGTGGGCGTACAAACAGCGTCAGTCATTGCTGTACTCGGTGCCGCAGGCTTAGCTGTTGGTCTGGCTTTGCAGGGGTCACTGTCTAACCTGGCCGCTGGCGTGTTACTTGTCATGTTCCGCCCGTTCCGTGCCGGAGAATATGTTGACCTCGGCGGCGTAGCCGGTACTGTGCTGAGTGTGCAGATTTTCTCCACCACCATGCGTACTGCAGACGGTAAAATTATCGTTATTCCGAACGGTAAAATTATTGCCGGGAATATTATTAACTTCTCCCGCGAGCCAGCTCGCCGTAACGAATTTATTATTGGCGTGGCGTATGATTCCGATATCGATCAGGTTAAGCAGATCCTGACCGATATTATCCAGTCTGAAGATCGCATTTTGAAAGATCGCGAAATGACTGTGCGTCTGAACGAACTTGGCGCATCGTCGATTAATTTCGTGGTCCGCGTCTGGAGCAACAGCGGCGATCTGCAAAACGTGTACTGGGATGTGCTGGAGCGTATTAAACGTGAATTTGATGCCGCCGGTATCAGCTTCCCGTACCCGCAAATGGATGTGAACTTTAAGCGGGTGAAAGAAGACAAAGCTGCGTAATCAACGCTGAGGCCAGATAATACTCTCTGGCCTCTCTCTTATTAGTTTTTCTGATTGCCAATTAATATTATCAATTTCCGCTAATAACAATCCCGCGATATAGTCTCTGCATCAGATACTTAATTCGGAATATCCAACGTGTTTTCTTATTACTTTCAAGGTCTTGCACTTGGCGCAGCTATGATCCTACCGCTCGGTCCACAAAATGCTTTTGTGATGAATCAGGGCATTCGTCGTCAGTACCACATTATGATTGCCTTACTTTGTGCTATCAGCGATTTGGTCCTGATTTGTGCGGGGATTTTTGGTGGCAGCGCGTTATTGATGCAGTCGCCGTGGTTGCTGGCGCTGGTCACCTGGGGCGGCGTAGCCTTCTTGCTGTGGTATGGTTTTGGCGCTTTTAAAACAGCAATGAGCAGTAACATTGAGTTAGCCAGTGCCGAAGTTCTGAAACAAGGCAGATGGAAAATTATCGCCACCATGTTGGCAGTGACCTGGCTGAATCCGCATGTTTACCTGGATACTTTTGTTGTGCTGGGCAGCCTTGGCGGGCAACTTGATGTGGAACCAAAACGTTGGTTTGCGCTCGGAACAATTAGCGCCTCTTTCCTGTGGTTCTTTGGTCTGGCTATTCTCGCAGCCTGGCTGGCACCGCGCCTGCGCACGGCAAAATCACAGCGCATTATCAATCTGGTAGTGGGATGTGTTATGTGGTTTATTGCCTTGCAGCTGGCGAGAGACGGTATTGCTCATGCACAAGCCTTGTTCAGTTAGGCGCTATCTGATGGAAAAATAAAACAGAGGCGCTAAGCTTGCCTCCAGAGGTCCTGAATTTTGGGCAAGTCAATTAACACGGAGAGACTAACGTGAAGTTCAAAGTTATCGCCCTGGCGGCATTAATGGGTATTAGCGGGATGGCAGCGCAGGCTAACGAATTGCCGGATGGACCGCATATTGTCACCTCCGGTACGGCAAGCGTGGATGCGGTGCCAGACATTGCCACTCTTGCGATTGAAGTTAACGTGGCCGCGAAGGATGCCGCTACTGCCAAGAAACAGGCAGATGAGCGCGTCGCACAATACATTTCCTTCCTTGAGCTCAATCAGATCGCGAAAAAAGATATCAGCTCAGCGAACTTACGCACTCAGCCAGATTATGATTATCAGGATGGTAAAAGTATCCTGAAAGGCTACCGCGCAGTGAGAACGGTGGAAGTCACGCTCCGTCAGTTAGACAAACTGAATTCCTTGCTGGACGGCGCGCTAAAGGCGGGTCTTAACGAAATTCGTTCTGTGTCGCTGGGCGTGGCGCAGCCGGATGCCTATAAAGACAAAGCGCGTAAGGCAGCGATTGATAACGCGATTCATCAGGCGCAGGAACTGGCGAATGGCTTTAATCGCAAACTGGGGCCGGTATATAGCGTGCGTTATCATGTTTCCAACTATCAGCCCAGCCCAATGGTGCGGATGATGAAAGCTGATGCTGCACCGGTGTCCGCACAGGAAACTTACGAGCAGGCCGCTATTCAGTTTGATGATCAGGTCGATGTAGTCTTCCAGTTAGAACCTGTGGATCAACCACCCGCTAAAACACCTGCTGCACATTAATACTTGTAGCCCGACGTATTCGTCGGGCTAATGCCTTTACCCGATATTGCCTCCTTTTTCTGTAAAACCATGACGTAATCACCTATCTTTGCTCGCGGTTTCATCAAGGATAGGCTGACTGAAACGGTTAAGCGGACAAGGATGCGGGAGAGGGGGGATGGACATTTTAATTTCGAAAAAGATGCGCAATTTCATTTTATTAGCGCAAACCAATAATATTGCCCGGGCGGCAGAAAAAATCCATATGACGGCTTCGCCATTTGGCAAAAGCATTGCCGCGCTGGAAGAACAAATTGGCTATACGCTATTTACCCGCAAAGATAATAATATCAGCCTCAATAAAGCCGGACAGGAACTGTATCAAAAACTGTTCCCGGTTTATCAACGACTTTCTGCGATTGATAATGAAATCCATAACTCAGGGCGTCGTTCACGAGAAATTGTGATAGGCATAGATAATACTTATCCGACAATTATTTTCGATCAGTTGATTAGTCTCGGAGATAAGTATGAAGGCGTGACCGCCCAGCCAGTTGAGTTCAGCGAAAATGGCGTTATCGATAATCTTTTTGACCGTCAGTTAGATTTTATTATCTCCCCACAGCATGTATCTGCACGAGTTCAGGAACTGGAAAACCTGACTATCAGTGAACTACCGCCGCTGCGATTGGGCTTTCTCGTTTCTCGTCGTTATGAAGAGCGACAAGAGCCAGGAGCTACCCTGGCTACAAATGCGCTTTCAGAACCGGGCCAACTTCGAAGCAATGATTGATGCGAATATGCGACCTTGTGGGATCAATCCCACCATTATTTATCGTCCCTACAGTTTTATGGCCAAAATCAGCGCCGTGGAGCGCGGACATTTTCTGACGGTGATCCCGCATTTTGCCTGGCGACTGGTGAATCCGGCAACGCTGAAATATTTTGATGCGCCGCACAGGCCGATGTATATGCAGGAATATCTTTATTCAATCAGAAATCATCGTTATACCGCCACGATGCTTCAGCATATTGCTGAAGATCGTGGTGAATATGTCCGCCAGGCGCATTTTCCAGATAGCGATGCAGATAATCCCGATACATGGGATGTGCACAATGATCAATGGTGGTGCGGATAACGTTGTTATACGGATCCTGTGCGCCCAATCCACTGACCGCTTCGCTCCATAAATAACGTGCCGCACGCAACATGGCGACGTTCATAAACAGATCCATGCCAATGCCAAAGAAAAACGACAGGCGAGGGGCGAAGTCATTAATTTTCAGCCCGGCGGAGATTGCTGCTTTGATGTACTCAATCCCATCGGCGAGCGTAAATGCTACCTGCTGCACGCAGTTGGCACCCGCTTCACCCATATGGTAACCGCTGATACTGATGGTATTAAATCGCGGCATGTTGCCGGAACACCAGGCGATGATGTCTGCGATAATACGCATTGACGGTTTTGGCGGGTAAATATAGGTGTTGCGGCAAAGATACTCTTTGAGGATATCGTTTTGAATGGTGCCGGTCAGTTTATCGGGTGTAACACCTTGCTCTTCTGCGGCGACGATATAAAACGCCAGTACTGGTAGTACTGCGCCATTCATGGTCATCGAAACCGACATTTTATCCAGCGGGATCTGGTCGAACAGAACTTTCATATCTTCCACGGTGTCGATAGCGACGCCCGCTTTGCCGACGTCGCCCGCCACGCGTGGGTTATCGGAGTCGTAGCCACGGTGGGTGGCAAGGTCAAACGCAACGGAAAGACCTTTTTGCCCGGCGGCCAGGTTACGGCGATAAAAAGCGTTGGACTCATTTGCTGTGGAAAAACCAGCATACTGACGGATGGTCCACGGTTGGGCGGTATACATAGTAGCACGCGGGCCACGAACGTAGGGGGGCAAACCAGGAAGGGTACCTGTCACCTCCAGATTATCGAGATCGGCTTCGGTATACAGCGGCTTGATGGCGATCCCTTCCGCGGTTTGCTGAACCAGCGAGTCGACAGTTTTCTCCCGACGGCTCAATTCCTTGTTGGCAAGCTGTTGCCACTCCTGCACGTTAGACATTATTTGCTCCGTAAAACGCAATCAAAATGAGGGTATTTGCGCTTACGGTGAGCTTTTTACGTGGGTTTGTCGCCAGCAAAAAAAATGCATTCAGACGTCGTTTTTTGCCGCCTGAGATTTGTCTATTTTGTGATGTGATTCAAGGAATACAAAAAGAAGTGAGGATAATGCCTGATATGTGCTATCAGGCATTATTTGATGGATTAATCCTGACGAAGGACTTTGTGGCCATAATCGAGCAACGCATCAGTGACTTTACGCATCATGCGGCTTTCAGGAGCAAAGCGATGCCAGTAGAGCATCCGGCGTTGAAATAGCCCCGGCGTTAAGTCAATCAGTTCACCGCTGGCCAGTTCTTTCTCGATTTGCAGGTGCGGGATCATACAGCAGGTGGTGCCCTGGCGAGCAAGTTGTACGAACGCTTCTGAAGAATTAACGATATGGCACGGTACGCTGCCTGGGGGCAGATCGAAGTTTTGCTGCAAAAAGGCTTGGTGCATATCGTCAAGATGGTCAAAGGCGACCACAGGTGCTTTCAATAATGCCGAACGCGTTACGCCGTTAGGGAAATATTTTTCGGCAAACGGTTTTGAGCTGACGAACAGATAGTCGAGCGCACCGAGCTTATCGACAAGACAACTCGGCAGCGCCTGATGTTGAATACTCACCGCGCCGACCACTTCGCCGCGGCGCAGACGTTCCTGAGTGCGGGTTTCATCTTCTACCTGCAAGTTGAGGCGGATAGGCGAATCAGCCAACACAGGAGCCAGCGCCGGAAGCAACCACGTCGCCAGACTGTCGGCGTTGACCGCCAGTGAAAGCAGCAGCGGAGTCGAACCGGTTTGTTCATCGCCCAGCCACTCTTCTTCCAGCAGCTCCACCTGGCGTAGTAGCGCCAACAGTTTTTGCCCTTGTTCCGTCGGGCGCGGCGGTACGGTACGCACTAACAGCGGCTGCCCGAACATATTTTCCAGTTGCTTAATGCGCTGTGAGACGGCTGATTGTGTAATGCACAGCTTTTGTGCCGCGCGCTCAAATCCTCGTTCACGTATCACCGCATCCAGTGCCTGTAATGTTCTGTAGTCCGGGCGTTTCATTGCTGTTGTCTGCTCCTGGTAAATGCTTTTTCCTGCACTATGACACAATTTTGTGTCGGGTTGCATATACCGAAGTCGTTGGCGGGTAACATTTGTATCAGTGGTTAACGCGCAGCTTAAAAGATCAGGGATTTGCGCTAATGCATTTCGCTCAGCGAGTTCGCGCCCTGGTTGTGTTGAATGGTGTGGCGTTATTGCCTCAGTTTGCCTGTAAACAGGGGCTTGCTAACGGGGAACTGGTGCGCCTGTTCGCACCGTGGAGCAGCATCCCCAGACCGTTGTATGCTTTATTTGCGGGGCGAAAGGGGATGCCCGCCATTGCGCGATATTTTATGGATGAGTTAACCACCCGGCTTGCCAACGGGGTCTGAATCGCTTTTTTTGTATATACTCGTCATACTTCAAGTTGCATGTGCTGCGTCTGCGGGTTATTCGGCCCA
>OGQE01002909.1_pt1 | contig 11514 bp, 10 predicted proteins | sample 1553131 | NCBI WGS metagenome assembly OGQE01 (sample SAMEA2579929, study PRJEB22360) | human gut metagenome | biome: human gut; feature: human-associated habitat; material: faeces | place: Denmark | collected 2008/2010
TTTTATCATGAAAAAGGGAAATAAAACATGCGTTTTGTGCAATTTTTATTTTTCAAACACACTCTAGAGCGTGTCGCTCTAACAGTTTCCTGTGTAACCGTATCACAAATTCCAGATAATGTCAAATTTTTATCAAATTTTGTCCTACTCGACATTTTTTAAGGCTTCATCCATAGGAACCTTCTTCACTCTCCGAAATTCCAGCAAAGCAACGATTCCGTATGTAATGATTCCTGCTGCAAACATCTGCACATAGATCATCGGGTCGATCCAGAGCGTGATCCATCCGGAAATACTGGACAGCATCATCTCCCGAAACAGAACTTTCATGATTACTGTTTCTAGCGGCAGACTCAAAAGCAGACAGAACACCACCACCAAAGACGTGGACATAATATATAGCTTGCTGATCTCGCCATTTGTATAGCCCAGGATTTTTACCATTGAAATAGACTGGGCATTTTTTTCGATAATGATCTTGGAAAGAAGATAGATCAGTACCATATAGATCATAATGGCAAATCCGTTTACCATACCCATCATACTTCCCATGGATACATCCAGCTGTCTGGAGATCTTTGTCAGTGCATCAAGGTCAACTACAGATCCTATATACTGGCTCTTGATATCTGTAAGCTCTGTATCTGAGAAATACCCACTGTAATAATCCTCTCCCAGATCAAAAATATCATTCAGTTCACTGCGGGGCATAAACACACACAAGGCAGCCGTATAACCATAAACTCCTGCTATTTTAAACGAATATTTCTCTTTTTCGTATTTTTCTTTCAGAGTGATGGTATCCCCCACATGAAGCAGGAATTTATCCGCATATGCGCTCGAAATATAAACTGCTGCGCTTTCTTTTTCTGCATTTGCCGTATTCTTGTTATCTGCTTTTTCTTTATTCACCGCTTCATCTTTTTTATCTTTTGTATTATTAAAATCTATCGTTACATACCTGCTGTCCGGTTCGATCCCGTAAAGCAGTACTTCCTCACTCTTATATTTTCCTGGCAGTGTATTCAGGGAATAAGCAGAAAATTCCTCTGCATCTTCATTGTCTGTTCTGGAATCCATATAAAACTCCAGCTGAGAGATCAGACCGTCAAATTTATTTCCACTTACTGCGCTGACCGGAACCTGAAGCATATACTGGTATTTTGCCAGCATATTGTTCTGGATTTCCACCTGGTAATGGGACAGTGCCGAAGGAAGCAGCAATCCGAACATCAGCAGCAGATTTGCAAACAGGATCCCGATAAACAGAACCATATAATTACTCATATTCTGAAAAATCACCCGAAGCCGGAATCTGGAAAAGATTTTCATCTTCGGACTCAGATAAATTGCCCTCTTCTGCTTTCTTCCCGACAGATCCCTGCGCAGGAATTTTAACGGTGACAGCTTCAGCTTATGTCTGAGCACTCCGTAATTTACCACCAGCATAATAACTACCGGAACCAGAGTTGTAAGCCCAAATGCCTCCCCATTCCATACGGTCACATAAGTCGGAAGACTATAGCTTCCATAATACATATCTGCACATACATCCTTTAATACAGTGTATCCAAGGATATTTCCGATCAGTGCACCCACAAAAGTAACCAGCACCGGAAGTGTCATATAGTGAAGAATCAGTTCCTGTCTGGTATATCCGGACGCACGTAAGGTACCGATAACACCGGCTTCTTTCCGTATCGTATTGCTGATGGTAATTCCGAATACAAAGGCCATAATCACCATAATAATATAAAGAAGCATGATCATCATGGCCTTGTCTCCACCCATATCATCCCCTGTAAAAGTAATGGCCTGATTCAGATACCGGGGTACAAAAGCCTCCAGTGTGACAATCTTTCCCATATCCTCCATCAGATCCTCGGAAACTTCTTTCTCTTCCTTTTCTGTCTTCGGTTTTTCGTCATAGATCCAGGAATAATTGTATTGCAGTTTTTCCTGATCCAAAGAATCAAACTCCTCCTCAGTCACAACAGAAACCCCAAATTTCACAGCATCAAACATGGAATCGTTGTTATTCTGAAACAGGCAACTGTAGTCGGAAAGTGCCACCAGGCCGGTAATTTTCCAGGTTCTTTTTCCGCTCCGGAGCGTATCTCCCACAGACAGATTGTTGTTGTCTGCATACATTCTGTCAATGGCAATCTCTCCTGTCCTGGCAGGCAGCTCTCCCTTCATCAGGCAGACCTTGTCCACCTGCTGCCTGTTTTTAAAAAAACGCATGGTGCTTCCATTATCCAGAGGTTCCTCCACATAATAATTATCATACAACTTCACACCCAGCGCCTCTATTTCTTCTCTCTGGGTTTTGTGGACTTGCTCTGCTGTGCGAAAGTTTCCGTCTTCTATGTTGTACTTCTCAAAACCTTCATTGTAAGCAATAAGCATACTGTTATCTGCAACCAGAAAGCCTGACACAAATCCAATGGATGCAACCATCAGGATAAATACAACCAGATACTTGCCCAGTTCTCCCTTCAGTTCTCTGGGCAGACGTTTGCGTAAAGGATTTTTCATCATATGCCTCCTTACCAGTCAAGCTCTGCTGCCGGGATCTTATGCTCATTGAGGTAATTTTTGCGGATCATCCCATCGCGAAGCTTCACCACCCGGTCAGCCATATCTTTGATGGCATCGTTATGCGTTACCATGACGATGGTGTTGCCGTATTTCTGGTTTACCGTCTCGATCAGCTTCAGGATTTCCTTGGAGGTATTATAATCCAGGGCTCCTGTAGGCTCATCGCAAAGAAGAATATCCGGATTCTTTACAATGGCTCTGCCAATGGCAGTCCTTTGCTGCTGACCGCCGGAAAGCTGATTGGGAAGCTTTCTCTGGTGCTCATAGATTCCCAGCGTATGGAGCAGTTCATCTACATCCAGAGGCTTATCACTGAGATAGGCTCCCACCTCTATATTCTCCCGCACTGTAAGATTGGGGATCAGATTATACATCTGAAAAATATATCCCAGATGCTTACGCCTGTACAAAGACAGATTCTTCTCCGACATATCTGCCAGACGCTCCCCGTCTATGACCAGATTTCCCTCGTCTGCACTGTCAATCCCACCGATAATATTCAGAAGCGTAGACTTACCGGAACCAGACGGACCCAGAAGCACACAAAACTCTCCTCTCTCAATGTCAAGATCCAGCCCTTTAAGCACATCCACCCGGCTGTCCCCTGCACCAAAAGACTTCTGAATTCCCTGTATCTGCAGAAACATTTTTTCATTCCTCCCTCATATCCACTTCCTGTGGAGCAAATTTCTTTAATTCTTTAATATAATAACACTGCTGTTTTACAATATTGTTATACTTTGCTAACTTTAGGTTAGTATAAACTTACTCCATTGTCAACTGATTTTCGTAGTTTTGTAAAATTTTATGGATATGTTCGTTACTGTTCACTCCGTTCACAGTAACGTAGCCAAAATTCATTCCAGATTGCCTGCGGCAATGGAATTTTGGCTCGTATGTCTCGGAATAAGCTCTTTTACCAAAGATAAATTTTGAACATCAAAATATATTGACTTTTCTTTTTTACCTTGTTATATTTTTTCTGAAGTAACTGCTGTCCGGCAGTCTGCAAAGTAGCAGGCTGCCCCCAGGAAAGGAATTATCCATGAACACTCTCAGAAAAATATATTGCAGGGCTTTTCAGAAAGCTTTTCACATTGCAATTCCCTTTTTACCTTACAGAAAACCTAAAATCGCAGGAAGCGTCAAGGAACTCCCTGAAATCATCATGCGCCACAAATGTACTCATGTATTAATCATTACAGATGGCGGTATCATGAAGCTTGGACTTACCCGAAGACTGGAAAAAGCTTTAAAGGAGGCCGGTATCCCCTATACCATTTATGATAAAACAGTTGCCAACCCTACTACTGTCAATGTCCGCGAGGCGTTGGAGCTTTACCATAAAGAAGGCTGTGATGCCATCATCGGTTTCGGCGGCGGTTCCAGCATGGACTGTGCCAAGGCAGTCGGTGCCTGTGCGGTCAAACCCAATCAGTCTCTGGCTCAGATGAAGGGAATCCTGAAGGTACATAAGAAGCTTCCCCTTCTCATGGCAGTTCCAACCACTGCCGGAACAGGAAGTGAGACCACTCTCGCCGCTGTGATCACAGATGCAGACACCAGATATAAATACGCAATCAACGATTTCCCGCTGATTCCCCGCTATGCAGTGCTGGATCCCAAGGTTACCTTAAGCCTGCCCCCATTTATCACCGCAACTACAGGTATGGATGCCCTGACTCACGCAGTGGAGGCATATATCGGCAATTCCACCACCATTGATACACGCAGGGATGCATTAAAAGCGGTAAAACTGATTTTTGAAAATATAGACATTGCCTATGAGCATGGCGATAATATTCAGGCAAGACGAAATATGCTCCACGCCTCCTTCTATGCAGGCTGTGCTTTTACCAAATCCTATGTAGGATATGTTCATGCAGTCGCTCACTCTCTGGGCGGACAGTACAACGTTCCCCATGGACTTGCCAATGCCATTCTGCTGCCGCTGGTACTTCGGGAATATGGTTCCTGCATTGACAAAAAGCTCCACAGACTTGCCATTGCAGCAGGACTTGCAGACAAAAATACGCCGGACCATGAAGCAGCAGAGCTTTTTATCCGGGCAATTGAAGAGATGAAAGAGCGATTTGGAATCGTAAATATTGTAAAAGAAATTCAGGAAACAGATATCCCCAAGCTTGCCCATTATGCAGATAAAGAGGCCAATCCTCTGTATCCTGTGCCGAAGCTTATGGATGCCTCCGAACTGGAGAAATTTTATTACATGCTGATGTCTCTGACTTCCAAGGAAAATACCTCAGAAGCTGAGAAGTAACTGTTAATATTCTTCTATCCTGCAAAGCGTTTTTTATAAAAATATCAAAATACAGGAACCTGCAGACTCTCAATAGTTACCTGATATCTATATTATATAAGGAAATAATGTATTATGACAGAAACAGAAATTAAAGAAATCGTTCAGAAACAACGCAGCTATTTTTACACAGGTGCCACTTTACCGGTAGAAAAAAGGCTGGATGCCTTAAAAAAATTAAAGACCTGTATTCAGAAATATGAACCACTGATCAATGAAGCACTGAAACGTGACCTTGGAAAAAGTAACTTTGAATCCTATATGTGTGAAGTGGGACTTGTGCTCTCAGAACTCAGCTACATGATCCGCCATACACCTTCCTATGCAAAAGAAAAAACAGTACTGACTCCCCTTGCCCAGTTCGCTTCCAGAAGCTATAAGAAGCCATCTCCTTATGGTGTTGTCCTGGTTATGAGCCCATGGAATTATCCTTTCCTGCTCACCATTGATCCGCTGATCGATGCGATTGCAGCCGGAAATACAGTTGTACTGAAACCAAGTGCCTACTCTCCTCACACCAGCCGGGTGATTGAAACCATTATCACCGAATGTTTTGATCCCCAGTATGTGGCTGTGGTAAACGGCGGACGTGCGGAAAATAACACTCTTCTCAATGAACATTTTGACTATATTTTCTTTACAGGAAGCCAGCATGTTGGCAGGGAAGTAATGGCAAAAGCATCTGTACATCTGACCCCCGTTACCCTGGAGCTGGGCGGTAAAAGCCCCTGCATTGTAGAGAAAAGTGCCAACCTGAAACTTGCAGCCAGAAGAATTGTATTTGGAAAATATCTCAACTGTGGTCAGACCTGTGTAGCACCTGATTATATTTACTGCGACAGAGAAATCAAGGATGAACTGATCCGACAGATCCAGAAACAGATCAGGAAACAGTTTGGTTCCACACCTCTGAATAATAAGAATTATGGGAAAATTATTAATGAAAAGCACTTTACTCGTATCTGCAATCTGATCGATCCCAGCAAGGTAGTCTGCGGCGGTGACAACAATCCGGGAGCTCTTCAGATCGCTCCTACTGTTATGGATAATGTAACCTTCGGGGATGCAGTAATGCAGGAGGAAATCTTCGGTCCTGTGCTTCCTGTGCTGGCCTATGATTCCCTGGATGAGGCCATTGAAAAGGTCAACTCCATGGCACATCCTCTGGCACTATATATCTTCACCTCCGACAAAGAAGCTGCGGAAAAAGTTACTTCCCGCTGTGGATTCGGAGGCGGATGTGTCAATGACACCATCATCCACCTGGCAACCAGTGAGATGGGATTTGGCGGCTTTGGTGAAAGCGGAATGGGTTCCTACCATGGCAAAGACGGTTTTCATACCTTCTCCCACTATAAGAGTATTGTAGACAAAAAAACATGGCTGGATTTGCCAATGAGATACCAGCCATATAGAAAAATTTATGAAAAATTATTGAGGAAGTTCCTGAAATAAGGAACTTTCTCAGGATTGATTCCCCTTATCAGCTCTGCTGACCAGTTGATTACGAATTTCCTGCATCCGGTTATCCAACTGAGCACTCTGGGTGGCACACGCCAGAAGCTCCTCCTGCAATTGCTGTGCCTGATCTGCCGGGATATCTTTTTTATAGCGAAGCTTATGTTCCAGACTTGCCCAGAAATCCATGGCAATAGTTCGAAACTGGACTTCCACATTTACCATTTTTTTGTTTTTCTGCAGAAAGATAGGCACCTGCACGATCAGATGCAGGCTTCTGTAACCACTGGGTTTTGGATTTTTTATATAATCTTTTTTCTCGATCAGTACAATATCATCCTGACGCAGAAAGCTGTCTGCCAGCTCATAGATATCCTCCGGAAAAGAACAGATTACCCGGACACCTGCGATATCCTTGATATTTTCTTCTATAGCAGTTAAAGACATGGGAATATTTTTTCTGCGTATTTTCCGCACAATGCTGTCATAAGATTTAATTCTGGTTTTAATACCCTCGATAGGATTTTTATCATATTCCAAGGAATACTCCTGATTCAGCACTCTGAATTTTGTCTCAATCTCCATGACAGCACACTGATAGTAAGACATCAGCAGATCAAAGGGCCTTTTATTTTTCTGGATCATTTCCAGAAATTCTTCAGACAGTAGACTCCTGCGGATCAGCTCGTCCTTTCTGGCTTCTATACGGTTTTTTCGTTCCGACATAATTTCTTCAAAATTTTTCAAATGTTCCTCCCCCTCTTACGGTTTTGTATAATTACTATAGCAATCCTCGTAAATAGTGCATTTAATAGGCTCGCTATAAACTGTCCACTTTTTTCAGTAGCAATAAATCAAAGACTATTATAACACAATTCCCGCAAAGAGTAACCATTCTCGTTACTGTTTATTCCATTCTCGGTAACGTCTCAGTAACGCAACCAGTAAACCAGCCAGTAAACAATAACCCATTCTTCTTTTCTTCGCAAAACACTTGTTCTTTATCATCAAACATGGTATTCTTATTTTGCTGCAAACTGTTATCGTAATTCAGGAAAATACCGTAACACCAGCCATTTCATTACTTACAGTATTTTCCTGAATTTCTATAAATGGTATGTTGCAGATATAATATATTGCAATATGCACTACATCTATAGCAATCCTCTTAAATGTATCATTTACGAGGACTGCTATACAATTTTATATAATACAGGAGACTCAACACATGGATGGATATGAATTTGAATATCAATGTGCAAAGATACTAAAGCGAAAGCATTTTTCTAAAATAAAAGTAACCCAAAGCTCCGGAGACCAGGGAATCGATATCATTGCTTTCAAACATCGAAAAAAATACGGGATACAATGTAAATATTACACCCATCCCGTTGGAAATAAAGCTGTTCAGGAAGCCTATGCAGGTGCAAACTTCTACGACTGCGATAAAGCTGTTGTAATGACAAACATAACCTTTACAAAGTCAGCAACCCAGCTTGCACAGAAACTGGATGTTGAACTATGGCCCAACTGCCCTGTTACACCTTTTTACAGTTTACCGTTTAAGATCATGAGTTCATTAAATGCAGTGCTTTTTCTTTACGCAGTGCTCGCATTTCTCTCCCTGAAACCTGAATTTGATTTTATTCATCTTCCCTTTGTTCCTGATACCCTGACGCTGATCATCATTCTTACAGCTTCTATTTCCGGTATCTTCGGCTGGAGTTTTTTTCTGTGTAATCTCATCGCTGCAGGCACATACCTTTATCTTGCATTTCATACACTCATTCTGCCGACATATGCAGAAACAGGCAGCTGCACAAATATACATCTGCTTTCCCTGATTCCGGCAGGTGTATATCTGCTTCATGCAGGATGGATAAAAATCAGGAAATAAAAGTCTTATAAATAACTATTATGATGCTCAGCTTTCTGATTTGCCAAAAAGCAGCCCTGCTCATGAGAACAGAGAACTCCTACTGCCTGTAAATAGGCATAGATGACCGTTGTCCCCACGAACTTCATACCACGTTTTTTCAAATCTTTTGATATACGGTCAGACAGTTCCGAACTTGTCCGTCCAGTTTCACAGACTACTTTGCCATCTGTCCAATGCCAGATATAGTCCGAAAAGCTGCCATACTCCTTCTGAATTTCCAGGAATGCCCATGCATTGGTAACGGCAGCCTGTATTTTCAGGCGGTTTCGTATGATGCCGGGATTACTCCGCAGTGCTTCCAGCTTGTCCTCAGTGTAAGCACTGACTTTCTCCGGATCGAAGTTGTCAAAAGCCTTGCGGAAAGCATCTCGCTTGTTCAGAACACATTCCCAGGACAGACCCGCCTGAAAGCACTCCAATATCAGCATTTCAAAGAGCTTCCGGTCATCATGCACCGGAACACCCCACTCCTCATCGTGATAACGGATGTAACGCTCATTTCTCGGATTTGCCCAGCAGCATCGTATCTTGCCATCTGCCCACTTCATTCATATACCACCTTTCCATATATTTCTCCAAATAGCTTCATTCTCTGCACAGGCTTTTAACATTACATCCTGAATTTTTTTCATTTGTACAATAGAAAGACTATACACTGTCATTTTTGTCATATAATCACCCTATTCTTCACGAAAACATTAAAAATACAGAAAACTTCTATCCGAAATATTCCTGCATTAACAAATCAACTAACACCTTATCGTTAATTTAGTCATCACGCAATTCAATTTAGTCATTTATACACAAAATGACTAAATTGAATTGCATATGGTATAATTAAAATTTATCTATCGCACTCCTCATAAATGATCACCTTGTTCAGATTATTGCTCTATTATCCTGTTCAGGAATCCTTCGTCCGGATGCTCCGGTATTTCAAAGAATACATCTATTTTTCCAGGTTCTGCGGAACGGTCTTCAAAGGCAGGGAAAATAAAGCCGCATTTTGGAGTTCCGGCATTGTAATCTTTATCTACCGGAGCCACCACACAGATCAGGAAACTGTATATTTCTTCTGACTCCCACTGTTCGCTGTGGTCTGAGCCTTTCTTGGGAATATCATATATTCCATGATAAATATAAATTCCAAACTCCTGTCCCTGCAGACGGTTTGTTCCATTTGATGAATCTCTTGTACTGCAGATTCCCTCCGCAAGCTGTTCACAGAGAGTCTGAACCAGAAGATCATCTTTTAATCCGTATTGTGATAATGCCATCAGTAGTTTATGGATGCTGTCATATGCCATATCCCCTTCAGGGAATTTATAACGTTTTAACTGTTCATTTGTTTTGGAAAAAGGAATGGTTTTCGCAAGATCCAGATTTACCTGCTGATCATGTTTGCTCATATTTTTGAAGCTTACATTGAAGGTATTATCTATGTATCCCTCATCATCTATATATGCTCCTGCTGTACGCACAAAGCAGTTTCTGGATAATGTCATCCTGCGGGTTAATTCCAGCATATCATTTCGGTTGATCTTTGTATCTTTTTTATTCATCAAAATGGTTCCATCCTCCAAAAATACCTTTATCGCTATGTCCTGTCTTATGCCCATTTTCATTATAATGATTCATATTTCCAAAATAATCGGGTCGGCTTTCACCTATTTTGTTTCCATTAGCATCATAATTTTCCATACTTCCAAGCCAGCCTGGACGACTTTCACCAGTCTTATTTCCATTGGCATCATAATTCTCCATGCTGCCAAGCCAGCCTGGACGGCTCTCTCCTATAAAGTTTCCGTCCGCGTCATAATGCTTCATAGTTCCAAATAATCCGGGACGACTATAACCTTTTTTACTCATATATATATGTACCTCATTTCTATCAGAAATAAATTTTCAGCAAAGTCCGAAAAACAGGGATTGCATTAACAGATACTGATTCAGTTAAGATATGGCAGATCAATCTTTATCTAATTCATCAATAATCCTCTTGTTCATAGAATCATAAGAATTCCAGTTTTCTTTTCTGGTGTTTATTTTTACCTGTTCACAGACGTATTTCAGAATCCAGAAAATATCATCAACGCTTTTTCCTGTGCGTTCTTTGATCCATTCAGGAGTAACAGATACTATGTTATGCGCTGCTACATTTCTCACATTCTGCTCTATATTTACCAGTTCCTGTATTCTCTGCACCATTAACGTATCTGTACATTTCTTCTGGATAATTTCCAGTAGATGAGCAGAATATACCGGCCCATATCTGAATGGATAAAATTTTTGATTTAAAATATCCAGTATTTCACCGACAAGTCTGTTTTTGTCCCAGATTCTTTGATTATTTCGCTTATAATATCTGGTAATGTCAATATCACATGACTGTTCCAATACTATTTCAAGCAAATCTACACCTAACGGAGTAATCGCCCTGATAAAGTCAGCATATTCTCCCCGTTTTACCTTTAAATCCAGAGCCAGCATATATTCAAACAGGACTTTCTTTTCATTTTCTCCGCGTACTGCAGTAATAATCCCATTATTTTCCGGCAAAACCCTGTTCATCCTTGTCCAGTCCAGAAGCGAACGGGCATCTGCAGTTTCCAGCCACTGATATGCAACAGGACTTAAATCCTCTTTTATTTCTTTTCCCACAGCTAAAGCAGCATGATAATCATAGGCAAGTAAATGCTTCTTTATCATATCGATTTTCAAAAGACGCATTAAATTCAGGCATTTTACTTCCTGGCATCTGTTTTCTGCGGTTTCTTCATTGTCCATATTTAATTCCCAGTTGGCATCAACATCATACTCGTCCCGTTCTTCATGTTCTAAATTACTTTTCTTTTGTGGCGTTGAGACCTGAATTGGTAAAAATCTGTACTCAGACAGCGTTGCCATAACCAGCAATGCGCTCTTCATTGCAGGAGTTCCGGAAGCCATATTTACCAGCAGAATATCTTCCGGGCCCTTTTGTTCTTCTATTTCTGCAATAATCCGATGAAACTCATTATAAAATATATCATACTGCTGAACATCTATCATATCTGAGTTCTCAATAATGTGAATCTCAAATTTGTGATGCAGAAACTCTCCAAGCAACTCCAGGGTTTTTACATAACGGTTGTCCTTTTTATGATTCTCCATCATTTCCTTAGACAGATAAAGATATACAACATCCGGCTGATAA
>OGQE01002917.1_pt1 | contig 11475 bp, 9 predicted proteins | sample 1553131 | NCBI WGS metagenome assembly OGQE01 (sample SAMEA2579929, study PRJEB22360) | human gut metagenome | biome: human gut; feature: human-associated habitat; material: faeces | place: Denmark | collected 2008/2010
TGCTACCATCAATGCCACGGCAAATACCATCGCTACGTCGAACAAGTTTACTACTGAAATACTGTGCTGTGATGGCACATACAAGTCCTATGATTGCAAGAAGTATAAGCATAAGACACATCTGCATAATGTATCCCTTGTCTGCATTAACAATACCCTTATCGATAACTGATGATACTACCAGCGGCACAAACAGCTCGAATATCGCCTCTAGCATCTTAAAAAGCGGTGCCAGAACACATTCCTTTTTATAATCCTTAAGGAATCTCATAATCATTTTCATAAGAAAACTTCCTCCGTTAATTCAGTGACACTAAAACGTCCATAAGAAACTCATATGAATAACATCTCTTCATGCCAAAGTACTCTCTATAAACTTCATAATTGTAATATGAATGTTCAAACTGTCTTGAATACAAATGTGCTATATCAACGCGCATTGTAAAATCTGGCATACAGCCGGACACCTGATTAGCTGCTGCCATAATGTCCACTGCAAGTATGCCTATAACCGCATTCTTGGCTTTAAGCAGGATATCATAATCATTCACTGCGTCAAGCATATATCTATACACATAGTACATTGCAAGCTGCTCATATTCATGTGCAAATGCTTCACTTCCCGCATGGTAAGTTTTCATTACCGCTGCAAGCTCAGAATCATCTGCCAGCCCGTCAAGGAACTGTCTTACTCTCGCCACATGAATATTCCAGTCAGGATTGATTACCTCCATTCCTTTAAAGTCATCAAAGAAATGTCTCAATCCCTTTATCAGCCTTTTGCCATGCAGCTTCGCATCCCGGCTTTTCAGCTTGTCAAGCAGCTTCTCTCTGTAATCAGGTCCACAGAACCGCTTTGCGACACCAGCTATAAGCTCGTCCCTTTCAGCATCAAGATGCTTCTGGATACGCTTTGCATAATCAAGATAGAGCATCAGCCTCTCAAATATACTTATATCCCTGTCTGATATTATTCCAAAAGCCACTATTCTTGCCTGCCGAAGCTGCATATATGTATATGCATCTATATCATTAGGCTCAGGCGAAAGACTGTTATCCTCAACCGTATCAAATGTAAGTTCATCTTTATATGAAAACATCAGCTCACCAGCCGTCTTACACGAGGGTGCTATGCCAATCTCTCTTATATTTCCATAATCGTTAATAAATCTTGGAAACTCTGCACATGTTTCACAAAGCTTATCCTCTCCAAGTTCTATATATAAATCACACAAATTATCATCATTAAGAAAAGGACATCGTCCTCCTTCTTTCAATGTAAATGTACATTCTCCATCCTGTGATGGTACCATTACACTCTTCAGGCGCTTTCCAAAAGCACCTTTAACTGTTTTATAATATTTGTAAGAATTCTTATCAACATCGACATCCCACCCGGCACAGCATGTATCTGTACAGGCTCCTGCAATGCATCTGAAATCCTTATAATAATGTGGTGTCATTACCTTCATTTTATTATCTCCCGCATATAAACCGGCATATTAAGCGCATCTGTTAACTGCGCAAAAATTGTCTGCCACACCTTATTAGTGCAGCAGACACATTTACATGTACATATTATTATAATTACTGTTCTTTTTCTTGTCCACAATATACTTATACACTGTGACACACGCAAGAATAATCATAAACCCCTCTGCTGCCATGTATGTGTAGAACAGATATGGCTGTCTTAACGCTGACACAAGAAGCGGTGAGTTGACTGCAAAATCATACATTCCAGTATCACCTATATATTTAGACATAACGACCGTACTCATGATTGTTATATTAGGAAAAGACATATTACCAAGCACAAGTGCCACAATCAGCACCATATTGCGTATCAGAAAAAATGTCCTGCTCACCTTAGCCTTACTAAGACAGCTCATAACAATGCCTCCAATTATACATACAAGAAATAAAAGAAACATCATATACATCTCAGAAGCTGCAAATGCAGACACTTCTGTTGTCGCAGTCTCATACCCTGTAAGCAGTGCAAAGAACCCAAATATAGAACGGCCACCCACAACGCATGCCGCCAGCACAAATAATAATAGTAAAAAATTCCTTCTGTTTAGCTTCCTGTTATCCATAATTCCTCCATTTGTATTATTATCGCAATTATGACGGAAGATTTCAATAAATATTTGCGCAAACTTCATATTTTGTTGTCATCCGCCGCCACCCCCCTCAGGTACAGCCTGGTCCACAGGGGCTGGAACACGTTAAGAATTGCTAATTTAGCAGGTGGTGCTTTTGGCTTTTTCTATTGTTTGTGTTCATTCGACATCTGTACACTTCCGTCATTGTGTCCGCCTGTGACCTACGCCCGATATATTGCGAACTGTGTGGGAGTTAATGCCGCTATATACATAAGGGCGGTGTGCTAAAGCACGTTCAAGCGAAGCGCGTTTGATTTAGCACACCGTAATAAGCTTTGTAGATAGCGGCATTTACTCCCACTAAGCGAGACACTCATGAGAGAGTGTGCCTTAGACGTACATCTAGGTGAAAGTGTTCATCTGGCGAATGTACACAAACTCATGAGCCGAAAATAACACCTGATAAATTAACGCAATTCTAACGAATCATTCAAACATATATGCCAGACACAGACAAAACAATTAAAAACTGAATCTCACACACGAAATAACAAATATGAATATACACCAATTAGAACAAAGGTGCAACCAGTCTTAATATACATTGTCCGATTCTCAGGATTCTCGGCTTATTGATGTACTTGTCGGTTACTTCCTCACTTCTTCTGAAAATGTTGTAGAAATCATTAAGTATGTCGGCAGCAGTTTCCCTGCCATATACATATGCAGCATTTTCAAAGTGAAGGTAAAGACTTCTGAAGTCCATGTTGATTGTGCCTACAACAGATACTTCTCCATCGCTTACCCACTGTTTTGCATGAATGAAGCCCGGTGTGTATTCGTATATTCTTACGCCGTATCTTACGAGATCTGCATAATATGATCTTGTGAGGCTGTAAGTAAGCTTCTTATCAGGAATACCAGGTGTTACAATTCTAACATCAACACCTCTCATTGCTGCCATTGCAAGCTCTCTGGACATCTCTTCTGTAATAAGCAGATATGGTGTTGTAATGTAAAGATAATGCTTGGCACTCTTAATAATATTAAGATAAACATTTTCAGCAACCCTGTTGTTATTAAGTGGACTGTCAGCGTAAGGAACAACATACTGATTATTATTAACAGCCTTGTAGCCATAGTCAGAGGCTTTAATATATTTGACATAATCATCCTGAGGCTCGTCTGTTTTCTTAATAGAGTTCCACATAGAAAGAAACAGCATTGTAAGAGTCTTAACGGCATCGCCGGTCAGTTTAAGACCGGTATCCTTCCACTCCCCATATGGGTGTGTTATGTTAAAGTACTCGTCAGCAAGATTATAACCTCCAGTGAATCCGACCTTGCCGTCAATTACGGTGATTTTTCTGTGATCACGGTTATTCATGAACATGTTAAATGCAAGCTTGATTGGATTGAATACACGGCAGTCAATGCCATTTGCACGCATTTCCTTGATGAAATCCTTGTTAAGGAAGAAGATACTTCCTACATCATCATAGAATAAACGGACTTCAACGCCTGCAGCAGCCTTTTTTATAAGAACGTCCTTAATTCTGTCAAAGCTGGAAGCCTCTTCAATAGCGTGATATTCCATAAATATGAACTTCTCAGCTTTTTCAAGTTCTGTAAGCTGTGCTTCAAGTCCTTCCTCACCTATAGAATAAAATTCAATATCTGTATTCTTATATACAGGATATCCTTCATGATCACTAAGATAATGGAACTGGTTATATATATAGATATCCTTATCTTTAACCTCTTTAAGAATGTTTTCATCCTGAGAAAGAGATTTTTTATAGGATTCTTCTATTGAATTGAACCTTTTCTTTACCGCCCTTGTAACAATGGAACGTCCAAAAAGCAGATAAATGAGTATACCAAGTATAGGAAATGCAAGAATTACAATTATCCATGGCATTTTCATGGCTGAATTAGTAGATGTTCCGTATATCTTAAGCACAAGAATAATTGCAATAAATGTGCTTAATAATGAAATCCATGCGTAGTCCCTGTAAAAATATAATAAAAGATAAGCCAGCCACGCAACCTGGATAAGTACAAATATACCTGTAGCCAGAAGCCGTCCAAAACTGTTTTTTACGGCTGTTTTCTTTTCGGTTCTCATATGCTTGCGATTATCCATAATTTTCTTATCTCCTTGTCCTATTAATCAGATTGCCTTTCCAGCAAACTGTGTCATATACAGCTCATAATATCTGCCTTTAGCAGCAAGCAGAGACTCATGATTACCTGTCTCGACAACTCTTCCATTATCCATAACAACTATGACGTCAGCGTCCTGAATAGTTGACAGTCGGTGTGCAATAATAAGGCTTGTTCTGTTCTTCATAAGATTAGTCATTGCATCCTGAATCTTTTTTTCTGTTCGTGTATCAACACTTGAGGTTGCTTCATCGAGTATAAGAATCTTAGGACTGGCAACAAATGCTCTTGCAATTGATAGTAACTGGCGTTGTCCCTGTGACAGATTCTGTCCATCTTTGGCAAGCATGGAATCATATCCGTCAGGAAGATGCATAATCATATTATGGCAGTTAGCCTTCTTTGCAGCAGCAATGATTTCAGTATCCGTTGCATCCTGTCTTGAATATAGAAGATTATTCTTTACAGTGTCGGCAAAAAGAACAGTATCCTGTAAAACAATTGCAGTATTCTTCCTAAGATTCTCACAGTCGATATCTTTAATATTAACACCATCAATGGTTATACTGCCGTTGTCAATATCGTAGAATCTCATAAGAAGATTGACAACAGTAGTCTTGCCGCTTCCGGTGCTTCCTACAAGTGCAACCTTCTGTCCTGCTTTAACCTTAAGGTTGAAATCATGTAATACTTGTTTCCCCGGAATATAAGAGAAATCAACATGGTTAAATTCAATGTTGCCGGTAGAATTATCCATTGTAAATTCACCTGATTTGTCCTCGGAAGGTTCATCAAGAACAGCAAATACTCGCTCAGCACCGGCTATTGCAGTCTGAATCTGACCCCATATATTGGCAAGCTCGTCAATAGGTCTGCCAAACTGCTTGGCATATACGATAAATGCTGATATTACACCGATAGATACATATCCTTTAATTGCAAAATATCCTCCGGCTGCGGCAATAATGACAAAGCCTATATTGTTAATGACATTCATAACAGGTCCCATAGAACCACCAAGAATCTCAGCTTTAATACCAACCTTAGTCAGTTCGTCGGAAGTTTTATCAAAATCACTGCATACATTTTCCTGTCTGTCAAATGCTGTAACAGTCTTGATGCCAGTGACCATCTCCTCAACAGTTCCATTAAGCTGGCCTAAAAGAACCTGTCGTCTGGAATAGAATTTTCTCATAGCTTTAGACAAATTCTTAGTTGCAAATATAGTAAGAATTACTGTTGTGCAGGAACATAATGCAAGCTGTGGGGATAAAGCAACCATCATAATGACAGTTCCAATAATAGTGAGAACACCTGAGAATAACGAACTCATGGACTGTGATACAGTGTTGGAGATATTCTCAACATCATTAGTCATCCGGCTCATAATGTCGCCATGTGAATGCTGGTCAAGATACTTGACAGACATGCCGACAATCTTATCAAAAAGATCCTGTCTCATATGCTTTACAATTCTCTGGCTTAATATGGCACTTAGTCTTGTCTGTATAAATGTACATATACTGTATATTATGTATACCACCAACATGAAGATAAGTATATGGTTTAAATTATTAAATTTTCTTAAAGAAATATAATCAATTGCCTGACTCTGAAGCTTTGGAGCATAGACAGAGCATACAACCATTACAACTACAGCGATGAAAAGAGCGATAATCACAGGTATTTCTTTAGCAAAATACTGCATAAGGCGCATAAATGTTTCCTTGCCGTTGACAGGCTTTTCGACAGCTGCACCCCTATTTCTAGGTCCTCCCTTCATGCCGGGAATTTTCATATTAACTTGTGAAGTATTCTTATCCTCAGCCATAATATTTCTATCTCCTTGATTAGATTCTAACTTACATTTTGTAAAGCCTACTTCTTATTCAACTGCGAATTATATATATCCTGATATATAGCACTGTTTTTCAGCAGCTCCTCATGAGTACCGACAGCACTTATATGTCCGTCATCAAGAATTACAATTCTGTCAGCATCTTTAACAGAGGCAATTCGCTGTGCAATAATAATCTTAGTAGTGTCCGGATATGCATTTTTAAGCATTGAATACAGATTAGCTTCTGTCTTTAAGTCAAGTGCACTTGTTGCATCATCAAATATAATAATCTCTGCCTGTTTAAGAATTGTACGGCTTATGGCAACTCTCTGCTTCTGACCGCCGGAAAGACTCGTTCCCTGTTGTGTTACAAGAGTGTCAAATCCATCTGCTGAAGTACTGATAAATTCCATAGCCTGTGCGATAGAAGCTGCATTTGCAATGTCATTGTTAGTTGCGTTTTCACGGCCCCACTGGATGTTCTCTTTAATAGTGCTCTGGAATATTTCACTTTTCTGCAGAGCGACAGATATACGCTCACGCAGATTCTTAAGGTTATATTCCCTTACATCAATATCATCAACAAGTACGCTTCCTTCGCATACATCATAGAATCTTGGAATCAGGTTAATAAGACTTGTTTTACCACAGCCGGTTTCACCAAGAATACCGATAGTTTCGCCGGGATTGATAACAAGATTAATATTATCAAGAATCTTCTTATCGCCAGTTAATGGATATGCAAATGTTACATTTTTAAATTCAATCTTACCCTTAACTGAAGGTTTTCCGTCAAATGAACCGTTTTTGATAGAAGGCTCGCAGGCAAGCACCTCATTAATTCGTCTGCCTGAAGCAATACCTCTTGAAGCAGTCTGGAACATATTAGTCATTCGCATAACCGCATTAAGTGACTGCGTGACATATGTAATTGCTGCCATGACATTACCTGGTGTAACAGAACCGCTGGAAACCTGAATACCACCGACCTTGATAACTGCAACTACAGACAGGTTGAGAATAATATTCATAATTGGCTGCATATATGAGAAAATCATCAGCACATTAAGCTGAGTATTTACAAGGTCGTCATTGGATTTTCCGAACCGCTCTTTTTCGTAATCTTCTTTAACATATGCTTTGACAACACGGAAGCCTGATACATTTTCCTGCATCACATTATTAACATTGTCGAGCTTCTGCTGAAGCTTGGAAAAAAGTGGATTAGCTTTAGAAAGAAAATATATAACACATATGGTTACAAGCGGCAGGGCGCACGCGATTACTGCACCAAAGCTTAGGTTAAGGGATAACATGCATATTATGCCACCAGCAAAAAGCATAAATGTCCTTATAAAACCACGCATGCTCATCTGTATGAAATTCTGAAGCTGTGTTATATCGTTGGTAATTCGCGTGATAAGCGAACCTGTAGAGAATTTGTCAGTCTGTTCGAATGAGAATGACATAATCTTTTTGAATGCGTCTTTTCTTAGATCATTACCGAAATTCTGTGATGCAATATTAGAACACACACCACATAAGATACCAGATAATCCGCCAAGAATTACGAATATTATCATCTTAAGTCCTTCGGTAAGTACAAGATTCAGATTCCCAACACCGTTATTTGATAAACCTAAAACACCTTCATCCACGATGGTGCTCATTAAACGAGGCTGAACGAGGTCCGCAAGAACCTCGCCCACCATGAATAAAGGTGCAAGAATGGCAAAAAGCCAGTATTTTTTAAGATATTTCAGCATATAAAACTCCCTGTCTTTAAATTAATTATTCAAAAACCTTCCTTATGCTGTCGTAATGAAGAAATTCTCCTTTGTCAGCGATAACCTTGATTTCGTCTGCTGTAGCAAATCTGAAACCGGCAGTTTCTTCTGTCTGTAAATGTATATCTGCTTCTGTAATATCCATGTTAAACTTATAGATATCAACAAAATAATTATCCTTTTCTTCAGGATTATCTCTTCTGTAAGAAAATTCAAAGCCGCCATCAGCCTGAGATACATCAACACCGGTTTCTTCTAATACTTCACGGCAGACAGCCTGAAAAGATGTCTCTCCAGCCTGGCATGCACCGCCTGAGACTTCCCAGTGCCCCGGTGCCCATGCTTTAGTTAAGACTCTCTGTGTTATTAAAAATGTATTATCAGGTCTTTTGATTATGCCAAGAACAGTCAGGTGATAGTCCCCATCTTTCATGTTCCAGTCATTACGTTTCATAGTACGGCCTGTAAGTTGTTTATCGACATCATAGATATCCCATATCTCGCCCATTATTAATCGTCTCCTGTTAAACTAATTATCTTTATGTTCTTTAAGATATTCAAGTACGCTGTGTACAGCAACATTTCCTTCACCAACAGCCTTGGCATACTGATAAGGTCTGCCTGTACAGTCACCTGCTGCATATACACCATCAATGTTAGTCATCTGAGTTCTGTCAACAATAATATGTCCACCAGCCATATCAAGTCCTGATAATAATACACCCGGATTGATAGAATCCTTTAAGAAGAAAGCTCCGCTTACAGGGATAGCTTCTCCCTTGAAAGTTACTGAAGCAACCTTCTTATCTCCGTCAACACTTGCAGGAAGTCCGTTAAAATGCGTTATGTTATCATATTGTAACGTGGTTTCCTTATAAGGTGTGAAAAGATATATATGATTAGCAAGTCCTGCTAAAAATGTTACTTCATCCTCGAATTTAGGTGATGCACATATAACAGCAATATCCTTATTCTTATATAATGCTCCATCACATGTAGCACAATAACTTACGCCACAACCTAAAAGCCTTGCTTCACCTTCAATCTCTCTTGTTGTTGTCATACCAACAGTCATTATGACAGCTTTGGCTTCATATATCTCATTATCAGCACCGGCTGCAAAATAACCGCCGCAGTCATATATGGAATTAACCTGTGACTCTGTTATAGTAATGCCACAGTCGTCAATCTGCTTTAAGAACACAGACTGCATTTCGCTTCCTGTAACAGCAGGAAGTCCAGGATAATTCATGATTTTCTCGGCTTTCTCTATCTTAGTGCTTAGTGCTCTTGAACCAAACCATATAAAGTTAAGATTTCTTGCTTTAGCAGTGAGTGCAGCAGATATTCCCGCAGGTCCGCTGCCGATTATCATAAGGTCATACATATTACATAGCCTCCTTATTATGTTGACTTATAAACTAGTATTAATTAAAGGAAACGGCTTATACGCTCTTTCATCTGCTCTTCGCCCATGATATGAACGATAGTCCATAAATCAGGTGTGTTAGCTCTGCCGGTTACAGCAATTCTTACAACCTCTGCAACGTCTGATACATTACCCTTGAAGTTCTCCGGATTAGCCTTGTAAGCCTTCATATCAGAAGCATAGCCGTTCTTGTCAGCTATTTCCTTAAGCTTGTTAAACCACATGCTGTTATCATCATTATGGTCATAAGCTGCAAGGTAATCATTAAGAATAGCCTTAATCTCGTCATCAGCTAATCTGAATTCATCTCTTTCACCAGACTCGCCATCAAAGAAGAAGCTGATAAGTTCAAATATCTGCTTAGCATACATGAAGTCTTTTCTTCTTCTCTTAGCACCAACACCCATGTAAAGTCTTAATATAGCAAGTAACTTCTCTTTGTCAGCAAACCATACCTTTTCCATCTCAGGTTCATTCTCTAATGCCCAGTTGTGAAGGAATTCATATAAATCATCCTCTGATAACTTGGAAAGCTCATTCTTACAGATGTTATGAAGCTTTTCTTTATCAAATAAGGCACCTGAAACACTCATCTTATCTACTGAGAATGGGAATTCATTGATATCCTTGTCAGGGAACTTCTCATGCCATTCCTCAAAGTTAGAGTTAAGGAGTGTAAGAAGATAGACCTTCATTGTGTATGGATGATATCCGTCTTTTCTGTAGTAATCAAGTGAAAGCTCCGGATCTTTTCTCTTAGATAACTTTCTCTTTCCACCTGTTTCCTCATCAAACTTCATAAGATGTGCTGTATGTGCGTATTTTGGCATCTTAAAGCCTAATACATGGAATAATTCATAGTGGATAGGAACAGAAGCAAGCCATTCACCGCCACGTACAACTGTAGTAGTTCTCATAAAGTGGTCATCAATTGCGTGTGCAAAATGATATGTTGGAATACCATCTTTCTTAAGAAGAACTACATCATGGATATTCTCTGGAAGCTTAATCTCTCCCTTAATGCTGTCTGTAAATGTGATTTCATTCTCAGGACTTCCCTGTGAACGAAGTCTAAGCACATAAGGCTTTCCTGCCTTAAGATTTTCCTCGATAGTCTCTAAAGAAAGGTCACGGCATACAGCATATTTGCCATAATATCCAGTAAGAACCTTATCAGTCTCCTGCTGTAACCTTACAGCCTCAAGCTCTTCCTCTGTACAGAAGCAAGGGTAAGCAAGACCTTTAAGTACAAGCTCCTTTGCAAATGTATGATAGATATCAACTCTCTGTGTCTGATAATATGGTCCGTATGCATTAACCGGGTCAGAATCCGGGAAGCCTGCACCTTCATCAAATTCAATATCAAAATATCTTAAAGAATTGATTACAAGGTCAACAGCACCTTCAACAGTTCTCTTGGCATCAGTATCTTCAATTCTTAAGTAGAATACACCGCCGTTCTTATGTGCAATTCTCTCATCAGCCAAAGCACTGTAGAGATTGCCAAGATGGATAAAGCCTGTAGGGCTTGGACCTAATCTTGTTACTTCTGCCTTATTAGGAAGTTTTCTATATGGGTATTTCTCCTCATAATAATCAGGTGTCTTATCCACATCAGGGAATAAGAGCTCTGCTAATTTCTTACAATCCTGTTCGTTCATTATTAATCTCCTTATATTGCTAAATAAATCTCATAATATTTTACACATTTTGCAGACGCATTTCAAAAAATGCCTCATCGATCTCCTGATCCACATGTCTCGTCAGCAGACGCACACGGATTTTTGAATTCTGATTGATATAACCTTTTCCCATCGGATACCCGTCAAAATCATGCACCAGCACGATATCTCCGTTGTGAAAACGACCGGTAATGGTCTCAATCTCATTATTGAACACCCACGCACCGCCTGCTTTGATGGTACGCCCTTCTCCTTTTTTCAATGTTACAATTGCCAGATTTTCCTGTTTTATCATATTGTTTTCTATTCCCCTGCCATTTCTATCATTATCAGTTCCATACTGTTATATTTTAATGCTGCTTTTATCACTTATTCCTGCTTTTTCTTCAGAAACAATATTTGGATATTCACCTGCTTATCATTATTTTATAGACAAAAACTCCCTCTTACAAGCAAAGATGTT
>OGQE01002922.1_pt1 | contig 11458 bp, 10 predicted proteins | sample 1553131 | NCBI WGS metagenome assembly OGQE01 (sample SAMEA2579929, study PRJEB22360) | human gut metagenome | biome: human gut; feature: human-associated habitat; material: faeces | place: Denmark | collected 2008/2010
TGACGTCGTCGGCACCCTCCGGACGCGTTCGGGTTGCCGGGGAGAATGTGACGAACGTTCCGATGGAAAAGCGCGGCTTCAATATTGTCTTTCAGGACTATGCGCTCTTTCCCAATCTCAATGCCGAAGAAAATATTGTCTACGGTCTGAAGAATTGTCCGGGCCGATCCACTCCGGAAGAAGTACGCGATCTCATCCATTTATTGGGACTTGAGCCGCATCTTAAAAGCCGCGTGCAGGAGCTTTCCGGCGGTCAGAAGCAGCGCGTGGCGCTGGCGAGAACGCTGGTGATGAAGCCGCGCCTTCTGCTCCTTGACGAGCCGCTTTCTGCGCTTGACGGATTGATTAAAGAATCCATCAAAGAGCGCATCCGCACCATTGCTCGGCAGCTCAAACTAACGACGCTGATTGTGACGCATGATCCGGAAGAAGCGCTGACGCTTTCGGACAAGGTGCTCATCATCAATGGCGGCCGAATTGCACAGTTCGATACGCCTCAGGGCATTGTGCACCGGCCGGCGGACGATTTCGTTCGCCGCTTCATTCTTTCGCAGCTGACGATCAAGCGCGACAATATTTATCGACTGTTTGGGCAGCCCGCAGCCGAGCAGTCGCTGATGCCGGCAGCGAGCTGAGAGGATGACGTCCATGACGACAGCGTCTTCGGGCAGTACGCTGCTCGCGGGGGTATCGGCGTTCCTCACGGGCGCCGGCACGGATGAGCGCAGACATTACCGAGTGCTCTATGGGGCGGTAATGATTTTCTTCGCGCTCTTTTTAGGCGTCCCGCTCGCCTTGATCTTTGGCCAGTCGATTTTGGAGAAAGGCACGCTGACGGCCGCGAACTGGCTCTCGGTGGTCATGCGCCCGGGTTTCTGGTCGATGATGGCCAACAGCTTTGCGGTGAGTACTGCCGCAGCGGCTGTCGCTACCCTTTTGGGTTTCTTCGCTGCCTACGGTCTGGTGATTTCACAGCTGCCGGCTTGGGTGAAGAAAGCGGTGCGGATTCTGATGCTCCTGCCGCTCTTTCTGCCTTCGATCACCTATGGCTTTGCCGTCATTTACTCCTTTGGCCGTATGGGGCTTATCAGCCAGTTCTTTGGTCCGCCGCCGTTTTCGATTTACGGTTTTTGGGGACTGCTGATTGCTGACGTGGCTTACCTGCTGCCGCCCGTTTTCTTGATCATCAGCAATGCCTTTATTTACGTTGATCCGCGCTACGCAATCGTCTCGCGCGTGATGGGCGACGGGTTCCTGAGACGCTTTTGGACTTCGGCGCTTCGTCCGGTCGCCGGTGCCTGCGTTTCCGCCTTTATGCTGGGCTTCTTCTTGGCCTTCACGGATTTTGGCATTCCGATTTCCATTGCGGGTCAATATGATGTGGTCGCTACCGAACTCTATTCGACGATGATGGGTGCCGTGCCGGATTTCGGCCGCGGTGCTGTGGTGGCGATATCGATGATGGTGCCGGCAGTCGGTGCGGTGGCTTTGCTGCGGTGGAGCGAAAAACTCAATTTCCGCAGTACGGACATTGTGCGGCCGATGCTCATGCCGTCAGCCGCAAGAGACGGAGCATTTCTCCTCTTCTATGCGGGATTGGCGGCAGTGCTGCTTTGCATCTTTGCCGTGATGTTCATCGTGCCCTTTGTTGAGAACTGGCCTTATAAGCCGAACTTCACGATTCAGCATTTCATCGACATTTTGGGCGAAGACGATATCGGCGGGATCTATCTCCGTTCGATCGGCGTGGCAGCTGCTTCTGCGGCCATCGGTACGTTTATCTCCTTTGCTGCGGCGCTTATTCAGGCGCGCTCCAAGCTGCCTCGCGTCTGTCGTTCCGCCATGGATGGATTGGCCATGATGACGAGTACTTTGCCGGGCATGGTGATTGGCGTGGGCTTCCTCTTCGCGTTCTCAGGCACGATTCTACAGAACACGATCGCCATTCTGATCCTCGCGAACCTGGTGCACTTCTTTGCTTCGCCTTACCTGATGGGGACGGCAGCGCTCTCACGCATGAATGCAGGATGGGAGACCACGGGACTGCTGATGGGTGATACCTGGATTCAGACGATCCGCCGTGTGGTGCTCCCGAATGCGCGGGCGACGCTCATTGAAATGTTTGAACTCTATTTCATCAATTCAATGGTGACCATTTCAGCGGTGGTCTTCCTCTGCGGCACGTCGACGATGCTTCTGACTACGAAGATCAAGGAATTTTCCTATTACGAGCGGTTTGACGCAATCTTCGTGCTGTCGCTCTTGGTATTCGTGACAAACGTCGCCGCAAAACTCATTCTCGACAAGTTGGCAGAGTGCTCGCGCACTGATCAAAAGGCCGGCTCAACTCGTTCATAACGCTTGCTGCTGAACGCACTCCCGCAGTGACCGACTCCCCAGCGGCATGAAATTCAAACACCTCTCTTATTTGTCATTTACTTGTATTGGATAAAAAAATGAAGCAAATGTTCACTCTCGCGGCTGCTGCCGCCGCAGTATCTCTGCTTGCCGGCTGCAATGGTGAAAAGCCCGCTGAGCAGAAAGCTGCCCCTGCGGCTGAGGCCGCGGCTGTCATCATTTATTCGAATGCTGACGAAGAGGCACAAAAGGCGATGAAGAATGCCTTGGATGCCAACGGCATGAAGGGGCTCTATAAGATTCAGGGGCTGGGCACCTCCGAACTCGGCGGCAAGCTCGCTGCCGAAGGCAAGAATATTGAAGCCGACGTGGTAACCACCGCTTCCTACTATCTTGACAGTCTCCAGAAGAGCCAGAAACTTTTCCAGAAGCTTGCGTTCACGCCGGACACGATCAATCCGACACCGGATTACTATGCGCCGATCCTCGGCAACTGCGGAGCGCTCTTCATCAATACTCAGGTGCTCGCTGCGGACAAGCTGCCTCGTCCCACCCGCATTGAGGATCTTGCTCAGCCCATCTATGCCGGTCATATTTCCGTGCCGGACATTCTGGGTTCTTCCACATCGTGGCTGATGACGCAGGCTGTCATTGCCGATAAGGGTGAAGCCGAGGGCGCGAAGATTCTTCAGGCGATTGAGAAGAATGCCGGTGCGCATCTGACGAAATCGGGTTCCGCTCCGCTCAAACTCATTCGTGCGGGTGAGGTGGCTGTAGGCTTCGGGCTTCGTCATCAGGCCGTAGCGGACAAGGCCAAAGGACTTCCGGTTGACTTTATTGACCCGGTGGAAGGCAACTTCATGCTCACTGAAGCGGCTGCAGTTGTCGACAAAGGGGATAAGACCAATCCGAATGCACAGAAGGTGGTCGAAGTGATCATCAAGAATGCTCGCCCGGAACTGCTCCAGTACTACCCAGTGGCGCTCTACAAGGGTGAAACGGTATCGGCCGAAAACAAACCGGCCAATCCGAAGCAGTTCCCTGAAGCCTTGACTGTGGAGCTCCTCCAGAAGCACCAGAAGCTCGTCAAGGGTGAGTAAAGACTCACAGAGCGCGCTTCTTCAGTTCGAACCCCTCGACGAGACCTGTCTGATCGAGGGGTTTGTCTCTCAAAAAACACCCGTGCGGGCAGCCTTCAGAGGCTGCTGTGCATCGGGTGTCTAAGCACACTAGAAAAAATACTGCTGGCGCATGCTTTCATGCGCAGCATTTTGAATGATGCAAATGCCCAATATTGCTGATCCCAATACCTACAAACTTTTAACGCCCGGCCCGCTCACTACGACGCTCGCCGTCCGCGAAGCCATGCTTGTCGACCGCTGCACTTGGGACGACGACTACAAGGCAATGACCGAATCCATTCGCGCTTCGCTCTTGGAACTGGCCGAAGCAAACCCTGCCGAGTACGGCGTCGTGCTGATGCAGGGCTCAGGCACTTTCGGCGTGGAATCTGTTCTCTCAAGCGTGCCGGGTGCAGCCGACCGCGTACTGGTGCTTGTCAACGGCGCTTATTCAGAGCGCATGTGCCAGATTCTGACTTATCACCGCATTCCGTTTGACCGCATTGACTGCGGCTGGGATGAGACGCCTGATGCTCAAAGAGTTGCCGAGTGGCTGGATGCGCACCCCGAAACGACGATGGTCTCGATGGTGCACAGCGAAACGACGACGGGTATTCTCAACGACATCGAAAGTGTGGCCCGCGTCGTAAAGGCGAAAAATCGCTTGTTCATCGTGGATGCCATGAGCAGCTTCGGCGGGGTGGAAATCCCGGTGGAGTCTCTAGGCATTGTTTTTTTGGTTTCCTCGGCCAATAAGTGCATTCAGGGCGTGCCGGGCTTTTCCTTCATCATTGCCCGCAAATCTGCGCTGCTTGCCGCTAAAGGCAATGCACGTTCGCTCTCGCTCGATTTGACTGCGCAGTATGAAACGCTCGAGAAGGATCACGGCAAATGGCGGTTCACTTCTCCCACGCATGTCGTGGCGGCATTTGATGAAGCGCTCCGGGAGCTCAAAGCCGAAGGCGGCATTGCAGCTCGGCATGCCCGCTATGCTGCGGTCAATGAGGCGCTGCGTGAAGGCATGGCCGAACTGGGCTTTAAAGCCTACGTGGCAGCAGATCGGCAGGGGCCCTTCATCACGACTTTCCTTTATCCGGATCAGGCCGGTTTCGATTTCAAGCACATGTATGCGGTGCTCAAGGCCGGCGGATATGTCATTTATCCGGGCAAGCTCACGGAACGTCCGAGCTTCCGGCTGGGCAATATCGGCGAAATTCACAGTGACGATGTGCCGAAAATTCTCGGCCTTTTCCGCGGCTATCTCGCATCACTCTGAACATCCATCTCAGGCAGATCATTATGAAGCAGACCATTCAAGGCGTTATTTTCGATTGGGCGGGCACCACGGTTGACTTTGGCTGTTTTGCGCCGGTTTCAGCGTTCGTTGAGGCTTTCCGCAAGGCAGGCATTGATGTGACGCTCGAAGAGACGCGGGCGCCGATGGGCAAACTCAAAATTGAGCATATCCGCACCATGCTGGCGATGCCCGCGGTCAAAGCACGCTGGACAGAGCGTTGGGGACGGTCTCCGGAAGAAAGCGATGCGCAGGCGATTTATCACGACTTTGAGCCGGCTTTGTTCGCTGTGCTCGATCGTCACTGTGAACTGAAGGACGGCGTTCTTGACTGTGTGAAGGAGCTGCACAGCCGCGGTCTGAAGATCGGCAGCACCACCGGCTACACCCGCGAGATGATGAATGTGGTCGAAGAGGCCGCGCGTCAAGCGGGTTATGCGCCGGACTGCCTTGTCACGGCGGATGAGACGGGCGGTTTCGGACGTCCTTGGCCCTACATGATTTTTGAGAACATGCGCCTGCTGAAGCTCCCCGCCGTGCGTACCGTTGTGAAAATCGGCGATACGGTGAGCGACATTGAAGAGGCGCGTGCCGCCGGCGTCTGGGCTGTCGGCGTCGTCGACGGTTCATCCGTCATGGGACTTTCGCACGCTGAATTCAGCGCGCTCACGGATGCGGAAAAAGCTGCGGTACGCATCCGTGCTCGTTCAGTCCTCTTGGCGGCCGGCGCTGATTTTGTGATTGATTCGCTAAGCGAACTGCCCGGACTCATTGACGGCATCAATGCTCGTCAGGGCCGGTGACCGCTGCTGCCCTGAAAGGGCAGCAGAGAAACTGTCTCCGCCACGTTTCCGCTTCTCAGCGGGAGAGGAGTGAATTGAACGCTCATGCATCCTTAGGGTGCATGAGCGTTTATCAAATGATCAAGCGCGGCAGCTCTTTTATTTGCCCGTTGTGCTGTCGACGAGATTCATGCGCATGATGGCAATATGGCGCGAACCGGGCTGGCGTTCAATATCAAAGCAGTCCCCTTCGATCTGCGGGAAGAGCTTAAGGAACTCATCCATCTCACGGCGTGCGTCTTCGGGGAAGGTCTTCCCGATGAGTCGGCAGGTGTCGGCAACATGACGGCTGTTGCGCGTTCCCACCACTGCCGCTGCGGCTTCGGGCTTACCGATGGTGTAGAGAGACGACAGACCGGCAATTGAAAGACCAGTCGATTTGCCCAAAGCAGCAAGGCGTTCGAGGAGTTTCTGATAACCCGCCCAGCCGAGCGTATCCTCAATGACCAGCAAGTATTTGACGAGAGAACGGTTTTCGAGGCTCTGAAGGTCCGGTTCAGGTTTGCCGAGCCACTTGTCGGAAAGAAAGCCCCCGGCGACCGTGCCGTAAGCGATGAGCTTGACGCCGCTGCGGCGGCAGAAATCCGTCATGGCCTTTTCCGGGCGGCGGTCGAGGAGCGAATACTGGCACTGATTGGTAACGACGGGAATGCCGGCATCCACAAGCTTTTTGAGGTTGGCGGTGTTGAAATTCGTCGTAGAGATGCAGCGGATGAGTCCCTTTTCTTGGAGCCGCATGAGTTCGCCGGCCGTATCAATCATGCCGGGAACGTCGTAGTCCCACCAGTGGAACTGCACCATGTCGAGACGTTCAACGCCAAGACGCGAAAGTGAGCGCTCAATCACGCGCTCAACGTAGGCGCGGTCGACATGAGCGAGATCCTTAAGATCGGGGACAAATTTGGTGTGAATCTGCGGCAGCGACAAGCCGGCGCGGCGCCGTTCGGCAATGATTTGGCCGTAGAACGCTTCAACCCCCGTATAAATGTCTGCGCAGTCAAAAGTATCAAAGCCGCGGTCGAGCAGTTCGGCGAAGGCATTGTGGGCGTCCTTCATGTCGAGCGCATGTGCGAGCGCATGACCGGTGGCGAGCTGCCAGCCGCCGTTGATGATTTTGGGAATGCTGTAGTCGGCAGTGAGCTGCGTACGGGCAATGGATGGCGTCATGACGGAGGTCCGAAAAAAGTTCAGTTTGAATTAGGGATGTTTGTCTGTTTTGGCTGGGAGCGGCACGACGGTGCATTCACCGTGTCGGAACCGCCGCAGCCCCGTGCGTGAAATGCGAAAGCGGGCGCCGCAGTTGGGATCCGGACAGGCAATGAGCGCGTCAGTGGTCATCCAGTCTGCCGCGGCTGTCGGCCGCTGTTTGGCAGGAATCAGCGGCAGCAGCGCGGCCATGGCATAGAGGGAAAATCGGCCGCCTTCGGGGAAGACCAGATCTTCACCTTCGACTTTGAATCCTTGGCCGAGATGATGACGGCAGACGAAATTGCCGCCCTCCACGGTAACGGTAAGGTCAAAGAGTTCAAACTCATCCGGTTCGAGTTCTGAGGATGCTTTGGGCAGGGAGTTAAGGGGGGCAGTCATAGTGTGTCTCAAAGGTGCGCCGCATTCCGGTTCTCTCTGATGAAAGCGGAGTCAAGTCTTATGCCTTGTCCGTGGCCTGAGGTTCATCACTCATCTTAGGACGTCCGATGCCGGTGGCGATCGATACTGAGAATACGACGAAAAGCGCAATGGGATAGAACGTGGCCGTCATCAAAGAAAACGGCGTGAGGGACGGGTCTCCCAGCGCCGAGGCGGCTGAAAGCGTAATGAGTGAGAAGGCCGAAAACGGCAGAACCACCGGGATGCTGTTGGCAAATCCAGCGAGCAGATAAGCGCGGCGGTACGGATCGATGCTGCTGCGCAGCAGTCGGTCGGCCAGCTGTCCGGCCAGCGCCACAGCGACGCTCGTGACGGCGGCAAGGCAGGTGGAAATGAAGACCGTGGCGACGGCCAGAGTCACTTCGGCGCGGCGCGGCGACTGATTTTCGTTCGTGAGGAACTTGGCCGTGGCATCGGCAAGCCCGGCGTGTTCAATAACGCCCGTAAAGCCAAAGAGTGCAAGGCACATCAGCATGATGCCTGAGACGTTGGCGATGCCGCCCGTCAGAATGCCGGAAATGGAGCCATTTTCTACGCGAACGATCTGCGAGGGTTCAATCACGCCGGTGAGCAGACCGATGATCAGTCCGGCAACGGTTGCCATCGTGACAGCGTGGAGTGCGTCGCGCATCTTTATCGCAATGTAGATGAGGAGCACCACCGGGATCAGCATCAGGAGACGCATCGGATCTGCGGCGGCATTGAGCGCGGCGGAAGGTTCTGAAGCGCTGCCGCCGAGAGCGTAGAAGGGGAGCGCAATGATGAGCGCAATGACGGCAAACGGGAAGCGGGTCTTGACAACGCGGCCGAGATCAAGGGGCTTGCCGAACTTATCCGTCTGCGTCATGGCCGAGATGATGGCCACGTCCGAAACCGGCGCGAGGTTGTCGCCGAAAATGGCGCCCGAAAGAATGGCGCCGGCCATCAGCGGCACATCGCAGCCGAGCGCAGCGCCGAAAGGCAAAAAGATGGGGGATGCAGCCAGAATCGTGGAAATGGAGCTGCCGGTGGCTGTGGCCAAAAGCGATGAAATGAGAAAAACGGCTGGGGTGAGCAGCGGCGTTCCGGCAATTGCGCCGCCCGTGAAGGCGGCGAGGGCTTCGGCGAGCCCGGCGGCCTTCATCATGGCCGAGAATACGCCGGCAGCCCTCAATAGCAGCAGCACGGGTGCCCCTCTGACGCCGTCATTGGCGATGCGGCGCCTTCCAAGACCGCTTTCCAATAGCGCATCGGCTTTTGGGTGAGCAGCGCGCCTGCTACCAGCGCCGTGAGACCGGCACCCGCAAGCGCCATCAGATCGAATACTTTGAGGACGATAAAAAGGTAGACCGAAAGCAGCGCAAAAATGAGAAATGGAATGAGGAGCGATGCGGGTCCGAAGAAAAAAGGAATGCGGTTTTCGTCAAGCGAAGCGTCAGAGGCGCAAGCCGGTGCAGGGGAGGTCATGGTGAATTCTCGTGAGGGCATGAAGGAGAAAAACTGCAAATCGTCTGCGGCGGGACTTCTTTTGTTTTTTTGAGATACGGCTGAAAAACAAAACCCGCCGGAAGGCGGGTTGGACTGAGAAACTGGGGGAAAGCATCAAGTGCGCTGCACGATCTTTCCTTCTCTCAAACCGGCGCGCAGGTCTGCGCACCCGCCATTGAACTTGACGGGAGTCGCCACCACTGACGGCGAGGCTGCAGGCAGGAGAGAAAATTTTCCGGCTTCATAGTGATTTCATCGTACCTGCCGTCACTCGAAAAGGGCTTGGTAGGACTGCAAAACCCAATTGATGCATATCAATCACTTGTTTGTCCAAATTCAAATGCTCCACTTGATTTTTTAGAAAAATTACGCGAAAAAATATGAATTTTTCAAGCGGAATCCGTAAGGAAGCTGAAATTCATCGTTGTCATACGGCGAATTTCGCGGTTTTGCCGTTTTTTTGCATCTCGTGCTATGGTGCTTGAAACGCGTTGCGGCAGTAGACCTGATAGGTATACAGCTGCGGCCGATTTCTTCGAATGTTTTCATGAGCCAATAGGAAGCATTATGCAGGTGTACATCCGCACTTCTTGCCGAGCTGCCGACGTCCTTCACGGCCGCCGCTCGAATGCTCTCCGCACCAGCTCTACATCCTCTACATCCGCGTCTCGCAGCACAACAGGCAGCGAGACGCTTGACGCCTTGCGGATGCACGTTCGAAGAGACTGACAGGCATTCGGAGAAACCGAATTCCACCAGCACCCAACAAGCGGGAACCTAAAAGGGTTCCCAAAAACGAACGGGAAGCTCCGAAAGGCGCCTCCCGTTTTTTTATACCTCTTCCCTCTTTAATTTAATTACAGCCTCAACCGCCGAACATCGAAAAAAAACGGCTTGCCAAGCAGTTTTAACCGGCGGAAGGTTTTTGGAGACGCTCATGGATCTCATCCGGAACTTCAAAATTCACGCGGCGGCACTCATTATTGTGGTGCTCGCGGAACTGGTGGGTGTACAAAAGTTCGGTCTAGTCGTGCTTTTGCCGCTGCTTTATGCACTCGTATTTGGTGCATTGGTGAGCTTTCCGCGCTGGAGTGTCGTGAGGCTCGATGAAATGAATCGAGCCGGCAAGATGCTCTCCGTGGGCGTTCTTTTGCTGATCACGAAGATCGCGCTGGACATCGGTCCGAATATTGAAATGATCATGCAGTCCGGCTGGGCGCTGATCATGCAGGAATTCGGCCACTTCTTCGGCACGCTGATCTTCGGTCTGCCGGTGGCGCTTCTCGTCGGCATGAAACGCGAAGCGATCGGCGCGTGCTACTCCATTGACCGAGAACCCAACGTCGCCATTATTTCGGAGCGCTTCGGCCTGGATTCTCCAGAAGGCCACGGCGTAATGGGCATGTATGTCTGCGGAACGGTCTTCGGCGCGCTTTGGGTGTCGGTTCTGGCCGGCGTCATTGCTCAGATGGGTTTCTTCCATCCGCATGCGCTTGCCATGGGCGCCGGCATAGGCAGCGCCTCCATGATGGCCGCAGCGACGAGCTCGATCATCGTCGTTCATCCGGAATGGGAAGAAACCGTGCGTGCCTATGCAGCGGCGGCCAATCTCCTCACGTCTGTGATCGGCATCTACTTTGCGCTCTTTATTTCGCTCCCCGTTACGATCAAGGTTTATGAGTTCTTTACGGGTGACAAGGGATCGGCGAAGCCTAAGGTCAACGACTGATCCTCTTCCATGGCAACGAATACAAGCGAACAAGACAAAGGAAACGAAAAATGGAAATCCGCAAACTCATGGAAGAAATGAAGGACGTGCTGTTCATCCTTCTGGTGACGGCCTTCTTTACCTGGATCGCCAACTGCATCCAGCTCCCGAAAGTCAATATGGCCGAAAGCTCGATTGGCGTACTGCTTCTCGTCGTGATCACGGCCTTCGGCATTCTGGTTTCGCACCTGCCGGGCTTTCGTATTCTCCCGATGGTCTTTTGGGTATCGATCATCGCAGTGGTTATCTCGCTGCCGGGCTTCCCGGGCGGCGACTGGGTCATCCACTATACGAAGCAGGTAGGGTTCCTGCCCATCACGACGCCGGTGCTTGCTTACTGCGGCCTGTCGCTCGGCAAGGATATCGACGCCTTTAAGCGTCTTTCCTGGCGCATTGTTCCGGTGGCGCTGGCCGTCGGTGCGGGCAGCTTCATCTGCGCAACTGTGCTCGCTGAAATCATTCTGCATCTTGAAGGCATCTTCTGATGCATTGAGGCAGCTTTATTCGCCCGCTCAAGTCCGGACTGTTCAAGTTCACTGGGCGGGCGCAGAATTTGTCATTGACAGGTAAGAGGAGTCTTCGCAGCGCCAAACCGATCCACCCGGTTCCGGGCGATCGGCTGAAGATCTGCGCAGTCTCTTTGAATTTTTTTTGAGCTCCATCGGAGTCGCTTCATTTGCAAGGTTTTTTCCAAAATGAATAAGGAAGAACTGAAAGCGCGGGTCTGCGAAGTTATTCGTCGCCGCAACCCCGACATTGTCCGTCTCGGGCATGCCATTTTTGCCGAGCCTGAACTCGGTTTTAAAGAGCAGAAAACTTCTGCCAAAGTTCGTGCCGCCTTTGATGCGCTCGGCCTGGACTATGAAACGGGCTGGGGCATCACTGGCGTGAAGGCGCGTCTTGCCGGCAAGGGACACCGCCGTACGGTTGCCGTTCTGGGCGAGCTCGATGCCATCGTCTG
>OGQE01002928.1_pt1 | contig 11421 bp, 8 predicted proteins | sample 1553131 | NCBI WGS metagenome assembly OGQE01 (sample SAMEA2579929, study PRJEB22360) | human gut metagenome | biome: human gut; feature: human-associated habitat; material: faeces | place: Denmark | collected 2008/2010
ACCTGGTCGATTTCTTCCTGTATCATATCCAGAACTCTGTTCTGCAGACATTTCGGTGCAACCAGAAGAAGATTGGATTTCTCAACAACTTCCCCTTTCAGAAGTGCTGCAAACACTTCTGCTGCTTCTTTTCCGATTTCCTGGTTTGCTGTGATCAGTGACAGGTCTGTGTAAAGTGCAGATGTTTTTTCATTATAATTACCTGTACCGATCTGTGTGATATAGGACACACCCTTATCTGTTTTTCTGGAGATCAGGCACAGCTTGGAATGTACTTTATATCCATTCAGTCCATAGATTACTCTGCAGCCAGCTTCTTCCAGTTTTCTGGAATATTCAATATTGCTTTCCTCATCAAATCTGGCTCTCAGCTCTACAAGTACAACAACTTCTTTTCCGTTTTCTGCTGCTTCCACCAGAGCATCTACAATCTGGCTCTTGTCTGCAAGACGGTACAATGTCATCTTAATAGATACAACAGAGTCATCCTTCGCAGCCTCATTCAGAAGATTAATGAAAGATTTGATATTTTCAAATGGATAGGATAACAGTACATCTTTCTTCATGATCTGTGGAATCAGAGCACTCTTGTCATCCAGCTCCGGTGTCATTCTGGGAGCTCTTCTCTGATAGAAAAGTTTGTCCTGGGCAGTATTTCTCAGATATCCCTGAAGTCCGAATACAAAGGACATATCAAGCGGAACTCTGGTCAGAAATACGTGTTCCTTATCTACATGAAGTTCCTTACAGAGTGAACTTATCATCTTTTTATTCAATTCTCTGGATAACTCCATTCTTACAGGATTCATTCGTCTTCTCTGCTTGATCAGATTCTCCATTGCATCCCTGTAATCCAGATCCTCATCATAAATGGTTTCTGTATCAATATCTGCATTTCTGGTAATACGGAGCAGCGCTTTCTCCCTGATCTCATAACTCTTAAACATTTTCGGCAGAAAATGAAGAATCAGTTCCTCTGAAAGCATGAAAGTCCCTTTTCTTGTAGGAATATCGATCAAACGTCTGAATACAGTATTACTGCAAGGGATAATAGCTGTTTTTGTTTTTCCACCCTTGCTCATCAGTGATGCCACTGCATAAATATTTTTATTTTTCAGGAATGGAAATGGCTGCTGTTTGCTCACAATATTTGCAGACAGATACGGTGCGATCTCCTGATCAAAATATGTTTCCAGAAGCTTGCCTTCCTCTGCAGATAATCTGTTAAAATTGATCAGACGCACTCCGTAAGGCTCCAGTTCTCCCATCAGCTGTTCATAGATAGCTGCCTTTTTCTGATCCAGATCTCTGGTGGCCTGAAGGATTGCAGTTACCTGTTCTTCACTGGTCATGTTTGTTTTATTCTCACGTATTACTTCAGATGCTTCCATCTGATCCATCAGAGTTCCGACTCTGACTCTGTAAAATTCATCCAGATTTGACTGATAAATAGCAGCAAATGTCAGTCTCTCCGCAAGCGGAACTCTTGGATTTCCCGCCTCATTTAAAACTCTCTCATTAAACTTCAGCCAGGACAGTTCTCTGTTCATCATATATACAGGTGCTGTAATTTCTTTGCTTTTTTTCTGTTGTTTTTTCATTCGGATAATTCCTCACTCTTTTTATTCGTGATATCAGTGGCAAAATTTATCAAACCTTTTGACTCTGACATCCCATAACGTTTAGAATTATAAACTTTGAATATCAATTCCATGGAATGTCCATGTTATATTTACGTAAAATTTCCAGTCAAACAAATAAATTTGTCTGTTTCGCAGTTAAAACAGGATTTTCCCTGTCCTGATCATCTGTTCTGCCTCTTCCATATAATGGAATATATAGATGATCGTAACTGGATATTCAACGATTAGTGCGGCCCAGTCTCGTCAGACACACCTATACTGAAAAAGCGAAAAGTTCCCATCTTTCGACAAAAACTCTTCGCTATCTTATTTTACTTAACTCAAATCTGACAGACTATAAACTAATATATTCATTACAAATCTGACCTGCTTTATCAATATACTTCAGCAATCGTGTCACGCAGCTACCCCACCACGCCAGGCAGTAAGTGCTTTTTTCTTATTTCCATTTAAATCACATCTGCATTTTCTTGTTCTCCAGTCATAAGTAGCTTCGGTATAATAAATATAATTTCCCTTAACAGAAACCTTAATAGCTCTATCACAAATAACTTTGAGATTGCTTCCATCCTTATTTACCAGATAAACCGGTCCACCATGAGGAAATCCTACCGAATTAACCAGAACTTTACCTTTAACAGACTGTACCGCCGAACTGTCTTTATTGGTCTGCTTTATACTCTTTGTTTTCAAATCAAGTACAGAAAAATTGCCAAATCCATCTCCATACTGTGTCTGTTCACCTATATAAAGATATCTTCCATCACACCCCATCATACTGTGAGCTCGTCCAGCATCTCTGAAATTAGTAATTCTTGTTACCTTTTTAGTACTAATTTTCATACAGATTATTTTGCGCCCTTTATATGAATATCCAAAACTGCCTCTCTGCGCAAATGAACCGCTTTCATAATATATATATTTCCCGTTTGTAACAATTGTTCCGCTGATACAGTTTTTCGCAAGAACACTTTTTTACCATTTTTCTCTACATATATGTTATATCTTTTTGTACTGTCATTATATTTCAGAGAATATATTGATCCACCTACCTTTTGTGAATTATAAAACGGAACTCTTTTGTATAAATTAAGTCCTTCCGCTGCCTGTACATTCCGTACACTTCCCAGATTTACCGCCATACAAAGAACAGATAATACGAGTAAAAATCTAGCTAATTTGTTTTTCCATTCTCTCATTTTTAGTCCTCCTTATTCCGGATAACAAGATAATATGTTTCGTTTTTCTACTATTATGTGCTGTTATATATGAATTTGCAAGGTTTTTCTATCTAACTTTTACTTTCTTTACTTTACTCCAGTCAGAATAATATTTTTTGCCTTTTATAGTTTTATAAGTACGGATACGAATATAACATTTTTTCTTTGAAGAAAGTTTTTTGACAGTTATATTCTTTGCATTGCTCTTAGCATTGACAGATTTCGCTTTTTTCATATTAGCAGAACTGCTGTACTGGATCTGATATCCACTGATGGATTTCACAGGCTTCCAGGATACTTTTGCCTGACCCTTTCTGACTGATTTCAGGGCAACCCCCGTAGTATTCAGCGGTCTGACTGTAATAGTAACCTTTGTAGCCGGCAGTGCATTGTAGTTCTGCCCCTGTTTTGCAGAAATCGTGATAACTGCTTTACCAGGTTTCAGTGCAATAAACTGATTGCCGGAAATTTTTACAGTTTTGGAATCTGATGATTTATAAGTAACCTTTCCGTCTGTAGTCATCCAGTCTGCCAGAGCCATTTTTTTCTTTCCCATAGTTACTGTTTTGGAAGATACACTTACAGATGCATCTGCACGGGCGATCTCAAAGGTTTTATATACTTTTCCTGTATATGTGCCTTTCCCCCGGATCATTACATTAGCCATTCCGGCATCTGTGTTTTTCTCATAGGAAAGTGTGTAGTCCTGTCCTTCTGTCAGAGCCTTTCCTTCATATGTAATCGTTACGCCCGGTGTCTGGGCTTTTCCGTTGTAAATAAGTTTTTCAGAGTCAACCTGAATGGTACATTCATCCATTGTGTGGGTTACTGTATCGTCCTTCTTATTTACATCATCTTTGCCATTGGTGTTATCTTTGTTCTCTGTATCATCTTTTTTATTCGTGTCATCTTTTTTATTTGTATCATCTTTCTTATCTGTATTATCTTTTTCTTCGCTGTCTTCCTTATTATTGGTATTGTCTTTATTATCTACATTATCCTTTTTGTTTTCATCATCTCCCTTGTTCTCAGTATCGTTTTTGTCACTGGTATTATCCTTATTTTCGGTGTTGTTCTTGTTTTCAGTATTGTCTTTATTCTCGGTGTTATTCTTGTCACCGGTATTATCTTTATTCTCCGTGTTGTTCTTATCTCCGGTATTGTCTTTATTCTCGCTGTCAGTCTTGTTTTCGGTATTATTCTTATCTTCACGGACAATCGTAAAGCTTTTTCTTACCTCTCCCTGATAATTGCCCGTTCCACTGAGGATGATCTGTGCAGTTCCCGGACGGTCATTATTCTTATAAGATACCGTAAAATCTTTACCCTCTGTCAGGGTTCTGTCTCCGTCTTTGACAGTATATTCCGTAACAGATTTCTTACCTTTCACGAAGCTGACCGGTTTCTCTGACACTGTGACCTGGCATCTGGAAAGCTCTGCCAGTTTAATGACAAATTCTTTGCTGATACTGCCAGCAAGAGTTCCTGTTCCCTTCACACTTACATTGACAGTACCTGCATTTACCAGATCTCCTTCATACTCTACTGTATAATTATCTGTGCTGACCTCCTGTGCAAGGCCTTTTTTGTACAATTTCACAACAGGTCTGTGCTCTGTTCCATCATACACAAAGCTTTCCTCTGAAACTGACATATCATAATGACTGCTATCCAAAATTCCCACAGAAATATTTACAGTTTCCACTGCATCCGGATTATATTTGGACTGAATAGTCAGAACTGCACTTCCTGATTTGTGCACTGTAATCTGAGCATCTGTAGATCCCAACATTTTTACAAATACTACATCCGGATCTGAGCTGGTCACCTGACAGTCACTGAGACGATCACCGGAAGCTGTAAAACATGGTCCACATACCATTTGATAGGTTCCCGGATCCAGCTCAATATTTCCACGCAAATAAGCCAGGTGTCCGTTTGCTTTGGTATATACCGGTTCCATAGATGTAGGCACAGCCACATTGTTCTGGCTCTCACCGCATACTGTACAGGTTCTTGTAACTGTTCCGTTTGTCACTTCTTTTCCATAAGAGAACTTATGTCCGTTTACGATCTTCACTGCACGTGTACCGGAAAGATCAGACAGATTAATCTCATAGAAAACATTTACATTATTTTTCCAGGTGTACCAGCATAATTTTCCATTGATCACTGTGGGCTGACAACCTGACAGGTTTCCATCCATGCTGTAGGTCTGGCCGGACTGCTGTCCGTTTCCATCCACTGCTGTATAGTAAACCTTTCCCTGACTGGACCACAGCAGGATAAAACTGTTGCAGCCTGTTTTCACCAGATGAGGAGTTGCCGCACTGTCATCTGTTCCCCCATAGTTAGTAAAGTATCTGACTACCGGGTCACCGCCATTCTTGGGCACTGCTGCTATGAATGCATTTCTGGATGAACCGGCACCATCCGTATCAAAGTTTCCGGCCACAAGCCAGCAGGAATCAGAATATTCAAATCCTCCGACTGAAGTTCCTGTATAGTTATCACCTACATTACCGCCTACCTTCATAATATCTGTCTGGGCACATTTACGTCTTTCCATCTCTTCACTGGAGACGTAATTAAAATCCGGAACAAATTTACCTTCGCTAAGATCTGCACTGTACTTCAGCATTACAAGTGCCCTGCTTGGAAAAGCATCGCACTGATCCAGGGCTGTCATCTTCCCCTGATCAATCTGTATAAACTGGTTAAAAGAATGACTTACATAGCCTGTGCTTGCATTGCTGATATCGGTTTTCTTATCCACTACTGTCATATTATCTGCGTTCACAGAAAAAGTAACATTTGCCTGATGTCCGCCGTACATCACATGACAGGTTCTTACATAGAGGATATTTCCGTTCATTGTCATTCTCGCTGAGCCAAAATCAAAAGGTTTCTTTGTATTTTCTCCGTAAAGACTTGCAGACCCCTGTACCTTCCAGTCTTTGGAATACTTTGTCACACGATATACCTCAACTGCATCATTGTTGTCAGGATTATCCTGTCCTGTAAGGATATAATAATGATTGCCACTCTCATAAAAGGCACCATATTTTGGAAGTGCCAGAGGTACCGTCACTGTCTTCTGGATATTGTAATCGGTATCATAGTACTCTACCAGCGTTTTTCCATCAACAGCACCAAACTGTACACGCATGATGCCCCCATCCGGACTGGCACATTCATAGGAATCTATACAGGATCCAAATGTGGAATAATCCTGATTTTCCAGATTGCTGCCATTATAAACCTTACAGGTTGTCTTCACATTAGGATCTGCTTCCAGTTCCGCCTCTACCACAGCATTTTTGTATCTGGCAGCAAGGGTACTGTCAATACTTCCCGGGTCTTGTGCTTCCGGAATTTCATCTGTCTCCTCATCAGCTGAAAATTCATCCAGTAGCTCTGCATCAGAGAAAGGCTCTGCATCCTCCTGTGCATTAAAAACTTCCTCATCGGTACTGTTTGTAAGTACATCAGGCTGATCTGCATCTGTCACATTAGAATTCTCCACTGAATCGGATTCTGATGCATCAGTCACTGAAGAAGGTCCGGAAGAAAACTCTGCTGCACCTGCAGCAGAATTTCCTAACATACACATTGTCATCATCATAGCTAAAGCTGTTACCTTTTTGTTCTTCATAGTTTTATATCTCCTTTTTATAAGTATAATTTTGCATTTGCACGTTCTTTATATATATCCCAGGCTACTAATGCAATCGGAATACATGGAAGTCCTACTGAAATAACCAATACAATTCCGGCCGCTCCCAGAGCAAAAGCAATGTCAAATAAAAGCAGTGGTGTCAACAGATATCCCCAGGTAAACGCAGTCGATGCAATTTTAATTGCTTTCGCAGCTCCACCTGTTATAATCAGGGCAATGATTCCTATAATCAGATAGATATCTTCCAAATGACTTATGCCATGTCCGGTGATTATTTCCAAAAGTACTACCAGTCCAAATAATGCTGCCATTACCATTGCGGCAATTGCCTTAAATTTAAAAGTAAGTTCCGTATTTCTTAAATAGTTTTCAGCTGCCTTTGTTTCCATAATTAATTCTCCTTTTCGTTATTGTCTTATTTTACATTTAACACTGTCTTAGTCAGCTTATGTCATGCAGATAAAATCATCTTCTATAGCATAATTTTCCGTTCCTCCTTTCTCTCAATTGTCATTTCTCTCCTTTCTGTTTGTTTCTTTTCTTGCTTTCTACTATATAGACGAGCGATGTCGTAAGCAGGTTTTATATTTTAGAAATTTTTTTATTATTTTTACTAACAAAAAAAGATGGTTAACAACAACCATCTTTTTCTGTTACTCTTTCCTTATTTGGGCTTTATCTTATTTATCCTCAATCATATATTTTTCTGTCTATTATAATCAGATGAACATATCAAAAAGAGAATTCAGTGAATTGCTGTAGCTGTCATAGGAACTGTTTACAATAGACTCAATCTTTTCTACAACTCCTACGCCTACAAGAAGACATATCACTAATGCTACGATAATCAGCAGAACATTAATAATCCAGAAAGCATATACTCTCTTATCTTTATCCATGTTGGTAACTGCACTATAGGAAGCATATCCCACAAAAGGTGTCAATCCAATTGCATATACCAGACCCAGAGTAAAGGCAACAACCGTTGCAATACTTGGAGAAATAATCATCAGTACACATATTACTGCAGTAATAAGCAGATCAAACACTGCCTGAACCCCTACTACGGAGTACATTGCCTTTGGAGCTGCAGAACCGCCAAATGCTTTTGTCATCATAGTCATAATCCCAACTTTGACCATATCAAAACCAATGGTAGCAATCAGAGACAATACGATCAGTGTAAAATATGGCATCTTGATATCAAAGAAACTGAAGTATCCATTGGAGGCAGATGCTATTTTCCCAGCCGTTACCATAGACAGAATCAAAACAACAATAGTTGTAAATATAGCTTTTACAGTTATAAAGTGAAGTCCGCTTTTGCCAGTGCTATCATCTGACATTCTGACAGCCTCAGATACCGGTTTCTTTAATACGCTGCTAGCTGCTCCCAGAAATATCTTCACATTTCCCAATGCTGCCGCACCTTTTTCTTTCGCCCACTCAGCTTCTTTAGAATCACGTATGTTACCATGCTGAGTATTCATATTTTGCTGATACTGCTGACTTTGCTGATAATTCATATTTTGTGAATACTGCTGTTTTTGCTGATAGTTAACATTCTGCTGATATGACTGGCGTTGCTGATAGCCTGTATTCTGCTGGTACTGGTGGCTATTTACACTCTGCTGAACCGGCTTGCCTTGCTGTGGTGCAGCCTGTCTCTGTTTTTCCGGCTGCTGAGTCTGTTGTGATGCCGACTGATTTTTCTGCAATTCTACAGACTTACGAACCTCTGGCTGTTCTCTTTGCACTGACTGAGTCTCAACTTTTACCTGTGGCTGCATCTTCGGTGCACTTTTGAGCTGCTGACAGGTGCAGATTTCTCCTTCTTCCAGTTTTCTTCCACATTTTGTACAAAACATATTCGTTCCTCCTCTTGTATCTTTATTTAAAATTCAAAAATTTTACTCTTTTCTTTAACTAAATGGAATATACAATCCCATAGGTTCTTCCAGCGAAACAAGCAAATCTGTATTATAAGTTATCGCAGCAGTACTTACCACACGACCATCAATGGTAACTCCATTGTAATTAGCTTCCTCAAAACTTCCAGAAGATACAGTTCCATTGTACCATGGCATAGAATTGAAATATTCTGCAAGTTCCGGATTATCAAATTGTCTTCCAAGACGTGCAAACATTTCATTACGAATAAAGCAAAGTCCCTTGTTGTTATAACATGCCAGCTCCTCTGCTGTCAGTTGTCTGAAGATACTATCCGGACATATATAATCCTCACTGGTACCTGTCACAACTCCATCTTTATAAAAGTCTGGTCTTAATGCAGTATTTGTTCTTACAGGAACCGGTGTTGCAGTCGGTTCAGGTATTGGAGTTGCTGTTGGCTGAGGTATTGGACTTGGGGTTGGAGTTACTTCTGCTTTCTCCTCCCTGTCGGATTTTTCCTCCTTTGATTCATTCTTTGAGTTATTCGTTTTTTTCTTCTTCGAATTGCTTATATTCTTTTCACTTTCAGAAGTTTTTCCCAGTCCCTCTACTGTATACTCCGTAAGCGGTGTGAACTCACATCCATATGCAGCTTCCAGGATTTCCATCCTTGCCTCATCATATGAAATATCTATAGTGTCTCCATTACTCAATTTCTTCTCAGGTTTTATCTGCATATCCTGTTCCAGATTATAATGAACAATCTCTGCTGTGTTTTTTCCTGCTTCTTCAAACATTTCCTGATAATTCTCATCTACATCGGAACTTTCCAGACTGCTGCTTGAATCTGCCTGTTTTCTGATAGCTGCTTTCGCTTTCTTTTTATTCAACGTCAGATTCTGACATTTCTCCCCCAGTTTTTCTTCATCTATGTCAACAGACACTGTTGCATCTTTATCATGACCAGTTAATGTAATCGTATAACAGGATTTCAGATCAATAACCGGTTTATGATTCAGATACAAAAATGCTCCACTCGCCCCTGCTGTTGCGCCGGCAACAGCCAGACAGACAAATAAAATTCCTTTTTTACGTGATCTTGGATGCAACTGTTGCTGCAATTGTTCCGGATTTTCCTCTACCTCCAATCTCGCACCACACTCCGGACAAAAAGCATCACCTCTTTCTACTTTACAGCCACAGTTATAACAACAAGTCGATGGTTCCTGTAATGGCCATCCGCAATGTACACAAAATTTTGCTGAATTCTCAGATTCTGCTCCACAATTAGGACAAAACATATTTTATTTCTTCCTTTCCCCTTTTACATTTATCACATTTGTTCTATTACAGTATATAGACGACTCAGAAATGATTCAAGTTTTATCTTTACGATTATTTTATAACTTTTTTTATAAAATAACGTTTTTTCTGATAAACGTATGCTTTTATGGGATGAACGACACATGATCTTCAAGGTACAAGTTAATCCTGCCCATCAGAGTGTGACAGTCCTTTTTTACATTGTCAGGGCAAACAGGACTTTTCCCTGACAATAAAAACGGGACTGTCCAAATTATAATTTCGGACAGCCCCGCTTTTTATTTACTCATTCACCGGATTCACATGAACCATACAGTGTTTTACATCTTTAAAATTCTTCTCTATACTATGATGAACATTTTCCGCAATGTCATGTGCCTCATCCAGAGGAATCGTTCCATCTGCTGAAATTTCAATATCCACATACATCTTGGAACCGAAAAGTCGTGTCTGGAGAAGGTCGATTCCCTTCACGCCTTTCACACCCATGATCACTTCTCTCATGCTCTCTTCTGTTGCCTCATCGCAGGAATGGTCAACCATCTTATCAATTGCATCTCTGAAAATATCTACAGATGCTTTCACGATCAGTACACAGATTGCAACACTGGCAATCGGATCCAGGATCGGGAAGCCAAGTCTTGCACCCAAGATACCGATAAATGCACCAACAGAAGACATTGCATCTGAACGATGGTGCCATGCATCTGCCATCAGTGCACCGGAATTTATTTTCTTCGCAGCACTTCTGGTATACCAGAACATCCACTCCTTCACTACAATAGAAACAACTGCCGCAATCAGTGCCAATGTTCCGGGAATTGCAATGCTTGCTCCTGAAGTACTCTTAATAATGTTCTCAATTCCATTCATACCAATTCCGATACCGGTTGCCAGAAGTAACCCGGACAAAATAATGGAAGATACACATTCCATCCGCTCATGTCCATACTGATGCTCCTTATCGGATTTTTTGCTGGATAAATTCACACCGACTATTACTACGAAAGTACTTCCCACATCAGATGCTGAATGAATCGCATCTGAGATCATGGCACCTGAATGTGCCAGAATTCCGGCAAGTAATTTAAATAAGGAAAGTAACAGGTTTACTGCAATACTCACACCTGATACCTTCATTGCCACCTTATGTTCCCATGCAGGCTCTTCCTTCTTAGCTGTCGTGTTACTGTTTGTCTTGTCTGACATTGCTGTCATGTTTAATTTTTTTGTCTGTTCCATAACCAGGACCTCCTAAATTTTCTTTTCAAATATATAAGCTTTTGTACTTTCCTATATTTGAGTTTACAGGTTCTTCTTATGTCACATACATTGCGCCACAGTCAGAAAACATATTTCCTTTCTGTGACTTATCAAAGTGCGGTCTTACAGGGGTCTTTTTGTATTTCGGAACTGCACCTGTCTCAGAAAATCCTCCTAAAAAAATCCCTCTAAAAGAAAATCTTTCCAAAACATACTTTTCAGAAAACAAAAAGACACACCTGCGGAACATACACTGTCCCACAGATATGTCTGAAAATTTTCATATCTGCTGCCGCTTCGCGCGGCCCGGCCCCACGCCCTCAAGCATCTCGGGCATCGCCTGCTCAGTTTGTACTGTTGATCTCGCATTCTGTTGAATGTAATGCAGTGCAAAGAGAAT
>OGQE01002930.1_pt1 | contig 11407 bp, 10 predicted proteins | sample 1553131 | NCBI WGS metagenome assembly OGQE01 (sample SAMEA2579929, study PRJEB22360) | human gut metagenome | biome: human gut; feature: human-associated habitat; material: faeces | place: Denmark | collected 2008/2010
GGCACAAGGTCCGGCATATTCGAAGGGCGGAGCCACAGCGGCGGCTCGAGCAGCATGAGTACGGACTGCACGGCAAGCAAAATCACGGTCAGCGTCAGGCGCGGCACCTTCCAGCGGACCGGCATGAACCGACGGCTGTCGATTGCACGGTACAGGAACAGAGCCACATAGCTGATGAGCGTTGCCAGCGCCGCACCCGTGCCGCCCATCCGCGGGATGAGCAGGGCGTTCAGACCAATGTTAATAACCGCGGAGAACGCCGTGGACAGGAAGGACGCGACCGTCTTCTTTTCCAGCAGGTACACGCTTTTCTGGAAGCTGGACAGGCAGTTGAAGCCCGCGCCGATCGCCAGAATCGGGATGAACGTCCAGCCGATATAGTAGCTGGGCACGGCAAGCACGGTCATAGCCAGCTTGGCGCACATTACGCCGCCGGACGCGATGATGAACACGATGGACGAGTATGTGTTGCCGACGTTCGAGAAGAACGTGATCTGCTCCTCCTTGGTGTTGTTGTTGACCATGGATATCTGCCATGCATCAACAAAGATGGACGCGACAAGCGCGATCAGTGTCGGCACACGGTAGGCAATCGAGTAGATGGCGCTGACTGCGGTATCCTGCATGGAAGCAAGGAACACCTGATCCGAGAAGCCGATAATATACACGAGAATCGCATCCGGCACGAGCGGCAGCGAGTACGCCAGCATTCCACGCCACAGGTGTGTGTCCAGACGCTTGAGCTTGACGTACTTCCACAAACCGGCGATAATGAACAGGCAAACAGTGGAAAGTGCGTCCGAGCAGATGATGGAGAACACATAGCCGAGGATGTTCCAACGGAACACCTTCAGGTAGAGGATGTTCAGCATGATGGTGACGAACGTACGGAAAATGCCGTCGATCGCGTACAGGCGGACGTGTCCGAGCGCGCGGATGAACTGGCTGCATACATTCTGCGTGCACGAGGTCAGAACATACAGGTAGATGATCCACTGATACTCAAGCAGTGAGCCGGTAACACCCGCCGAGGTGTTATAGTGGATGAGACTCAGCAGCGGATGGAACGGCAGTGCGATAATAAAGCCGCACAGCACGGTCACAAGCGCAATGGTAAACACACTGCGCTTGTAATATTTGCGCTCAAGTCCGTAGCGGATGACCGCCTGTCCGATGGACAGCGACACCACCGGATATAGAATACTGGTGGTCTTGATGATCAGGTCGGCGACACCCATTTCATCCTGCGTCATCATGCCGGTGTAGAAACGCAGCATGAGGATAACGAGAATCTTGGAACTGAACGTGCCTATCGCGAAGATAAAGGTATTGCCGAGAAGGCGTTTGTATTGATTCATTTTTTGCCCTTTCTCAGCCGGAGTGTGTGGCACTGGTCGGTAACGCGGTCGGTCAGCCATGCAGCGATGATGCCGCACAGCACGCCGATGACCGCACCGGTCAGTACGTCGGTCGGGTAATGGACGCTGGCATACAGCCGTGAAAACGCAATGGCTGCCGCCAGCAGAAAGGCCAGAAAACCGGTCTTATGGTGGAAGAAGTACAGCGCCGAAGCTGCCGCAAACGAGCTGAGCGTGTGCCCGGACGGAAACGACCACGGGTCCTCCGGAACGAGCAGCGCCGTCAGGTCGGTGTGGGTGACAAACGGACGCGGCCGCATGACAAGGTTCTTGAGGAACACGTTGCCAAGCAGAAAACCGACGCCGAGCGCGATCAGCATCGCCGCGCCGGCGCGGCGTGTTCGCCGGAAGAACAGCAGCAGTACGGCAAGCGTAATCCAGACAGCACCATAGCTGCCCAGCAGGGAGAACACCTTCCAGACCGTGTCGGACAGACCACCGCGCCAGTGCTCCGAGATGTACGCGAGAACGCCGTAGTCAACTGAATGCACAATATCGAGCAGAATATCCATTTACCGGAATCGCCGCCTTTCAGGAGAGTAGAAGTTGTTTTTATAGCCGAGGGATGGTTATGAAAACAGCTTCTCGGTTATTTTTCGGAAGCAGAACGGTCTACCTTGTCCACGATGAGGGCAATCGCCTGGTCGCCGGTGACGTTGGTAGCAGTGCCGAAGCTGTCCTGCGAGAAGTGCAGGGCAATGATAAGCTGCTGCATCGGGTCGGTGAAGCCGAGCATCGAGGTGATCAGGCCGAGTGCCGACATAACGCCGCCGCCCGGTACACCCGGAGCCGCAACCATGGTAACGCCCAGCATGAATACAAACGGAGCAAACATGGCAAAGGTCGGGTTCATGCCGCTTGCAAGCATGATACCCATCGAGCCGAGTACGAGGCAGATGGTATCACCGTTGAGGTTGATGGTAGCGCACAGCGGAACGACAAAGTCGGCAACGTCGTTGTTGATGTTGTTATTATATGCACAGTTCAGTGCAATCGGAATAGTCGATGCAGACGACTGGGTGCCGAGTGCGGTAAAGTACGCCGGAGCGACGTTCTTCATGCTTTTGAAGTGGTTCTTGCGGCAGACAATGCTTGCCAGACCAAACTGAGACAAGATGTACAGCAGCTGCAGCACAATAATAATGGCATACAGGGAAGCGAACATCTTGACGGTAGCCGCCAGGCGGCCCTCGGCTGCGATATTGGCGAACAGACCAGCAATGTGAATCGGAATCAGCGGAATGATAATGCGGCTGAGTACGCCGGTAACGATCTTCTGCAGATCGCGGAAAACGTTCAGCAGGGAATCGCCCTTGAGGTTTGCCATGCCGATGCCGAGCACGAACGCGAGCACAAGTGCGGTCATAACGCCGAAGATCGGGTCAACCGTGATAGAGAACAGCGGCTCGAAGGCGTTGCTCTCGAGTACATCGCCGGTGATGGGCTGAATAAGTCCCGGCAGAACGGCCTTGCCGATGAAGAAGGTCAGCAGACCGGAGATAACGGTTGTGCCGTAGGCCAGCAGCAGGGTCAGACCGAACAGACGGTTGGCCTTCTTGCCAAGCTCTGCCATGCCGACCGTGATGAACGACAGGATGATCAGCGGGATCATGAATGACAGGAAGGTTGAGAACAGCGAGGTAAAGGTTGCCAGCAGGCGGATGATGGTAACGAAGAACGCAGTGTCCGCGATGCCGAACCACTGTCCGCACATACCGATGAGGATACCGGCGATGATGCCGATAATCAGTCGAATTAACAGTCCTAATTGTTTCACTTACATTTACTCCTCTTTTTCACAAAATATGAAGTTGCTTTTACAGCCAGAGTGCGCCGGATGGACGAGGATTTTTTCTGCAGACAAGGCGTTTTTCTGCAGTAATCCGTGGGATTACAAAGGGAAACAACGCAGTATGCAGGAAAAATACCGTTCAGGCGGTGTGCAGTGGCTGTGAAAACAACTTCTACACATACTAATAATACTATATCAGAAAATACATCTGATAGCAAGTTAAAGCGACAGATTATGACGGCATATACCGAATTTATCCGAATTTGTGGTTGCTATCATGAATACAGGGCGCTATAATATAAAAGTGTACCTGTCGAATGGCTGTCGCGAAACCGTGGTTTCGCCGACAAGCAGGAACGGACCATAGACCGTTCCAAAGTCGTCCGAAAGTTCCCATGCGGAAACTTTCTCCCTCCGGATGTCAAAAAAGAGTGATATATGCTCCTCTTTTTTGGAATTTGCACAGCAAATTCTATTTCATGCGCGCTTCGGCGTGGAAACATCAGACAAATGAAATACAGTATAAAGGGGAAAGACGATGCATTTGACGTTTTCGTTACATCAGTAAACAATTCCAAGCATAGACATAGATTAGTTAAGAGGTATACTCATGGCAGATAAAAGCGCAAATAAACCGAAGAAAGGAGCGCATTTGATTAAAAAACAGGCCCCAAAGCCGGAAAAACCGGCGCAGGCCGTCCGGACGGAAGCGAAGCAGCCGAAGAAGAAACGTCGTGTTCCTATCGGCGTAAAGATTGCCGTCGGGGTTGTCATTGTGGCGGCAGCCGGTGCATTCGGCTATGTGTACTGCTACCCGAATGTTTTTCCGGGTGTGACCGTCGGACCGATTACAGTCGGCGGCATGAACCGCGATGATGCGGCAAACACCATCGAGGACCAGAGTGCGCCGCTGTACGAGGGCAAAAATGTCACGGTGACGATTTACGATTCCAACTATGATATTCCGGTCGATAAGGTGCTGAAAAGCGTGGACGGCATCCAGTCCGCCGAGAACGCCTATGAAATAGGCCGCACCGGCAATCCGCTCGAGCGCGTGCACGATATCATCGGCGCAATGCGCGGTCACAGAGAGGCGCAGATTGCGGCAACCGTAGACGAGGAAAGCCTGCGCGGCACGCTCAACGAAATCGCGGACACGGCGCTGACCGAGCCGGTCAATCCGACCTGGGAGCTGAAGGACAGCAATCTGATTGTGCATTCCGGCAAGCCGGGCGTCAAGTTTGACACGGATGCGGTAGAGCAGGCGCTGACCGATCAGATCCGCCTGATGGACTTTGAGCCGTATGAGGTCTCGACCGATGTGACAGCCGCTCCGGCGATTGACGTTGACAAGATCGCAGCCGACATTATCGGTGACCCGGTCAATGCCACCGTCAGCAAGAAGGACGGCAAGACCATCATTGCCGGCAAGGCAGGCGTATCGTTCGACACTGACAAGGCCAGAGAGATCATCGGTGACGGCTCGCAGGAGACCTACACCATTCCGGTGACGATCACCCAGCCGTCCATCACGGCAGAGACGCTCAAGGCGAAGCTGTTCCACGATACGCTCGCGCGCACGGCGACCAATCTCGACGAGGGCAACGCACCGCGTACGAACAACATCCGTCTGGCGGCTAAAGCCATCAACGGCACCATCCTCAATCCGGGCGACGAGTTTTCCTATAATGGCACGGTTGGCGAGCGCACAGCCGCACGCGGTTATCAGGAGGCGCACGCCTATTCGGGCGGCAAGATTATTGACGAGTTCGGCGGCGGTGTCTGCCAGCCGTCCTCGACGCTGTACATGGCCGTGCTGCGTGCTGATTTGAAGGTGACCGAACGGCATAATCATTCGTTTACCGTGTCCTACACACCGCTCGGCGAGGACGCAACCGTGGATTACGGCAATCTGGATTTCCGGTTCGTCAATAATACGGCGTATCCGGTCAAGATTCTTGCCGAGCAGACCGACGGTCAGATGATCATGACTATTGTCGGCACCAAAACGAGCGACAAGACGGTCACGACCCGCACAGAGGTGCTCGAGACCTATAAGCCGGAGACCGTTACCAAGACGGACAGTTCGATGGAGGCAGGCGACAGCCGCGTGGAGACCTCGGGCATCACGGGCTACTCGACCAAGACCTACAAGCAGATTACCGAAAACGGCAAGACGACCGAGGTGCTGGCCAACAGTTCCACCTATTCCAAACGGGATGAGGTCGTTTACGTCGGTGAATGATAAAGAAAACGGAGAATTTTATGAACAGTTTTACAGCTGAGACCCGCAGACAGCTCAAGCGGGAGCAGAAGGCGCGTGTAATGGAAAACCTTGGCCGGTGTATCGGCATCCAGCTGATGTATCTCGTGCCGTATGTGCTGCTGATGGTGATCCTGTACGTTTCCGTGTTCGGCAGAGCGTTCGCGCTCATCGCAGGCGGCGTCAGCGCAAACGATTACCAGCTGATGGCGGCGCTCTCGCGCGGACTGAATACCATCTGGCTGTGCATTGCGCTCATGCTGGCAATCACAGGCCCCCTGCAGTTCGGCCTTATGCACTTTTACATCGGTCTCGCACACGGCGAGGATGTAACGGTGGGTACACTCATGTATCCGTTTACCTCGCTGAAAAGTGTCTGGGCGGGCATCCGCATGGTGTTTACGCTGTGGCTGCGCGGCATTATCTGGTCAATCGTGCCGACCGTCATCTATTCGGCAATCGTATTTTCGGTTGCTGTGGCTGTCTCGGATACAGCACAGTATCAGGTAATTGCGGGAGTGCTGCAGGTTGTGTACCTGCTGGTGATGATTCCGATTCGCGTTAAGCTGCAGACCTACAATGCTGGCTGGCTCCTGCTCGCGCAGGACGAGAACCGCAGCGCATGGGCGGCTACGCGCGAGGCTTCATGGGCGTTTCGCGGAAATCTGATGAAGCTGTTTGTGTTCGACCTCAGCTTTATCGGCTGGTATATCCTGACGGCGGTTGTCCTCTGGGGATGTATCCTGCTCGGCACGGTCGGTCTGACTGTGATGAGCACCGGCATGGCGATTGCAGTGTTCGCGGCAGCTCTGGTGGCGGCGCTATGCCTGACTGCCGTACTGAACGGTTTTCTCTCGGCATATATGGAAAGCTCGTTCGTGCGTATGTATGAGCATCTGACCGAACCGTCGGTGGAGTTTTATCCGGAAGGGTAAGCATCTTGCCGGGCAACCTGCATTCGTGGAGGTTATGCGGTGATAGCATCAGGCAAACGACAGGATATCATTTATGAACGTGTGAAAAGCCTCGGAGATGTATGCTCCGAGGCTTTTCCTATTGTATCGTACCCGCAGATACGCTATAATAAACCTATCTCCGGAAAGAGAGGGAACCCTGATGTTTGAATGGTTTACAGAATTTATGGAATCGCCGCTGGGAAAGCTGATTTCCACGGGAATACTGGCTGTGGCGGTGTTGCTCCTGACGCTGGCGGCGGCCGGACTGGTCAATCGGCTGATGAAAAAGCTGGTTGACCGTCACCGGAAAACGAACAGCAGTATTGCGACCGTCTTAGGATTTGTGCGCTACATAGCGGTTGCTGCGGTGTACTTTGCGGGCGGCATGGTCATCGTAGGCGCGATTCCGGTGCTGTCGAGTGCGGTGCGTACTCTGCTGGCTACCGGCGGTGTGATTGCGGTGGTTGCCGGTCTTGCAGCACAGGAAGCCCTCGGCAGCGTGGTCAGCGGCGTGATGATCCTCGCATTCAAGCCGTTTAAGATGGGCGATGTCGTGCGCTATGTCGATAATGACATCACCGGCTGCGTTGAGGAGATCACGCTGCACCATACTGCGGTCCGCACGTTCGAAAACAAGCGCGTTATTATCCCAAACAGCAAGATGAACAGTGCCATCATCGAGAACGCCGACTATGCGGACAGCAAGGTCTGCGTGTTCCTGACAGTGGGGATTACCTACGAAAGCGACCTCAAAAAAGCCAAAGAGCTGCTCGCCCGCGAGGTGCGGAAGCAGCCGACCTTTCTCGATATTCGCACCGAGCAGCAGAAAAAGGACGGCGTGCCCGATGTGCCGGTCGTTGTGCTTGAGCTAGCGGATTCCGCGGTTGTTCTGCGTGCATCGCTGTGGGCGAAGGATAATGCCACTGCATTCGCGCTCAAGTGCGCCGTGCTCGAGGGCATTAAGCTCACCTATGACGCGGAAGGCATTGATATTGCATATCCGCACATGCAAGTCGTAAAAAGTGAGGAATGAGGAGACAGAAGTGAGGAGCGGACGATGATTTCCCGTGTTGTCGGGCGGACGGTGGCCTCCTGCGCAGTGATAAACCGCAACCGAAACTCCTGTTTCCTGCCTGTAAGAAATCGCAAGATATTGTAAGACAACCACCCGCATTCCTTTTATAATATGGTCAAAGAGCAAAGGGAGGAACATAAGATGAAGAAATTACGCGTTGGTGTAATTGGCATTGGCGACATCAGCAATGTTTACCTGAACAATCTGAAAAAGTATGACGCAGTCGAGGTGGTGGCGTGTGCCTCGCGCGGACTGGAGAAGGCACAGCGAAAGGCGGCAGAGCACGGTATTCCCAAGGCATACGCCTCCGGTATGGAGCTGATCGCTGACCCGGATATTGACATTATTCTCAATCTGACAACGCCGCAGGCACATTATGAGTATAATCTGGCAGCCTTGAAGGCAGGCAAGCATGTCTACACGGAGAAGCCGCTGGCGATGACGTTTGAGCAGGGCAGGGAGCTTGTTTCGCTTGCCAAGGAGAAGGGACTGCTGATTGGCTGTGCGCCGGACACCTTTCTCGGCGGCCGCTTGCAGAACATCCGCGAGCTGATCGACAGCGGCAGACTGGGCCGCATCACGGGCGGCGGCGCGTGGTTTGTCGGTCACGGACACGAGTTTCATCATCCGGCACCGGCGTTCTTCTATCAGCCGGGCGCAGGCCCGCTGTACGATATGGGGCCGTACTACGTCACTGCGCTGCTCAGCCTGCTCGGCCCGGTAAAGCGCGTCTGCGCAATGGCCACCAAGGCAGGGGAGACGCGAACTGTGCCGTCCGGCCCGAGCAAGGGACAGGTGCTGCCGGTGGACGTGGATACTCATATCAACGCGATTCTCGAGTTTGTGTGCGGGGCACAGGTGACGCTGACCTGCAGTTTTGACGTCTGGGATTCCGAGCTGCCGCGCATGGAGATTTACGGTACCGAGGGCACGGTGCTCATTGATGAAAAGGATCCGATTTCCGGTCCCAACCTGTTCGGCGGCGATACGCTCATGCGCACGCCCGACCAGTACCGCTGGGCGGATGCCGAACGCCGTCCAGAGAACGTAAACGCGCCGTGGCCGGTCGTGCCGAACAGCCATCCGTACAATTCGGTCAGCCATGCCGAGAACCCGCGCGGTATCGGTCTGGTGGATCTCGTCTACGCGCTCGAGGAGGGCCGCAAGCCGCGTGCCTCCGGCGAGATGGCGCTGCATTCGCTTGAGGTGATGGAGTGCATCCTCAAGAGTGCACATGAGCACGTCTTCTGTGAGCCAACAACTACATTTGAGCAACCGAAGCCGCTTGATTGGCAGTAATTGAAGTAAAAGCCAGAGAAGAATTTTTCATTCTCAATTACACCGCATGCCTATCTGAAAAAGACACCCCGAAGGAGAAACTTCGTAAAGAAGTTTCTCCTTTGGTTTTTGTAATCAGCCAGAATGATTGAATGCAGGTAAATCCATCACATAGGAGGATTACACGATGGACAAGTACATTTATGATGAAAAGAATGGACTTTGGTATGAATTGCAAGGTGACTATTATCTGCTTTGTCTGAGGCTGCCGGAGAAAGTCGAGGTGCACATTGGCGTATGGGGACAACGTCACCGCCGGTATCTGAAAGAGCATCGCAAAACTGCCTATACTCGTCTGCTGACAAGCGGCAAGCTGAACAGATACCTTGCCGATATAGATCATCAAGCGGAAGAACTGTTCTCTCAGCTGGTAAGTCAGATGGCAGCAGCCGAGGGCGTCACTGAAACGCTCAAAGCAAGTGACCAGATGGAATGGGTGCGCCGCACGAACAGCATCCGGAACCGCGCTGGAGAAATCGTTGAATCCGAACTGATCTACAACTAAACAGGACCCGGAGTGCAGACTGCCTTTTAGGTCTGTACTCCGGGTTCTGTTTTTATGGAAATATTGCGGTATCGGTCTAACAAGCAACGGATTTGATGGGGCAAATCCAGCTTGACAGGGAAAAATCCCTATGACCCTTGATTTAACAGTGACAAGGAACTAATTCAAACTTATTACTGTTGGCTGACGGATTCGGTGTGCAGAGATAACAAACGCTAAGATGACCTCTCGTTTCCTAAAGAAACGAGAGGTTGATCTTTTTTGCTGTTTATTGGAGGGGAACTTGAGAAATATGTAGAATCAGATTATGTTCGTCAAAGAAAGAAATCTGCAACAAATCCATCCTACGCCAATGTCAGGTCGATTTCGTTTTTTCCGACAAAGGTCCGCCTTTTTTCATAGCCAATCAACAAATCCTGAAGCTGACGGTTTCCACTGGCTGTATTCTTATTTTTCACTCTCTGTCGGTGGTTGTGGAGAACGGCACGAATACGAGCCGGTAATTTTTCTGTACTGAATGGTTTCGTACCAGAAAATGCGCGAAATGAGTTGCTGATAGGTGCTGCGAACAACCGCTCAAATTTTGTTCCCAGAGGTTTTGCGGCAGCAAAATCGGCTCTGAGCTTACAGAGAAAAGCAGCTTGCAAGCCCGAAAACTTGCAAGCTGCTTTCTGAAAAATCTATATTTTCACGTCTCTGCACGAACGCAGTTTATCAGGCAGATAAAAGTCGTTTTCAACTCATTCCCTGTTGGATCGCTCCAACTCTAAAAGAGCTTTTTTCATTTCCAATCCGCCGCCATAGCCGACAAGCGATCCGCTTGCACCAATGACGCGATGGCATGGGATAGCGATAAAAATGGGATTTGCATGATTTGCCATGCCAACTGCCCGGAATGCTTTCGGGTGTCCGATGGCTTCCGCAATGTCTTTATAGCTGCGCGTTTCGCCATAAGGGATCTCCCGCAGTGCCGCCCAGACGCGTTCCTGAAACGGCGTTCCGTGCAGCCGGTACGGAAAATCAAACGCTTTGCGCGTCCCTGCAAAATATTCGTCCAACTGCCGAAATACCAGTCGAGTCAGCTCGTTCGGCACGTCGGCTTTTGCGGCCCTATCTGCGTTTTTGAGCGCTGTGACCGCGCCGTCCTCCCAGTCCAGTTGAATATCGCCCATCGGCGAAGGATAAATAGCGGTTCCCTTCATAGCACTTGATGCTCCTTTCGATACGCTGTCGGCGTTTGCCCGGTCTGTTGCTTGAAAAAACGGTTAAACGCGGCAAGGCTGGAAAAGCCCGCCTGATACGCAACATCGATCACCTTTTCCGGCGATCCTGCCAGCATTTCTTTTGCTGTGCGCAGCCGGAGTGAGTCGGCATATTCCTTTGGAGTCACACCGTATTCCTGCTTGAAAACATCCGTCATCCGCCGCGGCGTCAAGCCCACATCGTCCAGAGATGACGCCTTATCCAGCCGCGCCTTGATCTCCGCCGCGATCTCCCGCATGGGCTGGTACTCCAAGAGGTCACTGCGGCAGCGCTTACAAGGGCGGAACCCAGCGGCGCGGGCTTCTTCGCCGGATGCAAAATAGCAGAGATTTTCCCGCTTCGGCGGCTTTGATTTACAGGAGGGGCGGCAGAAAATGCCCGTCGTTTTCACCGCATAGAAGAACAGCCCGTCATAGCTTGCGTCCGAGCGCTGCACGGCTTCCCACATTTCCGGTTCTGTCATACGCTCACACTCCTCATAAATTTTTCAGAATCAACGAAATGCCGGACAGCACCAGAAGAACTGAAGTGATCTTTCTGACCAGCTTTTCATTCATGCGGCTGCTGCATTTGATGCCCGCATACAGCCCCAAAAGCGCAAACGGAATCAGTAACAGAACGGACTTCACGGTATCCAGCGTCAGAAGCCCTAACGCGCTGTAAAGAACGATGCGGAAGGTGTTGTCTACGATAAACACCGCGCTGATGTTTGCCTTGAACGAACCGCCACCCTCGGTCACGCGGCTGACATAGGCGGCAAGCAGTGCGCCCACCCCGAACAGTCCGCACAGTACGCC
>OGQE01002941.1_pt1 | contig 11369 bp, 10 predicted proteins | sample 1553131 | NCBI WGS metagenome assembly OGQE01 (sample SAMEA2579929, study PRJEB22360) | human gut metagenome | biome: human gut; feature: human-associated habitat; material: faeces | place: Denmark | collected 2008/2010
GTGGCGGTGGCCATGAGCTGCGGGCTGACCCAGCGCGGCGCACTGCCTCTGCTGCCGGAAGCGGTGCGGGTGCAGGCCGCCCTGCAGTGCGGGGCAGATCTGATATTTGCGCTGCCTGCGCCCTGTGCCTGTGCGGGGGCAGAGGCTTTTGCCCGGGCGGGGGTGCGCATCCTTGCCGCCGCCGGGTGCGATGCGCTGGTGTTCGGGGCAGAGACACCGGACGCAGCCCTGCTGATGGAAGCTGCCCGGGTACTGAACAGCGAGGCCTACCGCACCGAGCTGAAACGCCAGCTTGCAGCCGGTGCCCGCAGTTTTGCCGCTGCGCGGCAGGCAGCGGTGGAAGCACTTTGCCCGGGCACGGCGCTGGCCGCGCTGTTGGATAAGCCCAACAACAATCTGGCAGTGGAATACTGCAAGGCCATTCTGGAACAGGAGGCACCCATGACCCCGGTGCCGCTGCCCCGCGTGGGGGCGGGCCACGGGCAGGCCCTTGCCGAAAGCGGCCACGCACAGTTTGCCAGTGCCAGCGCGCTGCGCGCCCTCTGGGCAGAGCAGGGCGCGGATGCGCTGACTCCTTATGTGCCGGAAAAAGCACTGGAGCTGTATAAAAAAGCGGAAATCGACGGAATGTATACCGACTATGCCGCTGCGGGCCGGTGTGAGCTGGCTCTGCTGCGGGCGGCCTGTGCACGACCGGAACCTTTTGCCGCAGTGCGGGGCGTTTCCGAGGGATTGGACCACCGGCTGGAAAACGCCGTGCGCAGCTGCACCGGCCTGCCCCAGCTGCTGGACGCGCTGACCACTGTGCGTTACCCCCGGGCCCGGATGCGCCGCCTTGCCATGGATGCGGCACTGGGCTATGCGGCGGAGACCGTGCCTGCCCTGCCGCCCTATCTGCATTTGCTGGGGGCAAGGCGGGAAACACTTCCGCTGCTGAAGCATGCATCCCTGCCGCTGAGCCACTCGCTGGCAAAGCTGGAAAAAGAAAACGATGCCTGCGCCCGCATGGCGGCGGCACAGGCAGCAGCCGGCGATTTTGGCGCACTGTGCCGCCGGGTGCCCGGGCCGATGGGGGGAGTATATCGTCAAAAAATTATCTTTTTGACGAATTGACAAAAAATAATCGAAAAAATTTTATGCAGAAACACTTGTGCCCGGACGGTTTGTGGTGTATGATTAAAGCAATGCAATGTTGGATACAACAAATGAGAACGGAATCAGAAAACCGCACGCAATAAGGAGGAAACTTCATGGCACTTCACGTTCTGGACGAAGCCAACCGCTGTCTGGGCTGCAAAAAGCCGCTGTGCCAGCAGGGCTGCCCCATCCACACCAACATCCCGGAGGTCATTCGGCTGCTCAAGGCAAACCAGATGGACGAAGCTGGCAGAATGCTGTTTGAGAATAACCCGCTGACCACCGTTTGTGCGTTGGTGTGCAACCACGAGAACCAGTGCGAGGGCCACTGTGTGCGCAACCGGATGCCCAGCCACGACCCGGTGCACTTCTCCATTATTGAGGACTACATTTCCACGACCTACGCCAACAAAATGACCGCCGGCCCTGCCCCCAAAAACGGCATGAAGGCGGCAGTCGTTGGCTCCGGCCCGGCGGGCCTGACCATTGCGGTGCTGCTGGCACGCTGGGGCTACGATGTGACCATCTTTGATGCCCGCGATAAGATCGGCGGCGTCATGCGCTACGGCATCCCCAACTACCGCCTGCCGGACAGCGTGCTGGACGATTTCCAGTACCGCCATCTGGAGCTGAAGGGCATCAAGGTGCGGCCCAACACCACCATCGGCAAGACCATCACCATCGATGATCTGTTCCGCGACGGCTACAAGAGCGTGTTCATCGGTGCCGGTCTGTGGAAGGCCAACGCCATGCACATCAAGGGTGAGGCTCTGGGCAACGTGGCCTTTGGCATCGACTATCTGGCCAACTCCAAGGCCTTCCGGCTGGGGGATGACATCGCCGTGATCGGCGTGGGCAACTCGGCCATGGACTGCGCCCGCACCGCCATCCGCAACGGTGCCCGCCATGTCACCTGCTATGCCCGCCGGGATGAGAGCTGCATCAGCGCCTCTGAGTACGAGGTCAGCTATGCCAAGCTCGAGGGCGTGGGCTTCCGCTTCCGCAAGGCCCCGGTGGAGATCCGGGAGAACGGCCTGATCTGCCGCGACACGGTCAAGAACGAAGAGGGCAAGTTCGTGCAGGTAGAGGGCAGCGAGACCTTCTACCCCCACACCGGTGTCATCGTCTCGGTGAGCCAGGGCTCGGAGAGCAACCTCGTCAAGACCACCACCGGCATCGAGACCAACCAGAAGGGCCTGCTGACCGTCAGCGAGGACGGCAGCACCACCCGCGAGGGCGTGTTTGCCGGCGGCGATGCCGTTATGGGTGCCCGTACCGTGGTCGAGGCCGTGGCCATTGCCAAGCAGGTGGCCGAATCCATGGACAAGTACATGAAGAGCCTGCCTGCAGATACGACCCCCGATCCCTACGCCGACATCCCCACCTTCCAGACCCCCACCTCAGACGTTCTGGGCAAACAGGAAGTCAAATAATGCTTTTCCCGCCCGGCTGGTCTGTCCCGCCGGGCGTTTTATTTCTCATCGGTTTTCATTTGATTTCCAATTTGTAAATTTTGCGCCCATTTATCCATCTTTGCCGTTTCTTAGTTGACCCCATTTTCCGTTTTCCAGTATACTATTCATATATCCGCCTGTGTTTTGTACACTGCGGAAATATTTTCTCGAAAGGTCGGTGGACATTATTCTCAAGGCATCCATCCCCAAACTGCGGGAAAAATTATTGGAAGCGCTTCAGGCGGTGCTGCCCATCGTGGCCATCGTGCTGGTGCTCTGCTTCTCCATTGCTCCCGTCTCCCCCAGCATCCTGCTCTGCTTCCTGCTGGGCGCGGCTATGATCATTGTGGGCATCATGTTCTTTACGCTGGGCGCGGAGATGAGCATGAGCCCCATGGGCGAGCGGGTGGGCGCAATGCTCACCAAAAGCCGGAGCGTGCCGCTCATCATCGGTGTCGGCTTTCTGCTGGGCTTTCTCATCACCATCTCGGAGCCCGACTTACAGGTATTGGCCAATCAGGTGCCCTCCATCCCCAACATGACCCTCATCCTCTCGGTGGCGGCAGGCGTGGGGCTGTTTCTCGTGGTCGCCTTCCTGCGTATGCTGCTGGGCATTGCCCTGCCCAAGCTGCTGGTGGTGTTCTACGGGCTCATCTTTGTGCTGGCCGCCTTTGTGCCAAAGGAATTTCTTTCCGTGGCCTTTGATTCCGGCGGCGTGACCACCGGTCCCATCACCGTTCCCTTTATCATGGCGCTGGGTGTCGGCGTGGCCGCCATCCGTTCCGACCGCCATGCCGCGGACGACAGCTTTGGTCTGGTGGCGCTCTGCTCCATCGGCCCCATTCTGGCGGTGCTCATTCTGGGCATTGCGTTCCAGGCCAGCGACAGCACCTACGTTCCGCCCATCCTGCCCAACGTCAGCGATTCCGTGGAGCTGTGGCAGCTCTTCCACGAGGGCCTGCCCACCTACATCAAGGAGATTGCCACCTCCCTGTTGCCCATCATCGCCATGTTCGGCGTGTTCCAGCTGGCTGCCCTCAAGCTCGACCGGCGGACGCTGGGCCGCATCGGCGTGGGCCTTGCCTATACTTATATCGGTCTTGTGCTATTCCTCGCAGGCGCAAACATCGGCTTTATGCCTGCCGGTAATTATCTGGGTCAGGTGCTGGCAGGCCAGAGCTTCCGCTGGCTGCTGGTGCCCATCGGGATGCTCATCGGCTACTTCATCGTCAAGGCCGAGCCCGCCGTCTATGTGCTGAACAAGCAGGTCGAGGAAGTGACCGACGGTGCCATCTCCGCCAGCACCATGGGCGCAGCCCTCTCGGCAGGCGTTTCCCTCTCGGTGGGTCTTGCCATGGTGCGGGTGCTCACCGGCATCTCCATCCTGTGGTTCCTCATCCCGGGCTACGCCTTTGCCATCGGCATCTCCTTCGTGGTGCCCAAGCTCTACACCGCCATCGCCTTTGACGCAGGCGGCGTTGCTTCCGGCCCCATGACGGCCACCTTCCTGCTGCCGCTGGCACAGGGTGCCTGTGTAGCTGTGGGCGGCAATATCGTCACCGATGCCTTCGGCGTGGTGGCCATGGTCGCCATGACCCCCCTCATCACGGTGCAGCTCATGGGTCTGATGGCCCAGCTCAAGCAGCGCAGAGCCCGGCAGGCACAGCCTGTGTCCACCGCCGCGCTGGCCTTTGCCGACCTGCCGGATGATGCCATCATCGAGCTGTAAGGAGGTCCTGCTGTGAATACTTTATACTGGCTCGTCACCATCACCGACCGCCACTCCACCGATGCCTTTCTGGCCCTTTACGAGGAGCACGGCATCACGGTCAGCCTGCGCACGGTGGGTGCAGGCACGGCGGTGCGGGAGACCCTTTCCACCCTGGGGCTGGAGCAGACCGAAAAGGCCGTGCTCTTTGCCATGATCACCGCCGAGACCTGGCCCGGTCTGCAAAAAGATCTGCGCCGCAAAATGCGCATCGATGTGCCGGGCACCGGCATCGCGTTCATCATCCCGGTCAGCAGCATCGGCGGCAAACGGGCGCTGCAATTCCTGACCGAACACCAGACCTTTGCACTGAAGGAGGAAAGCACCTTGAAGGATACCCGCTATGAGCTGCTGCTCGTCATTGCCAATCAGGGCCACACCGGCTCCATCATGGACGCGGCCCGCGCCGCCGGAGCCGGCGGGGGGCACGCCCACCCCGCAAAAGGCTGGGGGAGCCGGCGGCGGCACCGTCATCCATGCAAAGGGCACCGGCATGGAGGGTGCCGCCCACTTTATGGGGGTGGAGCTGGTCAACGAGAAGGAGCTGGTGCTCATCGTGTCCCGCACCACCCTGAAAAACCAGATCATGCAGGCCATCATGCAGGGGGCAGGCCCCAAGGCGGGAGCCATCGTATTCTCCCTGCCCGTGACCGATACGGCAGGTCTGCGGCTGCTGGACGAGGAGTAACGGCCTCGCCCTCTCAGGCGCTTCGCGCCAGCTCCCCCAAAGGGGGAGCCCTTGGCAGCCACATCAATCCCGCTGTTCTGATGGGAAGCAACAGCATCGGGTGGATTTTCTTGAAGTTTTCCTGTATTATAAGGATAGTATGGGAGGTACTGCTATGAAATCTACTCGTCGCTGGCAGCAGCTTTTGCTGAACAGTCTGGCTATCATCCTGGGCAACGCACTGTATTCGCTGGCGGTGGCCCGGTTTCTGGAACCCGCAGGGCTCATCACGGGCGGTGCCACCGGCATCGCGCTGGCCTTCGGGCGGCTGACGGGGCTCTCCGTCTCCGGTTTCCTCTTCCTCTTCAACATGTCCATGCTGGTGTGGGGCTGGGCGGTGCTGGGCAAGAAGTTCGCGCTGAACACCCTTGCCAGCAGCGTGCTGAGCCCCGCCTTTCTGGAGCTGTTTGAGCGGCTGCTGGACGGCCGGGTGCTGACTGAGGATATCTTCCTCTGCACCATCTTCTCGGGTCTGGGCATCGGCGTTGCGCTGGGCATGGTCATCCGGGCGGGCGCTTCCACAGGCGGCATGGATATCCCCCCGCTGGTGCTGCAGAAATGGTTCCGCTGGCCGGTGTCCATCACCATGATGCTCTTTGATATCGCCATCCTGCTGGTGCAGGCGGCGTTCAGCCAGCCGGAGCAGGTGCTCTACGGCATCGTGCTGGTCATCACCCACACCATCGTCATGGACAAGATGCTGATGCTGGGCGACAGCCGCACCGAGGTCAAGATCATCAGCACCCGGTCGGATGAGATCCGCACCGCCATTCTGGCTGAGATTGACCGTGGTGTGACCGTGCTCCACGGTGAGGGCGGCTACACCGGCGAGCCCAGCGAGGTGCTGCTCAGCGTCATCTCCAACCGGGAGCTGCCCCGGCTGGAAAAGCTGGTCCATTCCATCGACCCCGCCTGTTTCCTCATCGTCAGCCGCGTGACCGAAGTCAGCGGCCGGGGCTTCTCGATGGAAAAGGAATACCAGTAAATCTTCTTGACAGTGTTTCTGCTATCTGCTATATTGATATCAGAATAACAAAGTCGATTCTGGGCTTTCGCACAGGGACCCCCCTGCCTTTTGGGGTTATCTGTACGAAGGCCCGTTTTATTACAGGAAAAAGGAGCCAACTATGAAAATCACTCAGATCCCCATGGGGGCCCACAATGCCCAGCTGACCTGCTACCTGCAGGATCCCTGCACCGAAATGCCTGCTCTGGACCGCTGTCCTGCGATCCTGATCTTTCCGGGTGGAGCCTATGCTTTCTGCTCAGACCGGGAAGCCGATCCTGTAGCGCTGGCCTTCCTGAACGCAGGCTACAATGCCTTTGTGCTGCGGTACAGCGTCTCCCAGAACTGTCCGGTGGAGGAGGTCTATACCAATGCCTTTGCCGAAGCGCAGGAGGCCATGGACTACCTGCACCAGAACGCAGGCGACCTGCACATCGACCCGGAGCAGATCGCCGTGGTAGGCTTCTCTGCCGGCGGGCATCTTGCCGCCTCGGTGGGCACCATGGGCCGGGTCCGTCCTGCGGCCATGCTGCTGGGCTACGCTGTGTTCAGCGTCCCGGGCAAGGCGTTGGGCATGGAGCTGCCGGACCTGCTGCAGCAGGTGGATGACCAGACTCCCCCTACCTTCCTTTTTGCCACTCAGGGCGACCATCTGGTGCCCGCCACACAGTCCCTGCAGTTTGCCACCCTGCTGGCAGAGCGGAAGATCCCCTATGAGATGCATATCTTTGCTTACGGCGACCACGGCTTCTCCACCGGCAGCCGCCACATTGCCAACCCCCAAAACCCGGAAAACCCGGAATCCGCAGTGTGGCAGGGCATGGCACTCGGCTTCCTGAACCACATTTTCAACCACGACGTGCTGGTGCCCGCCCCGGAGGAAGTCAAGGAATTCTGTCTTGATATGAAGATCGGCACCTTGCTGGACACTCCTCAGTCCGCTGCCCTGATTCAGCAGCTGCTGCCGGAGCTGGCCCAATATGTGCAGCAGGAGCCCGGCTCCCGGGGCATTTCTGTGAACAATCTGCAATTCTACAGCAACAAAATGTTCGATGAAGAAAAGCTGGCCGCACTGAACGAAGCGCTGGCAAAGCTGAACTGAGGGAACACCACATGGAACGCTCTGAACTTCTTGCGCGGCTGGGATTTGCACCGCCGGAGGCCTGCCGGGTGCGGGTCATCATTGACACCGATGCAAAAAACGAAGGCGATGATGACTTTGCCATCCTGCACCATCTGCTCACTCCGCAATTTGACGTGCGTGGTATCTGTGCCACCCATTTCGAGGTCAAAACCACCCAAAGGGGCTTGCCGCCCCACAGCATGGAACGCAGTTACCAGGAGGTATGCCGCCTGCTGAACGCCGCACACATCGACGATGTTCCTGTTTTTCATGGTTGTACTGCCCCTCTCGCCTCCCCGGAGGATGCTCCCGACTGTGAAGCTGTCGAGTTTCTGATCCAGGAGGCTCTGCGGGATGACCCGGCTCCCCTGTACATTGCGGCCCAGGGCGCTATGACAAACATTGCCGCCGCCCTGAACCGTGCTCCGGAGATCGCGTCCCGCATGACGGTGCTCTGGAACGGCGGCGGCCCCTATCCCGCCGGACGACCGGAATTCAATGTTCAGCAAGACCCCATCGCCTGCCGTGTCCTGTTGGACAGCGCTGTCACGGTCTGGCAGATCCCACAGGATGTCTACGCCAGATTCGAGGTATCCCTTTCCGAATTGGCGCTTCGGGTACGGCCCTGCGGCGAAGTGGGAGCCTATCTATTTCGGCAGCTGATGGACGAGTACCCCTCCGAATACGATCCCCGTTTTCCTCTGCGCACCGGGGGCAATTGGACTTTGGGTGACAACACTACCGCCGCCGTCCTGCTGGAGAATGGATTCCGGGGGCACTGGACACTCCGCCCGGCTCCTGTGCTCCTGCCCAGCCTGACCTATGCTGAAGCTTCTGACCGCAAAACCATCCGTGTCTATCACGATCTGGATGTTCGTTTTGCACTGGAAGATTTTTATTCCAAGCTGGCGCTGTGCTACCCCAGATAAGGATCATACAAAACAACAGCCCCCTCGGCCCATAAGCCTGAGGGGGCTGTTGTTCTGTAATTCAGCTGTTACAGCAGCGGTGCAATGACCTTGAGCAGCATTCCGGTGGCACGGAGCAGATAATGCTTCTGCCAGATGCTGGCCGAGGTATTTTCCACCGTGCGGCACTGTTCCAGCGTGTGCTGGAAATCCTGCTCAATGTCCCGGATACAGGGAGCATCCACCATCCAGACGGCATCCTCAAAGTGATGGTACAGGCTGCGGTAGTCCAGATTGATGGTGCCCACCACCGCTTCCCTGCCGTCCACCACGAACACCTTTGCATGGACAAAACCAGGGCTCCACTCGCTGATCTTCACGCCCGAATCCAGCAGGGCCGAATAGTGGCTCTTTGCCAGTGCGTAGGGGAACTGCTTGTCCGGCTTTCCGGGCAGGATCAGGTGGACATCCACGCCCCGTTCGGCGGCAAATTTCAGGGCAGTCTCCAGTTCGCCGTCCAGAATAAGGTAGGGGGTCATAATGTGGATGTAATCCCTGGCCCGGTTGAGCAGGTCGATATAGACCATCTCGCCCACCCGCTCGCCGTCCAGCGGGCAGTCCCCGTAGGGAGCCGCCACGCCCTTTGCATTTTCCGGCACCGGAATGGGCCGGGTCAGGAACTGCTCATATTCCGGCTCCTTCAGGATGCCCCACATCTGCAGAAACTGAGCCGTCAGCGAACGGACTGCCTCGCCCTCCAGCATCACGGCGGCATCCTTCCAGCGGCCATGCTTCTGGATGTGGTTGATGTACTCATCGGCAAGATTCACGCCGCCGGTAAAACCGACCCGCCCGTCAATGACAAGAATTTTCCGGTGGTCGCGGTAATTGTAATGGGTGGAGACGAACGGCTGCACCGGGCTGAACACCTTGCACTGGATGTTCAGCTTCTCCAGCAGCCGGGGGTAATTGCGGGGCAGGGTGGAGAACTCACAGGTGCCGTCGTACATCACCCGGACATCCACGCCCTGCAGCGCCTTGCGGGCCAGCACCTCCAGGATCTTGCCCCACATCAGGCCCTCGTCGATGATGAAATACTCCACAAAGATATATTCTTCTGCCGTTTCCAGCTGGCGCAGCAGTTCCTCAAACTTTGCTTCGCCGCCGGGGAAGTAGGTCATGGCGGTGTTCTGGTACACCGGAAAGCCACCGCCCCGCCCATACAGGTACTTTGCCAGCGAGGCTGCGCCGGGTTCAAGCGCTTTCAGCTGTTCCACTGCCTTTTGGCTCTGCGGCAGCCAGCCGCGCAGCTGGTCCTCCAGCTCCAGCAGCCGTTTGCGCAGGATGTTGTGCCCGAAATTGCTCTTGACATAGAAGAACATCGGAATGCCCACCACCGGTGCAATGGCAACCACCACCATCCAGGTGATCTTGGCGCTGTTGTCCATCTTGCTGTTGAGCAGGTAGATGACCATGGCCGATGTAACGACCACGCTGCCGCCGAAGTAATGGGGCCACAGGTTGCCGAACCACCGGAAGATGCTGAACAGCAGCCCTACCTGCAGCAGCAGCAGGATCAGCACCAGGCCAAAGCGGCTGAAGATGGCGTGGATCACACCCTTCTGCCCCTTTCTCAGCAGCCGCAGGCCGCCGTCCTCAAACTGCTGGACATAGCCCTTGACGTTCTGTTTCAGTTTCTCTGTTTTCATGTTCCGCCTTTCTTATTTCCGCCGCAGGGTCACCGCATAGGAGTCCTGTGCCGCGTGGCAGCGCTCCACCAGCTCCTTGGGCCGGGCACAGACCCCGTGGTCATGCCACGGGTCATTGAACCAGTAGTTTTCCTCATCGTAGCCCACCAGCAGCAGGCAGTGCTCGTGGCACTTCCAGGCAAAGTCGGTGCCATCGGCCAGCAGCCAGTGGTCCCGCTCCTCGGGCACCGGGGTAAAATCCAGCGTTGCCCAGAACACCACCGGCATTCCCTCGTCAATGAACCGGCACAGCTGCGCTGCGGTCTCGCCGCTCACGTCCAGCACCTCGAACCGGTCCGCCGCGCCTTCATGCTCCAACGCGCTCTGCAAGGCCTGCACGATGCAGGGGGCATAGCAGCCATACCCGGTGTGGTCGTGGGGGTCACCGGGGTAGACGAACATCGGGTCAGGCCCGTAGAGCCTGCCCTCCTGTTCCCAGTAGGGGGCGTGGGGCAGGTCGCGCTCAATGAACACATCCGGGTCAATGGGGATGCCCACGGCCTGCAGCAGCATCACGCTGCTGATGCTCTCGCAGCCGTTCACCCAGCGGGCAGTCTGGTCGATATACGGGGCCGGAACGATCTTTTTCATCAATTTTCCTCTTACTCTGTCAAAAACAATGGATTTGTGATATCATAAGCAGTGAGAAACAGGGGTGTTCCCCAACAATATACCTATTATAGCTTATTCTGACCGATTTTTCTACCGGAATCGGCAGGCGGGAGGATTTTGGGACATGAACAATCTGATCATCGGCATCGCAGGCGGCTCGGGCAGCGGCAAGACCACGCTGGCTTACCGGCTCAAGGAGCGGTTCGGGGAGGACGAGGTGCGTCTGATCTCCCACGACAGCTACTACAAGCGCCACGATGAACTGCCCTTTGCAGAGCGCTGCAAGCTGAACTATGACCACCCGGACGCGTTCGACAACGACCTGCTCATCCAGCACCTGAAGGAGCTGAAAGCGGGCCGCGCCATCGACTGCCCCGTGTACGATTACGCCAACCACAACCGCAGCAGCGAGGTGCAGCATATTGAGCCTGCCCCCGTCCTCATCGTGGAGGGCATTCTGCCCCTGGCTGAGCCGGAGCTGTGCAGCCTGTTCGATTACAAGATCTATGTAGACACCGACGCTGACGAGCGGATCCTCCGCCGCATCCTGCGGGATGTCAAGGAGCGGGGCCGCTCTCTGGACAGCGTCATCGCCCAGTACCGCGCCACCGTCAAGCCCATGCACGAGGCTTTTGTGGAGCCCAGCAAGCGCAACGCCGATATCATCATCCCCAATGGCGGTGAAAACGGCCCCGCCATCGAGATGCTGGCCCACCATATCCGCAGCCTGATCCAGAAGGCAAATCTGCGCTGAACTTTCACCGCAGTTCCGTATGATACCAAAAAAGGGGTGGTTCCCGACTGCTGGGTATCCGTAAAACAGTTTTCGAGAAATGACACGGCAACTGCCTGTCAGGATTGGTTACGGAGTACCCGGCTAGGCCGA
>OGQE01002943.1_pt1 | contig 11366 bp, 13 predicted proteins | sample 1553131 | NCBI WGS metagenome assembly OGQE01 (sample SAMEA2579929, study PRJEB22360) | human gut metagenome | biome: human gut; feature: human-associated habitat; material: faeces | place: Denmark | collected 2008/2010
GAAGGAAATGGGTCCCTTTGAAAAGGGCCCCCTGCCCCCCCGCCGAAACTTTACCTACCGAAACGGTACCCCGTGACGGTGTGTGACGATGATGACGGTATTTGGGATACCGCCCCCACTCATGGAAATATCGTCACACCGTCACATATCGTCACGCTTGATCCGCCGTCAGCTTTACGGTTCGCTCGCTGCGGCTGCGGCTGGGTTCGTCTCGGGGGGCGCAGGATCAGCGGATGCCATATTCATTCAGTAGTCGTCCGGCGTTGACATTCAGCCTCCTTGTCAGAGCATTGGGCTTCATATCCACGCCGAGAAGTGCCGCAAGCTCTGTGGGTGTTCCTTTCCACTCCTTACCACCCGAAGAAAGGAAAGCCGAAATCTGCTCCAATAGCGGCTCTGGTGGCAATTTCCAAGGCTCTGTTTCTACACGCTCCAGTTCCCACGCAAGGGTTTCCTCGTTGCGGAAAAGGTGCAGCCGCTGATCCGGTTGATCTCTGCCAGACACATCGAGGCAGGCAGCATTTCCGGTGCGCTTTTCCTTAGTGAGCAGGAATGCTCCATCTGCTGCACCCAACAGTCCGTTGGTGCCGGAGATCATATCAAACTTATCGTCTGCTTGCTGTTTTCGAGTATGATGGACAAGGAGCAGGCAGATGCTATAGTTATCCGCCAACGCCTTCAACCGGGTGATGATTTGATAGTCGTTAGCATAACTGTAATTGTCTCCGCCGATTTCACGCACCTTCTGAAGCGTGTCGATAATGATAAGAGAAGTGTCTGGATGCTCCCGCAGAAAATTGGTGAGCTGCTCGTCCAAGCCTCTGCCAAGCTGTCCGGCAGAAACAGAAAAGAACAGGCTTTCGTTCTCTGCTGTGCCAAACATCCGGTAAGAGCGCTCTTGCAAGCGTCGATAATCATCCTCCAGGGCAAGGTACAGCACTGTGCCTTTTCGGACAGGGTAGTTCCACAGCGGCGTGCCGGTGCTGATATGATAGGCAAGCTGGGTCATCAGAAAGCTCTTGCCCAGCTTCGGAGCACCTACAAAAAGGTAAGTACCCCGGTAGAGCAGGCCGTCCACAAGGGGCGGCTTGCTCTGGTACACATTGTCTAGCAGCTCAGACATTGACACGGTTTTCAGGTAGGACGGGTCCATCATTCGCAGAATTTCTCTCTGCATTTCGTCACCACTCTTGAAATTCGGGTCAAAATCGGTTAAACTATTATCAATAAGGTTTTGGGATGACTGCTCCGTATCTGCGCCAACAGATACAACAGGAGCAGTCATTTCTTTTTCACTCATGGGTATCAGCCTCCTTCATTCCTCCCATAATGTCAGTCATCATTTCGATCAGGTCAAGCAGCTCGTCGTTCACACTGTCACCGGCTTCGATACGCCGCAGCTCATCCAGCACGGCGGCAAACTGATTACGCAGCGATTTGTAAACGCGAGGACTGCCATGCACCACTACATCCTTGTGCGTAAGCCGCCGGGTGATATAGTCCTGCTTGGTCAGCCCGGAGAGCTTCACATAGCGTTCGATCTGCTCGTTTTCCTCAGGCGATACTCGAAACGCTATTGTTTTGTTCCGCCAGCGGTTGTGTTCATCACGGTTTTTCAGTGACATCAGATTGCACCTCTTTCCATATCCAGCTTATCCGCCATTTCTGTCTGCTTGGACGGAAACAGGTGCGCATAGTTGTAGGTGATGTCGATGCTCTCATGACCGACACGGTCTGCAATTCCAACTACCGAAAATCCCTGATCAATCAGCAGGCTGATATGGCTGTGACGCAAGTCGTGAATGCGAATGCGCTTTACACCAGTGTCTTTGCAGCCGCGCTGCATTTCACGATAAAGATAGCTTTTCGTGATTGGAAACAACCGATCATCCAGGCCAATGTCATATTGCATCTTCAAATACTCCTGGATTTCGTCTGCCAGAAAGAGCGGCATGGTGATAGTGCGATTGCTCTTTTCTGTCTTGGGCGGTGTGACGATGTCTTTTCCGCCAGTGTGTTGAAATGTCTTGCTGATTGTGACTGTGCGTTTCTCAAAGTCAAAGTCTGCCGGTGTTAATGCCAGCAGTTCGCCCTCGCGGATACCGCACCAGTAGAGCATTTCAAAAGCATAAAAGAACAACGGCTTGTCCATCATAGCATCAATGAATTTCAGGTATTCATCTTTGGTCCAGAACAGCATTTCACGGCTTTTCTTCTTGCCCATGCTGCCTGCTTTTACGCAGGGATTTTCTTTCAGGTTGTAATACCGAACCGCATGGTTGAAGATTGCACTCAGTTGATTTTGAATGGTCTTGAGATAAACTGGCGAGTAGGGCTTTCCATTTTTGTCGCGATAGTTGATCAGCTCATTCTGCCAGCGGATAATCTGCTGCGGAGTGATGCTGCTCATTTTCAGCCTTCCGAAATAAGGCAGCAGTTTGGTTCGGATAATGTGGTCCTTGCTCTCCCAGGTGCTGTCTTTGATGCGGTTTCGACGATCTTCCTTGTAACGTTCGACAAAGTTCTGAAAAGTCATGTCAAGGTCAGCGCCCAATTTGTTAAGCTGTTCCCGTTCCCAAGCCTGCGCCTCTCGTTTCGTCTGAAAGCCTCGCTTTTGGGACTGCTTGCGCTCTCCGGTCCAGTCTGTGTAGCGGTAGATTACCCTCCATGTATTGTTTTTTTGATTCCTTGTAAACAGCCAATTGAATTACTCCTTTCGTTCTGTACCATAACAGGTACGCTCCATAAAATACTTTCTGTTCACCCGTCCGGAGATTGTCAAAATCCCTTTCTCCTTCAGTTCAGCATTTAACATCTGTACGATCTTGTAGGCGTAGGATTTGGAAATATTCAATTCCTCTGCTACTTCTTCAACTCGCATAAAGTTCGTTCCGTTCATTTTTAACACCCCTTTCATTAGAGTATAGTTTTCTTGTTTCGTGTCGGAGAACTTTCTGACCGCATTCCGATTTGCCCGAGCGGTTACGCCATTACCGTGGCGTATAACGGTTATTCGGTTGTCTCACAAATATCTTAACTATATTTGCTATATTTCTGGTATAATACATAAGAAGGAGCATCGTACTATGGCAATCGGTGAGAGAATTCGCTTTTTCCGTAATCTGCGGGGAATGACGCAAAAATATCTGGGACAGATGGTTGGCTTTCCGGAAAAGACTGCCGACATCCGTATGGCGCAATATGAGTCGGGCAGCAGATCACCCAAGGCAGAGCTGACGGAGGGTGCTGGGAGTATCGCCGCTGGCGCTGTCCGTGCCGGACATTGACAGCTATCTCGGCCTGATGCATACCCTGTTTACCTTGGAGGATCGTTACGGTCTGACAGTGGAAACCGGCGAAATCGGCGTTTCGTTGCGTGTTGACCCTCGGAAGGGAAAGGACGCCGCCGAGCTATCCGAAATGCTCAATGCGTGGGCTGAACAAGCAGAAAAGTATCGTAATGGCAAGATCAATCGGGAGGACTATGACAAATGGCGTTATAACTACCCGAAATATGATGAAACATCCGGTTATGTGAAAGTGCCGTCCCAGCAACTCAGCGATGCGCTGGTGGAGGCTTTTAAGAATCGGCTGAAAGCTGACTAAAAAAACAAAAGAAAAAGCGCTATCTGACTTGGCTTCAAATCAGATAGCGCTTTTTTGTTATCGCAATAATTCAAATAATGTTGCCATTTTGTTGCCACTGAGGGTACTCATGGCGAAAAAGTCTTGCTATTGCTGGACTTTTTCAAGGGCTAAATTATTCCCACTCGTTGCCGAAAGCCACAACTTAACGCTTTTTGTTTATAAACCGTGCGATGTAGTTTTCGTATTATTCTGATAATCCATATTATCATACCTATACGACGAGAATTTATCAATATCTTATCATGTGTGATAAAACCGATGGTTGCAAGGAAAGAATAATTACCACCGGATTGGTTTGTCAAATATATTATAGCACAAAGCGATATACCTTGCAATAACTTTTTGATTTTTTACACGCATATTTTTTGTTAATCGTGTAAAAATAGTTGTAAATTTTATCGATTAATGCTATACTATAATCACGCAAATAATAAAAAATGCGTGCAGAAAGTCGGTGAACTATTGAATAAACACGAAATAGCAATTGAGGTTTTTAATAAAGTCGGAAGCATTGCGAAGACAGCAGACTTTGTTGCCGTTGGACTGAAAAACTATGATGTTGTTTCCCTTTGCAATCAAGGTTATATAGAGCGTATTCGCAATGGTTTTTACAAACTGCCTAACGCTGAAGAACCAAAAGAAGAAGCTCTGATTTCTAAACTCCTGCCGCAAGGGATTGTTTGTGTGGAGTCTGCTCTGTTTTATTATGGGTACAGCGACTTTGCTCCTCGTGAATGGACAGTTGCAGTCCCCCGTTCCTTTTCAAGAGCAATCAAAGCAATGCAGGAAGTCCCTGTCAAAGCTTATTATGTTCAGAACGAATTTTACCATTATGGTGCTACTGTAGGTAACTTTAATGGTGTTGAATTAAAAGTTTATGACCGAGAGCGAACAATCTGTGATTGCTTTAAGTATCGTTCAAAGCTTGATAATGAAATATTCAACAAAGCAATCAACGCTTATGTAGCAGATCCGAAGAAGAATCTCGCAAATCTTTCTAAATACGCAAAGGATATGGGCGTTTATACAAAACTTATGAATGTAATGGAGGTGCTGCTCAATGGCTGATATTGCTGCATCCGTGCTTGCACGACTGAAAAATAAGGCTGCCGAAAGCGGAAGAAGTTATCAGCTTTGTTTGCAGCTCTTTTGTCAGGAAGAATTTTTACGCCGTTTAGAAAAATCCAAATATGCGGAAAATCTCGTCCTTAAAGGTGGTTTGTTTATTTACTCTGTTACCGACTTTGACAGCAGAGTAACGGTAGATATTGATTTTCTTCTTCGGAAAGTACCAAACACTCCCGAACAGCTAAAATCTGTACTGGAAGAAATCATATTCACGCCCACCGGCAATGATTTTATTACCTTTGAAATTAAAGATATTGCGCCCATTGCGGTTGCCAAAAAATACGCCGGTATCGGAGCTTCTATTGTGGCTCGCATTAAAAACACACGAACGCCGTTTAGTATAGACTTCGGGGTGGGCGATGTTATCGTGCCGAAACAGGAAAAGCGAAAAATCCCGACACAGCTTGACGATTTCACTGCGCCCGTGGTAAATACATATTCTCTTGAAACGACGATCGCTGAAAAGATAGATGCAATCCTCAGTTTGATGGAATTTTCCAGCCGAATGAAGGACTATTATGACATTTACTATCTTGCCAATAAATTTGATTTTGACGGCAAGGTGCTCACTGAAGCTCTGAATAAAACTTTTGAAAATCGTGGACACGCCTTTACGATTGAACAGTTTGAACAGGTTATGAGCTTTGCGGACGATTCTGCTATGCAAAAGAAGTGGAAAGCATTCTGTCGGAAGATTGACACGAAAACTGATGATTTCAATACGGTGCTAAAAATAATTGAGGCGTTTTTGACAAAACCGTTTACGGTGGCGGTCAAAGGTAAAGAATTTACTAAAAAATGGTCTGCCGGTAATGGCGAATGGATGTAATTAGGAGGACGAGAAAATGGAGTGTAAAGACATTTTAAATTTAATAGCTATAATTGTAATTCCTATAGTTGCCGTCTTGATTGGACAACATTTGCAAAATAGAGCAGAAATAAGAAAAGATAAAATGCACATTTTCAAGGTACTTATGACTTCTCGAATATATGGATGGACACAGGAAAGCGTGCACTGCCTTAATATTATTGACATTGTTTTTTCAGATGATGAAAATGTCCGTAATGCCTGGAAAGATTTATATGATAAATATTGCGTTCAAAATCCGGATGAAACACAACTCAAAAAAATTCAAAATGCACAATATAAATTGCTGGACACAATGGCGAACTCTCTAGGATATAAAGATAAGGTTACTTGGGAAACGATTCAAAATCCATATATTCCAGAAGGAATGAGGCGGCAACAGCAGGAGCAAGCGGCATCTCAACAAGCATATAATAATCTTCTATTCAATATGCAGCATATGATACCCAAAAATAATAAGGTGGATGAAAACAATGAGCACTAATATATCAAAACAAAAGCGTGAGGACTTGCTGAATAAAATCAAAGAAATCCGAGCCTTTATTTCTGCTGCTCCGCAGGATGAAAATACAGGCAATTTGCTTTCCTATCTTTCTGATTTAGAGAAAGATGTAAACGGAAAAAAATACGGACTTGTATTTGAGGAGCACCGTGAGAAAATTGACGAGGTACTTGACAGCCATACCCCTGTATTGAACGAAGAGAAAGACCTCTTCATCGACAACGGCGGACAGATGAATTTTCTCATTGAAGGGGATAACCTTGCTTCTCTTAAATTACTCGAAAAGACACACAAGGGCAAAATTGACCTTATCTACATAGATCCGCCATATAATACGGGTAAGGATTCTGAGGAGGGTGGCGGATTTATATATGATGATAGGTTTGTTGATGCAAACGATACATTTATTCACAGCAAATGGCTATCCTTTATGAAACAAAGGTTGTTAAAAGCAAAACGATTACTAAAAAACGATGGCGTGATTTTTATATCTATAGGAAAGGAAGAAAATGCTACTTTAAGAATTCTGTGCAATGAAATTTTTGGCGAAAATAATATGTTAGGACAACTTGTTAGGAGAACAAAAACTACAAGTTTTCGTGGGAATTATTTTGCCTTAAGATTAGACTATGTTTTATGCTATTGTGGTGGAACTACTTTACCTGATAAATTTATGGATATAACTGACAAATCAAAATACACAAAAATCGAAACAAAAGGTAAATACAAAGGTGAGCTTTATAAAGATGATACGGCGTTCTATCTTTCGACATTAGAAACTCGACCAAACCAAAGGTATTGGATTGAATGTCCAGATGGTGAGTTAGTGATACCGCCTGGAATAACATTCCCAGATGTCAATATTGATGGGGAAAAAGCTGTTCCAGCAAACAATGATGGTGTATGGCGCTGGGAAGTTGAGCAGTACAAAAATAAAAAAGGTCTACTATCTTTTAAGAAAACAAAACGCTCGCCACTTCTAAATCAAAATGGCAAACAAGCAAGCTGGAATATCTATACAAAATCGTATTACTGCGAAAAAAAGGACAATGGAAATATTCCTACTGAATTATTACTCGACTTTTTAAATAGAGTTGGTACCAAGGAAATTAAAGATCTCAAATTAAATTTTACATTTCCAAAACCCAGTTCTTTAATTTCTTATTTAATTCAAATAACAAACAAAAGTACAGATATTACAATACTCGATTTCTTCGCTGGTAGTGGAACTACAGGACACGCTGTAATGAAACTAAATGCAGAAGACGGTGGCAATCGTAAATTTATCCTTTGTACCAATAATGAAAACAATATTTGCCGTGATGTTACATACGAGCGTATCAAGCGTGTGATTGACAAAGAAGGGTGTTCTGCAAGTCTCAAATACTATAAAGTTGATTATGTTCCCATCTCTGATCGTATGTACTACGAATATGCGGACGAGTTGATAAAACATATCCGTGAACTTGTTGAGCTTGAAAACGGCGTGAATTTCACGGGTAATGCAGAAATTGCTATCGTACTGACTGAAAAAGAACTTGACAATTTTATTTCTCAACTAAAAAACAATACCAAATGTCAGAAACTATACTTAGGGCATGATATATTGATGGATGCCCAGCAAGCACAAGCTTTAAAAGATAGGAAGATCACAGTAAATATCATTCCTGACTACTATTACAAAGAATTGGAGGGCTAAAAATGGATATTACCCTTGCGAACTTTCAGATAAAAGCTATCGCCGATTTAACTGAAGCAATGGAACAGCCGAATAGAGATATTATCCTCAAAAGCTGTACGGGAAGCGGAAAGACCATTATACTCACTCATTTTATGGATGAATATTTAAAAAGTAATCATAAAACGGTATTTATTTGGCTTACTCCCGGTAAAGCCAACCTTGAGGAACAAAGTAAAGAAAAAATGGATCGGTATATCCACGGAAGTCAGACAAAATTACTTTCCGACATTATGACTGCCGGTTTTGAAGAAAACGACGCTTGCTTTATTAACTGGGAAAAGCTGACTAAGAAAGGAAACAATGCTTTAAAAGACAGCGAGCGCACAAACTTTATCGAACACATACGCAACGCTCTTGATAGCGGCCTGTACTTTAAAATTATTGTTGATGAGTCCCATCAAAACGACACAATCAAAGCGGATGATATTATTGAGTTGTTTCATTCAGATAAAATAATCCGCTGTTCTGCTACGCCTAAAAATTATAAGAACGCCATTTTAATTGATATTCCCGAAGAAGATGTTATTGCGGAAGGTCTAATAAAGAAGCTACTAATCATCAACGAAAACTTTGAGCAGCATATCAGCGTTGATGATCAAATTACATATTTGCTTGATAAGGCAATCGCCAAGCAGAGGGAATTGCACTCAGAGTATTTAAATCGAAATGCTGAAATCAATCCCCTTATTATTGTGCAAATTCCGAACAAGTCAGATGCCCTTCTAGATAGAGTCGAGGAATATTTTGAAAGCAGGGGGATCGCTTACGAGAACAATCTACTTGCGGTATGGCTATCAGATAAAAAGCAGAATCTTGAAGATATCGAAGAACCTAACGCTATACCAATTGCAGTTATAATTAAACAAGCGGTTGCTACTGGATGGGATTGTCCGAGAGCACAGATTCTTGTTAAACTGCGTGATAACATGAGTGAGGTTTTTGAGATTCAGACCATTGGGCGAATCCGCCGTATGCCTGAAGCAAAACACTATGGAAGTGATCTGCTTGATAGCTGTTATCTATACACATTGGACGAGAAATTTACGGAAAGCGTTAAGCTGAGTTTAGGGAAAGGAGCTCTTGACGCTTACAAAGTGTTCCTTAAACCTGAACATCGTTCTTTTGAGATCATCAGTGAATATAAAACCGATGTGCCATATCCCCGTGATGCTAAGTTGTCACTAAAGGTAATTTATAAATACTTTGAAAAACAATACCACATTAAAAAAGATGCTTCTAAAAACAAAGTTCTATTGGAGGCTCATGGTTATTCGTTTTCAGAGGATATTATCGACTATACTAAGTCTGGTTCGGTGAGTACTTTGTCAAAAGAGAACATCGCCGAATTAAACGACATTTCTATCCATGAGGCTTTGAACACACATAAGCACGGAAAAGAATACCATCATTGTGTTGCTGAAATCGGTTTTAAAGTAAATCTCGATTACAACAACATAAATACCATCATGCGTAAGCTTTTTCTTGATGGGTTGCATTGTGAAACAAAGATTCTCAAAATCGGGACAAGAGAACTCTACGCTTTTATCATCAATAACAAGCACTTGTTGGTTGAAGATGTGAGAAATGCTATGGCAGATGAGTCACTCCAACTGTCTTTAGCAATACCAAAAACGACTGAGAAACCAATTGGGTTTCCGTTAGAAATGATCTTTACTTATGATGGTTCAGCTAAATCACAAGTAGAAATGACAAAAAATGTGTACAAAGGATATCTTTCTTCTGCTGAAAAGCGTTCTATGCCTGAAAAACTTTTGGAGCGGTACTGTGAAAACAGTCCTAATATTCAATGGTTTTACAAAAATGGAGATAAAGGGATAGAATATTTTTCTATTGTGTATACCGATAATTTTGGAAAGCAAAAGTCATTCTACCCAGATTATATTGTCGGTGCTTTAGATGGTAGTGCATGGATAATAGAAACCAAGGGCGGTTTTACTAGGTCAGGCGATAGCGAGGACATTGACAAATACACTGCCAAAAAATTTGCGGTATTGAAGAATTACATAGATAAGTATCATCTACATGGCGGAATCGTTCGTCAAGACAAGCAGAGCGGCGAGCTTTGTATTTGCACAAATAATTATTCCGACGATATAAAGAGCGATTCTTGGCAGCTTCTTTCGGATGTATTATAAACAGGGAGGACAAAAATGAGCAGTAGCGAACAAAAGAAAACTGTTCCAATTTATTTTTATTATCTTGCTATTTCAAAGCAAAAAGACAGCAGTGATGACTCCGTTTATGATATAAAGCAAATCATTGATGCATTTTCAAAACTTCTTGCTTATATTGCAGCTAAGAGTTTAACGAATCGAAGAAAGAATATTACTTCTTCCGAAAAAGTTGTATGGCTTGATTCTTATACAGACTTAAAAGATGGCAACTATAATGTCATCTTTAAATCTGCGAAATACAATCATGTTCGCAATGAAATAGACACAGAAACCATGCAGGAACTTGGAACAAGAAAGCGCCAGCAAGATGGCGACGAGGAAAAGACGCATTTATGCGTCCGCCTTGCCAAAGGGCAAAATCGATTTCTTGCAGTACACGAGAGCAATCACTACGGCATATCTATAAACTGTATCGTAGATTACCTTAATACGCAGTTCGTACGCTACAATGAAGATACTGATGATAAGTATCACTATACACTTTCACATGAGATTATGCCAGGAGATGATTTCTTAGATTCGCTAAAAAAAGCTCGTACTACCTCTGCTCTAAAATTAACTGTTAGCAAAGAAGATATAAGGGACGATTTCATGCAGTTTGCAAATCGAAATGATATTGACGACGAAGTTGAAATTTGGCTTAAACGACCTAAGGGCGCAAAAAAATTTCCTGACAACCTAATCAAAGCATACTATGACGATATGCAAAGCAATAATAGAATTAAGAAAATTTCCGTACGGGGAACCAATGCTGCGGGACAGTTTGAAATCGATACTGATCTTATGAAAATGAAACACTATCTTTCAGTAAATGCAGAGTCGGTAACAAACGAGGTCAACAGTGAGGATTTCTTCACAAAGGCACAGGGGTTTATAGATGAAACGAGGAACAAAAAATGAAAAGCATAATCTTAATTCCAATATCGGATTATTTTGCTTCACGAAAAAAAGTATTTAAAAAATTTTTATTTCCATTGATTGTATCGTTAAGTGCGTTATTTTTATCGATATTATTCAATATAGGAAGCTCCGAAAAAATAGTATCTATTTTCTCGGAATTTATTGGTACACAAATAAGTATTGTTGCGATTTTAATATCATTTTCTGTAGCAATTATTACAATTTTAGTATCTTCGGACAATAATAACATTAAGCGTTTAAAAGAAACTGAATCGAGCAAGGATCAATATAAACCTGTTCATGGGAAACAATTGTCTCTATTTCAAGTTTTGCAACGGTGTACAAAGGGAACATAATAAAAAACTTAATAATGGACTGCCAATC
>OGQE01002944.1_pt1 | contig 11366 bp, 8 predicted proteins | sample 1553131 | NCBI WGS metagenome assembly OGQE01 (sample SAMEA2579929, study PRJEB22360) | human gut metagenome | biome: human gut; feature: human-associated habitat; material: faeces | place: Denmark | collected 2008/2010
CAGGATGGAAGTGCCGAAAATAGAGAAAAACGGAAAGAAAGTAGCGGTGATCGGTGAGGTGTCGGGAATGAAACGCGTCTTCACCGGATCGACAGGTGTAATTGTGTCCAAATCATCAAGGAACGTGGCCGTCATGTCCCGCACCAGAGCGGAGATACCGGTGCATGAAACGGCATGGTTGCCAAGACTGTTCGGCTCGACTTTATCGACAAGCCATTCTTGGCCGCGGATCAGCACTCTCATGCCGGGAGAAAGCAGTTCTCGTTCCGAATGTGCGCCATGCCTCATTGCCGTGTGCTCCCCATATGCTCTCAATCCCAATGTTTTCGTATATCTTGTATGTCATTAGGGGTTGAAACCTTCTGCTTTCCCGCATGAATGTTAGATACACGTATGTTTTCGCGCATTGATACTTGGAATCATCTACATCTTTCGATTATCACTTCCCGAATCCTTACCTCCCCATCGCAGCTTAATGCAACAAATGCGGATGCCGAACAAATCTACCGACAGAAGAGAGTAAATCATTTAATATAACTACACTGGTACAACATGACCGAGAAGAGCAATGCAGCAGCTGAAAGTGAAATACCAGAGCTCAAGCCTCTATACCCCCAATATGACGAATCGAGCCACTCACCCTATGTGAAGAGGCTTGAAAAGGCGTTGCAGGGCGAGGATACGAAGATACACAACATAGCTCTATCAGGCGTCTACGGTTCCGGAAAAAGCAGCATTCTTGAGAAAGTCGTTAAAGACCTTGAGGAAGAGCGCCCTCATACAACTAGGACAATCTCACTGGCGCCTTTAGCTGCACAGCTTAAGGAACAGGATGATAAGAAAAACGATTCCGTCTCGGATAAGGATAAGTCCACTTCGAAAGAACCATCCGGCGCTCCCCCAAAGCCTTCCAACAATTCATCCATAACCAATCTCATTCAAAAAGAGATCATTAAGCAACTTCTATATGGAACAGACCCCGAAAAGATTCCGGCATCACATTTCCATAAGATGAACGAAATCGGATTAGGAAAGCAGATACTTTCCTCTCTTGCTTTCGGCATGCTGTTACTGTTCATTCTTAATATCTATCAATGGCCTTACAGCTATATTCAAAAACCGTTGACATGGCTACCAATCCCAACAAGCATTACCAAAATTCTTGCTGAAATCGTCATAATTTGCCTGCTATCAATAGCAACGTTCGCACTATTTCATTATTTCGGAACCCGCATCCATCTAGCCAAAATAGATGTCGGAACAGCAGGCATTACCCTGGGAGAGAACTCGGACTCTTATTTCGATCAGTATCTTGATGAGATCATATATATCTTTGAAAAGACAGGCATTCGAACTGTATTTTTTGAAGATCTTGACCGTTTTCAAGATGCTCAAATCTTTGATTCACTACGCGAGCTGAATCAGATCCTCAATAATGATCCAAAGCTGCAACACACAGAATCGCAACACAAAGAAAAGAATTCTCAGTCCAGTACACCTATACAGTTCGTATACGCTATTCATGACGCGATATTCAGCAATCAATACGTTTCGGCTGACGAACAGGTGAACAATAAGGAATCTCTAGCTCATTCCTTCTCCCGTGCAAAGTTCTTTGACCTTATCATTCCAGTGGTGCCATTTGTTTCGGCAAGTAACTCATACCAAATCGCACTAAAACATTGGAAGATGTTCTCAATGCGAATGACCCTCAAATGATCAATCTTCTTGAGCTCGTTGCAGATGCAGTTCCCGATAAACGCACTTGGATCAATATTCGCAATGAGTTCATTGTTTATAAAGAGCAGCTGCTTAACCCGAAAAGGACCAATCTTGGACTGTCCCCTGTCAAGATGCTCGCAATCCTTATATACAAGAACTGTTACCTTGATGATGCCATAAAGTTACAGAACGGCCGGAGCAGGCTTGACCACATCTATAAGGAAATAAGAGAGATAATACAGGAAGATATTTCCGCATTAGATTACAAAAACAAAAATCTAAAATATAAAATCAACGAAATCTCAAATGGCAGAGCCGCTGAAGAATACGCTAGCGAGCTTCGAACGGACCTTATCTATCTGCTTGCCGATTTGAATAATCAGCAAGCAGATAGATGCCAATCAATTGATATAAATATTCCAAACAACAGTCAAAATACATATGCTGCCGACGATCCGAAACTCTGGGACGACATTTCTCGCTGTAAAGAAACCAATCGAATCAACATTCGAATTTCTTTTCACAATAGTTACTATGATAATCCATCATTTGATTTCAGCTCCACAATAAAGACTTTTAAAAGGATCATGGGTAAATCACTAGACACCGACTGGCGAAAAGATAAAGAAAAAAATCTTATAGATGAGAAGAATAATACATCACTGACGATCGAAAAACTTCGGTCAGGAGACTGGGAATTTATTACCCACTATGAAGCGGCGAAACCATGTCACAATCAAGAACTTTATGCTTTACTAGGTGGAGACAATTCTCTGCTGAACCGACTCATCTCACACGGATGGATCGGCCAGGACTATATGCTCTATTCCACAATATATACAGATGAAGGAGTAACCAGGAACGCACTGAATTTTATTCTTCATCATATCGATGGCAACAATCCTGACTATCAATTCAAACTTGACAACAAGGACACTAAAGACGTCCTCCGTCGAATCAAAAATCGAGACAAAACGATTTTCAGCCAGCGGAGAATACTGAACATTGATCTGCTGCATTACATGCTGTCGCAGAATAAAGATTCTGAAGTAGTCCAGGACACTAATCAAATCATCGAGATGCTATCCCCATTGGACAACGAGACCTCTGAATTCGTTTCAGCATATCTGGACCGTCTTGACGATAAAGCTAACTCATTGCTCGACAAGATGGCAAGCCGCAGCCAAAAGTTACTTAGCTTCCTAGCTCAACGAGGAACAACAGGCACTGACATGCTTTGCCAGCAGCTTGATGTGGCGTTCCATCATCTATCAAGAGAAATCCAATACACCGTAGACGGTAACCTAGCTGATTTTCTTCAGAACCATTGGCGAAGCATCTCAATCTTCAGGGATTCCAATATCGCTCCGGCACTCGTTGAACCTATAGTCCAGATTCTCAACGATGGGAAAGTCAGAATAGACTCCCTCTCCGAGCTGGGTTATAAGGATTCAAGTTCTGGATTGCGATACCCCTGCGTGGAACAGAACCTATACGTATTTTCAAGAGGTAATCTTGAAACCGCGTTGGACACCATAAGCCAATCAGATAATAATCAGGATGGTTCATATAGCGTTTGCAATAGACTTCCTGCGCTCAACATGATTATGCATATCAGCAGAACAGTGTATGCGAATGCGCTTGGGCACCTTGAGAAATATTTTGATCTTCTGACCAAAGATGAATATGCATTGGATTGTTCTTCTAATCAGAATATCGCCGATGACCTGCTCCACATCCTTGACGATATTCGTCAACAAACCGATGAAGAAGATACAAAAAAGCTTATCCATACACTGTTGAATAAATGTTCGTCAGCTGCCCGTCTTCCCCTTTTTGATGATCATTTTGAGGATTATACCGATGCACTCATGGAATGCGATGCAGTTCATTTCACTCCGATGAACCTACAGTGGGCTTTCGCCCATGACGCGCTCACCGAACATGAATCCTCAATGACCACGTGGATCCAAAAACATGACTCTTTCGAACAGGGCGATACAGACGAGAAACTTGATAAAGAAAAACTCGCTGAAGATACAATCAATCTTCCACCCACCATTCTGAATAGCGATAGGAAAATACACCTTCTCCAAGAACTCGAACTCGAAGGTCCTATCCCCATCTCATCCATCGAGCCGGATAAGCAAGACCTTGCACATTGCCCTGAGATATATGCCCAACTCCTCAAGAATGGGCTCGTTGTCGATACGGCAGAATCCTTCAAGGCCCTGGATGGACTGCCATGGCCCGCGCGAGAAGCTTGGATCAAGGAATCGCAGGAATTCGCTAATTATCTTGGTGATGCGGATCTTCACCCCAATGAAGCGTGCTACATCGTCTGCAATAAGGATTCACGATTAAAGAAATCCGCGGAAGCCATTATGAACAATTTCCGCGACTACACGGAAGGAGCCGACGAGCCAAATCTCCTCAATGCATCAACTACCCTAATCAAAAAGGGAAAGGCCATCGACAGAGGAACACTTCAGAAGCTTGCCGAATATGACGATGGATTAGTCAATACCCTGCTCCTTTTTGATGCCGGGCTTGAGCCTAAATCGGCAATCGTCATGTTTGCCTATGCTCTTGAATATGTGACTGCCCAGGATCAACCAGAAAATGAGATTGTTAAAAACATGAAACAATTTTTCCAAAAAGTCGGAGGTGACTATCTGAAATTCACTGATCCTAATAGCAAGTGCATCATCCTTCCAAACACTGCCGAAAATCAGCAGATTATTAAAACTCTATGCAATTGGAAGTCTCAACTCATACCGCAGATCGAAGAAATCGATGAGGAAAATTTAATCAAGATTAGACGAGATCAAAAGCTCTGGAACGGATTCTTCAAGCACGATAAGTAACCTTGCAGCCAATACTTGAGTCCATTAACCAATTAGACTACAAGTAATCTACTTGAGCGATGGGGCTGGGAGCAGCAGACAATTCAGCTGCCGCTCCCAGCCCCACCTTTTTCAGTCGCCTATCTCAATCGCATAAGTCGCGACTTCATCTTTCACTGCAAAGGAATCATCTACGCCACTGTTTCGCTTTTTCATGAAGTTCCTGCTCATCAAAAGCCTCACCGCAGCAATCTGCCAGACGCCGAAGCACATCAATCTCTTGGCTTGTAATCTTGCCATCGACCGCTGCCATAACAGTACATGCACGATAAATCGGAGCAGCGTCACTAATTTGACTCAGCATGCTCCAGATTTTGGAATAATCCACTTCTACAGTGTTGCGTATTTCATCTAACGTCTTAGCTGAGACACCTGACTCGCTACTGATCAAAGTCAGATAATGAAACAATGTATATTCAGCCTCATCCGGCTGTGCACCATTTGCAGCAATAATCATCCAAGCGGCCCATAATAATTCATCCAAGCAATGCTCCGAAGCATTCACCATGCGCTTTGCGGATTCAATCATCTTGGCCTCTTTGCGCATGATTTCACGGGCTTTATTTGCCGTTACCTTCGTCATCCAATAATTCACACCCGTAGACAGCGGTATGCTCACCACCGGAATTGAAATTTTGATGATATTGCGCTGCAATAAATACTTGCCGATAACCGGAAGGCTCTTGGCTGCGACGAGTCTGGGACCTGAAAAAATCGCTTTTACCACTGGTCGGACCACAGCCGGGACCCCTTTTAGAACAGCATTACCGGCATCCTCTCCAACCTGTATGGCAAAAGCTATTCTGATCAGTTTCCACAAATCTTCAGGATCGTCCAAATCCAGTGGAACGCCATATAAAACTGCAATATCATATGCCAAACGAAGCTGCAGCTGAGAAGCATAAACTAAATCCACACCGAACGCAGTAAGACCAGCTGGCCCAGTAACAGGGGAAGCACCACCAGCTGATCCTAGGGTCGCAATAACAGCTGTGGAATACGCCGCTGCAGTCAAAGACCCCTCTATCCCCGCATATTTGGCCGCTAATTTTATTCGGGCTTGGACAATTGCATCAGGAGGAAGGTTGGGATATTTTCCCCTAAAATAGTCAGCATTCACCTTCTGGACATACTTATCAAGAGAGAAGGTCAGCAACTTCGCAAACCATTCTCCATTTTTGAATTCATCAATATTGATGCCCTTGACGAAATTCTTAATATCCGCAATTTGATTTTGAACCGCCTTACGTGTGTCCTTGTCACTTTTCGCTTCCTCAAACAGCGAATCATCGGAAGTCATAGAGCCAACCCTCTTCATTCGTATTTCTTTGTCTTCCCATCAAAGTGTAGCCTGTTCCACTTTCCATCCATTGAATCCGGGTTAGCCATGTTCTCCCTACTCTGATAAGACGCACTACGCTTAACGCCCATGGTATCTGCTCACTTACTTGTTCGATGGATGATATGCGAACAATGCGCATTTACCATAAGCCATGTTTTCTTCGCGAGCGCGAGGGACTTCCAGCAGATAGATTCTGCGTTCAAGTCAACGAATCAATCAAGGCCACTCGCGCATTTGCACGTATTTGCACGCACAAATGCGCGCACTCAGATCTTGATCACATACTTCGTCATTCGTACGGCATGTTCAATCGCCAAGGAAACCAACGATGCTCCCATGAAACTCCTTGGCAGTAAAACGCACAACGAGATATTGAATCGGGGAATACGCAAGCTGCAATCGCGTCATTGTAATCCGAATCGCGTCGCAATCGCGTCATAATCGCGTCATCAAAATCCGAATCCCGTCATAATCCCGTCATGATCGGGTAGTGTCCGAAAACATGGCTGTAATGAAAAGATTCCTCCAACACCATGAGCCAGCAGATGCCACACTGTTACGGCATGCTTCAAGTTACAATTAGCTCTTATGACTTCGACGGATAGAGGTGCAACGAAAACACTGGATGAACTTATGCAGCATCTGTGCGATAACGGCATCGCGTGTTCTGGCGAATTGCAAAAAGAGAATTGAAAAACCGTCCTATCGACGTGCGGCATTCGTTTTCATGCTAGGTTAACAATTTAATTGCGGTGGAAGCCTTCGGGCGACACCTAGGAGGAGCCGATGCGTCGCCTTCTCCTTTTTAATATCTCCAACCCATCGGTTTTTTTCAGTCATCTATCTCAATCGCATGAATCGTGACTTCGTCGTCTTCCGAGGACTTAGCTTTTCTGAATTCCGGGCGGAGTTCCATACCGGTCTCATCGAACTCACCATTTAGATTGCGCACGAGCACATCGGCCAATCGACCACTCGAGTTCTTGGCCATGTTCTCCTCACTCTGATAAGACGCACTGTGTTTAATGCCCATGGTATCTGCTCCTTCATTCGTTCGATGGATGATATGCGGCATGTTCAAATCGCCAAAGAATGTACAGTCCTATCCAAGGCTACGTTTACGTCCTGAAACGCGGTGGGTCTCTTCTTCTCTGTAACAACGGTAGAGCATTCCTTGAGACACGCTCGAATCGACCAAGCGAACCAACTATGCTATCGTAACCAATAACAGTAGCCTCCAAGCCTCTTAACAATGCTCAAATCCGGGGGCTCTTTTTTTATCAAGTCGCACAAGGATACGCCATGACGAAGCAGCCAAAAACAATACAGGAAATGATGACGCTTTTAGTCGAAGAACGCGGCTTGGATATCACCGGATTCTCCGAATTCAGCACCGTCCTCCTTGATTGCAACTATTACAGATTGTCCGGCTACTTCCGAGCCTTTCAGATTGATCCTTCTCATGGCAATAATCGCTTTCGAAATGGAACGCACATTAAGGATTTCATGATTCCTTATTTGATGGATGAACAGCTACGTCTACTCATCCTTCGTGGAACATCATCCTTAGAACAAACGCTTCGGGCCCATTTTGCTTACTACCTTGCCCAAAATGAAGGTGCCTACTCCTACACTGATCTCAGTTCATATAAAACAATCAAATATCCTGACGGCACCGAAGCCAGAGAAGTTCTAATTGAGAACATTCACAAATGGCTTGAACGTTCCAGCGAAGTATGCATTCGCCATTATCGGAATAACAACGAGCCTATTCCCATATGGGCGGCGGTCGAGGCGATGCCCTTTGACACTCTCTCAAAAATGATTTCATTGCATACCAACACAACAGCTGTTGACGAACTCAATCAGTCGCTTTCTCTAGGGAAAAATCGTCAACGTGCTGCGCAAATCATTCACAGCATGGTGTATCTACGCAACATTTGCTCGCACCATTGCCGTCTTTGGAACAGGGAGATTGTCCTTCCTCCCCCAGTCCTTGATGCCACAGCTGAGCGCTATGGCTCATATGCTTATGAAGACCGCTCCGTCTGGAAATCTCTTATTGTTCTCATGGATTTAATCGATGGAATAAAAAAGAATTCCACATATTCATCCATGCTTATAAAGCAAGCTGAGTCGAATGATGACTATTTCTGGGGATTATGCCATCCTAAACGGTGGCATTAGACACAGCCACCTGACCAATATTTGTCAGCTCCCCGAATCTCATTGTCATGAGAAAGCCCAGTATCGAAGGAAATGATAAATATGACACACCTCAGATAATGCGGAACATCGGATTGGAGGTTATGGAATTGACGAATATCACACGCTGCATTTCAGCCAGTCTGTCCTGCAGTTCAGTGGTAATGTATCGTTTTTTCACCAAGTCGATCTCCCGACCAAAAGTCGATGCAAGATCATCACGCAAAGCCCACTCATCAATCATTGGATTGGCGGTGCCGTCAAACTGATAGATGAAATCGATATCCGAATCCGCATGTCCCTCCCCTCGAGCCATGGAACCGAACAGGTACAGTTCATTGACATGATGCCGCAGCGCGATAGGACGAGCAATCTCCGCTATCTGCTGAGGCGTGGTGTCCCGCGAAATCGCGTCAAGCGCATCCTGATAACGCCGGGTAAAAGCCTGTGTCGGATTTCCCCTCACCGCGCGCGAGACAGCACAGGAGCGGTCACGCCCATGGATTCCGCCACGCTTTTCTGTGAGAAACCTAATCGCTTGCGCTTTTCGTTAAGCTCATGTATTGTTCCCATACCGATATATTAGCTTACAAGCTAATTACCGTCTAGAGCGTCAAACAGGGACGAACTTTATCCGTAATAATCCTCATCGCAAGCCATTGGCAAAGACCGAGGCTTCTCGCTCACTTTCGAACCCATCTGATGAACATGCACCTGATTGGCGCCCCCCAGATATTCGTTAAAGGATACGACAAAACATACGCGGTGTATCAGCTGCGGAAACATCAGTTTTTTGTTTTTTCACGGAATTCCTCTGATTAGCCTCCATCAGTATGCATGCCCCGCAATGCTTCAGCCCCCTCACAGCCCCACATGCGCCGCATGATCGCGGGCCGTACTCTCCTCATCCAAACTGATGGGCGGGAAACCGCTCGGACTATTGCGCTTCCTGGTAAATCGATCTTGCCGCGTCGTGTAATTATTCACTGATATCTACCGAATAAATCAAGCCGGCCCAGCCCGTCTTCACTACTTGATTTTCGCTACTTGTCTTATTTGTGGCATCCGAACGCCGAAACCCGAAGTATGAGCGTTGGAATTCCAACGCTCACACTCGCCATAATCGCCAAACAGTGCCACAAACAAGCCAACAAGCATTTTGGGGAAGGCTTTTCGCGTAATGTTCGCTCTATCATTGATAAAGGCATCCAGCAATCGCATACCGTAAGGAACCACATGCGCTATTTCACTTCGGACACGCATTTCGGCCACCCTCTGGTCACCGCACTGCGCGGATTCCTGAACAATGGCAGGCTCCGCACCGAATACCGTGATGTCTGGCAGGCGCAGGGGCGTGCCGCCGCACACACGTGGATCAAACAATATGTGCGCGACAATCAGACATCGTTCAAAACGATCTGCGACATCACACGCCACGAGAACACCATCATCGGCAACATCAACGAGACCGTCGGGCGTGATGACGAGCTATGGATTCTCGGCGATCTCTCCTACCGTTGCACCGTCGAGCACACGCTCGACTGTCTACGCCGCATCAACTGCCGCCATCTGCACCTGATCATCGGCAACCACGACCGCAACTTCCGCCTCCGATTCAATGACATGCTATACGAAGACGTGTTCGAGACCATCGACGACTACCGCGAAATCGACATGGAACTTCCCGTTCTCGATGAATCCGGCAAAATAACGGTGGCGACCACGCAGCAAAGCATCGCCATGAGCCACTTCCCCAGACTCTCGGCATTGGCCGAAGAACACGGCGACTGGCCGAGCAACTGGAACGAGTTCGCCGATATGGCGCCCACCACCGAAGGCTGGCTGCTCTACGGCCATACGCATCAGGACGTTCCCGACGGCACCGATCCGCGAAGTGTGAACGTGGGACTCGACGCATGGGATTTCAAGCCCGTCAGTGAACAGCAAATCCTCGCCTGGCTTGCATCCCGGTGCGCCGACCAATCAAAGTGAATTCCACCCTGGGCATGGATCCGGGCTGTAGGATGCCGGGTCGCTGGTATTTGTCGACGACGGCACTCCAGGTTTGCAACCATTCGAGTTTGGGACACTGTCGGCATATTCCCGGATCAACATTGCCAATGATGGCGGTGACTTGAGCTTTGAGCTCTTCGGGGATGATGGCCGTCCATGCCATGTTGCCACGCTGCGCCGGATCGCCTACGAATTCTTGCGGCACGCTTTTGGCTGCACGCATGAACTGCGCTTGTTCGGATGATGTCAACGGCAGGCAATTGACGATAAGTTTGCGATTATTCTCGATTCCCGCCCATCCCACCTTAGGACAGACATGAGATAAGCCTTTCACATATGAGTGGCGAATAGATTCAGCCGAGTCTGACTTGACCCCGGCTGAATCACATGTATGCGCCCGTCTGTTCAGGCAAGGGACTCGTACGCTTGCGCATCGACCGGTTCAAGCCATTCGTTGCTCATCGCGCCAGGGGCTCCTGCCGGAACCATGAACGCCAGGTGGGAGAAGGATTCGCCAGGAGCCGCACCATGCCAGTGCTTGGTGTCTGCAGGAATGCACACGGCTTCGCCAGCTTTGAGTTCCTTGGGTTCCTGGCCTTCGATCTGGTAGTAGCCTCGACCACCCACTGCGATGAGCACCTGGGCTCCGCCGTGATGTATATGCCAGTTGTTGCGGCATCCCGGCTCGAAGGTGACGTTGTGGATGGAAAATTCAGGAGAGTCGAGCACCGACGCGAGATAGCTTTGACCTACGAAATACTGGGCAAAGCCGTCGTTCGGCTCTCCTATGGGGAATGCGCTTGGATTTTCCATAATGGTCCTTTCGTTGTAATACGCGTTCATTGAACCTCGACGAAAATGCCATGTCAATGTATAACGAGTGACGAACATGCTTTTCCATACAGCAAACGCATATACGTATAATAGAGGCAAGAGGTACGCATTAGGTTCATTCGCGGACCGAGCGGTGCTATAGAAAGCAACATTTCACACATCCAACCGACAAAGGAGCTCCATCTGATCATGACCGACATGAAGTACGCGCCGCTAGGCTGGTCCGGCATCAAAGTATCCAAAGTATGCCTTGGCGGCATGAGCTTCGGCAAAACCTCACCGGACTTCCATCAGTGGACCATCGACTACGAGATCGGCGGCACGCTCAAGCGTCTAGACACCGA
>OGQE01002947.1_pt1 | contig 11359 bp, 9 predicted proteins | sample 1553131 | NCBI WGS metagenome assembly OGQE01 (sample SAMEA2579929, study PRJEB22360) | human gut metagenome | biome: human gut; feature: human-associated habitat; material: faeces | place: Denmark | collected 2008/2010
ACGTCTGGCTGAGGCCCAGCGGCACCCACAGGGTGCGCAGCGTCTGGAACCATGTCTTTTTCGGGGCGGTCTCCTTCATATCGAGTCCTCCTTTGGGGCGGTCTTGCTCTTCCTGTCTAAAAATGTTATAATTTTATTTATTATAAGTGAAACAAATTTTCCGGTCAGAAAAGTGCAGGGAGTTATCATGTCGTATCATGTTCTTATTGTAGACGATGATCCAGCGATTTGCAAACTTTTATCGAAAGTTATGATAAGCAATGAGATGGACCCTCTCGTCGTCAACAGCGGCGCGGCGGCGCTGGACCTCATCGCGCGGCAGAGCAGCACGCTGGATATGATCCTGATGGACATCACGCTGGGCGACATGGAGGGCTTCGATGTCATCCAGACCATCCGGCGCAACGGCGTCACCACGCCGGTCATCATCATCAGCGGCCGCAACGAGGACTACGATTTCATGTACGGCCTCTCTCTGGGCGCCGACGACTATGTCACCAAGCCCTTCCGCCCCCAGATTTTGGGCGCAAAGGTCAAGGCCCTCATCCGCCGCAGCAAGAGCTTCTCGCAGGAGAACAACCAGCAGATCAGCTGCGGGCCCTTCCTCTGCGACACCACCACCATGCGCTTTTATAAAAATAATGTGGAGCTGAATCTCTCCGAGAAAGAGCGCAGCCTGCTGCTGCTCTTTGTGCGCCACCCGCAGCAGGTGTTCACCAAGGACATGATATACGAGCAGATATGGGGCAACCTCATTGCCGTGGACGACAACGCCATCATGGTCTACATCAACCGCCTGCGCAGCAAGATCGAGGACAACGCCCGCACGCCCCAGCACATCATCACCATCCGCGGCGTCGGCTATCGTTTCGTGCCGTAAGAGCGTTATTTATTTTTTCATAGAAACAAAGAAGAGCAGCCAACTGCGCGCGGTGCAGTCGGCTGCTCTCTGGTTTTATGCCGGTATAAAACACAAAACCTTGAAAAAGGAGAATCGCATGAAGTTTGTGTGCATATTTAGCCGCAAAAGCGGGGGTGAGAAGAGCGAAGGAATCTCCGTGAATCCATTCCGAAGCGTGGTTGGCAAGCCACATTCCCGCTTTTACGCTATATCACTCAATCTTCGCGGAAAGAGAAAGGCTTGACTTCGCGGACGACGTCCATGACCGTGCCGTCGCGGGCCTCGATGATGCCCACGATGCGGTCGCCGAACTGGACCTTCTCCGGCTCGCCGACGATGGAGTAGGCGATGTCGCGCAGCTCCTCGATGGTCTTCAGAGGCACGCAGTCAGCGGCCTTCAGAGCCTCCAGCAGGTCGGGACGGCGGGGGTTGACGGCCACGCCGTAGTCGGTGACGACGATGTCCACGCTCTCGCCCGGGGTGGTGACGGTGGTCACGTCGGTGCAGATGGCCGGGATGCGGCCCTGCAGCAGAGGAGCGATGACGATGGTGCACTTTGCACCCTGTGCGGTATCGGGATGGCCGCCCTGTGCGCCGGTGATGATGCCATCGGAACCGACGACGACGTTGCAGTTGAAGTGGGTATCGACTTCCAGAGAGGCCAGGATGACGTAATCCAGCTTGTTGACGAAAGCGCCCTTGTTCATGGGGCTTGCGTACTCGCCAGCAGAGATGGGGAAATGGTTGGGGTTGGAAGCGACGTTGTTGACAGCGTCCAGGTCGAAGTCCTGCGTATCCACCAGCTTGCGGGCCAGACCGCGGTCCAGCAGCTCGCACATGGGCTTGGTCAGACCGCCGACACCCAGACCCATGTGGATGTTCTTCTCTTCCATGATCTTGGACAGAGAGATGGTGGAGGCGATGGATGCGCCGCCGACACCGGTCTGATAAGAGAAGCCGTCCTTGAAGTAGGGGGTGTTTGCAACGACCTGAGTGCAGTACTCGGCCATCAGGATCTTGCGCTGGTCGGTGGTGGGCTTTGCAGCGCCGGTAGCGATCTTCTCGGGGATGCCGATCTGGTCCACGACGCAGACGTAATCCACCTTGGTCTGGTTGATCTCTGCGGGGTAGTTGGGGTAGTCCACGAGGCAATCGGTGACAGCGACGACATAGTCAGCCATCTCAGCGTCCACGTAAGCATAGCTCAGGACGCCGCAGTTGGTCTTGCCGCCCATGCCGGAGCAGTTGCCGTACTCGTCGCAGGAGGGTGCGCCGATGAAAGCGATGTCCACATGGGTCTCACCGGTCTCGATGGCGCGGACGCGGCCGCCGTGGCTGCGCATGGTGGCCAGGCCCTTCAGCTTGCCATGAGAAATAGCATCGCCGATCTTGCCGCGGACGCCGGAGGACTCGATGTTGACGATGGTGCCGTCCTCGATCATGGGGACGAGGGCGTCATGAGCCTTGCCCAGAGAGCTTGCGCTCAGGGTGATGTTCTTGAAGCCCATCTTGTGGATCTCTTCCATGACCATGCAGACCACGAGGTCGCCCTCGCGGAAGTGGTGGTGGAAGGAGACGGTCATGCCGTCGTGGGCATTGCACTTGACCAGAGCCTCGTGGATGTCCTTGACCATCTTGTCGTGGTCATTGCGCATCACGGGGGTGACCTTCGGGCTGGCCTTCTGGAAGGCCTTGCCGTCTTTATAATTGTTGCCCTGGAAGACCTCTTTGCCGGTGCGCTCGAGGATCTCTTCGGGAATTTCTCTGCCGACTGCGTTCAACATAATTACAAATCCCCCTTATACACGCCGGATGCCTTGGCCAGATCGATGGTGCGCTTTGCACCGTCGTAGAAGGCGATGTCGATCATCTTTCCGTCCACGGTGAAGACGCCGATGCCCAGAGCCTTCTTGGAGTCGATCTCCTTGACGACCTTCTCAGCGAAGATGATGTCCTTCTGGGTGGGCGTAAAGATCTCGTGGACGATGGGGATCTGACGGGGGTTGATGATGGACTTGCCATCGAAGCCCATCAGGTGGATGTTCTCCACGTCCTTGCGGAAGCCGTCCATATCCTTCAGGTCGGTGAAGACGGTGTCGAAGCACTGCACGCCTGCTGCGCGGGCTGCAATGATCATCTGCTGGCGGGCACCCATCAGCTCGATGCCGGTGCCGGTGATGTGGGTCTGCAGGTCCTTGGTGTAGTCGCCGCCGGACAGTGCGATGCCGAACAGGCGCTCATCGCTCTCGCAGATCTCCAGAGCGTTCATGACGCCGCGGGCAGATTCCAGAGCGGCGATGATGAGGACTTCGCCCTCGGGACGGCCATAGGTCTTCTCGTCCTCGGCGATGGCAGCAGCCACGCGGTGGACATCCTCGGCGTGCTCGGTCTTGGGGATGCGGATGGAATCGCAGCCGCCGGCCACGCAGGCACGGATGTCTTCACGCCAGTAGGGGGTGTCCAGACCGTTGATACGGACGACCCGCTCTGCACCGCGGTAATCCACGGTCTTCAGGGCGTGATACAGGCTGAAGCGGGCGACATCCTTCTGGTTCTCGGCCACAGCGTCCTCCAGGTCCAGCATCAGGGAGTCGGCCTTATAGATGTAAGGGTCTTTGATGAGGCCGGGCTTCTGCGCATTCAGGAACATCATCGTGCGGCGCAGGCGCTTCTTGTTCGGATTATTCATCGAATGGCACCTCCCCAGGGCAGATTCTCATACTGGTCAACAGAGCGGAACACCGCGCCCTCGATGCGGGCCTTCAGGGTGCAGTCCAGCGCACCCTTGTCCACGATGGTGATGCGGACGTTGTCGATGTCCAGATCCTTCAGGGTCTCCAGCGCGACCTTGCGCAGCTGGTTGCCATACTGGTGGATGACAGAGCTTTCGAGGGAGAAATCGATCTTGCCCTCACCCGGCTCGACGGTCACCATGCAGTCGCTGGATTCCAGAGTACCAGCCGTGGCTGCTTTCTTGATCTCCATGCTTTTTTCCTCCTTGACAGGTGGTTTCTTCAATCGTTATACCGTTCTTGCGGGGCGGTGCCTCACTGCGCCGCTCCTGATGGTTCTATCATAATCGGACAATCTTACAAAAGGCATAGCGTCAGTCTTAATATTCGTTAAGAATCGCCAAAAATTTCTCTTGTACACAAGATTTATTCCATTTGGTCATGCTGCTGGCACATTTTCTCTTCCATTTTCCCTCCTTTCCTGCACGAGATGCCATCCGGCGCTGTTTTTGCCTTTTTCTCAGCTCTATCCTACCGCACCCGGCGGCATTTGTGAAATGAAAAGATGGAATCCTTATCCATCCAAAAAGGGAATGAATCAAAAAAGCCCTCCTTTGCAGGAGAGCTTTCGTACGAGCTTTACACAGACCGTTTTACAGCATCATCGAGACTGCAAGGTTGAACACTGCCGCGATGCCCACGCTGATGGCGCTGCTGATGCTGTTGATTATTTTTTATGCGTGGTTGAAGCCCTTGCCGAACACCTCGGTAGTGCTGAGCATCGAGATAAAGGCGTTGAGGTTTTCCTTATGGATAAATGCCTGCAGCTGCAATGCCTCGCGGTGGGTGAGGGTCGTATAGATCATGTAGTGGGGCCGGTCGGTGTAGGCACCGTAGCAGGGCGTATAGGTCGCGCCGCGCACCAGCTTGCGCATGACGAAGTCGCAGATGGGGTCTTTGTCGTCGCAGATGATGAGGATGGCTTTGCACATCTTCATCTGCTCGAGAACGGCATCGACGACGAGGCTCTTGACCGTCAGACCCACGAAAGAGTAGAGAGCGGTGTAGAGGTCGAAGACGAAGCAGGCTGCCAGCACCATGGCGAGGTCGGTGATAAAGAGCGCCTCGCCGGTGTTCTTCATATGGGTGTATTTTTTCAGGATGAGGGCGACGACATCGGTGCCGCCGGAAGACGCGCCCACGTTGAAGAGCAGAGCCGACGCAATGGCGGGCAGGGCGATGGCGAAGACCAGGTCCAGCATGGGCTGGTCGGACAGGGGGCCGCTGAGGGGGACATATTTTTCAAAAAGGGCCAGCTCTGCCGTCATGACGACAGTGGCCCAGCCGGTGCTGATGGCAAAATCCCTGCCGAGGAATATCCAGCCCAGAATGAGCAGGAGGATATTGGCACAGGACGAAAAAGCTGAGGCCGACAGGGGCGTGAGCTTTGCCACAAGGGCCGCGCCGCCGGTCACGCCGCCGAAGACGAAGTTGTTGGGGAATTTGAAGAAGTATACGCCGATGGTCATGATGCTGATACTCAGGGTGATGATAACGTATCGACTGACGATCTGCAAGGTCTTTTCCCGCGTGCTGATCTCCATTTGACTGTTTCCTTTCGCCGTCCGCGCGGCACTCTCTTCTCACACGAAGGGCTGTTTCTCTGCCCATTACTTGTGTTATTGTAACACTGCCCACCGCGCCGTTCAAGAGGAAAAAACTTTCCGCACAAAAACCGCCCGCTTCGTTTTCCACAAAGCGGGCGGCAGATGTTGAATTTATGGAAGTGCTTACAGCTTCTTGCCGGTCAGCATCTCGTAAGCTTCCTCGTACTTGGCGATGGTCTTGTCGATGACGTCCTGCGGCAGGTCGTAATCACTGTCGGGGTTGGCCAGCAGCCAGTTGCGGACGAACTGCTTATCAAAGGAGGGCTGACCGTGGCCGGCCTCGTAGCCCTCCAGCGGCCAGAAGCGGGAGGAATCGGGGGTCAGCATCTCGTCGCCGAGGATGACGTTGCCCTCCTCATCCAGACCGAACTCAAACTTGGTGTCGGCGATGATGATGCCGCGGGAGAGGGCATACTCAGCGCACTTCTTATACAGAGCGATGGTGTAGTCGCGCAGCTTGGTGGCGTACTCCTCACCCTTGCCGGGGAACAGCTTTTCCAGCACGTCGATGCTCTGCTCGTAGGAGATGTTCTCGTCGTGGTCGCCGATCTCAGCCTTGGTGGAGGGGGTGTAGATGGGCTCGGGCAGCTTCTCGGACTCCTTCAGGCCCTCGGGCAGCTGGATGCCGCAGACCTTGCCGGTCTTCTGGTAGCTGGCCCAGCCGCTTCCGGTGATGTAGCCGCGGACGATGCACTCGACGGGCAGCATGGTCAGCTTGCGGCACATCATGCTGCGGCCCTCGTACTGGGGCTGCTGGAAGAACTCGGGCATCTCCTTCACGTCCACGCTCAGCATATGGTTGGGCAGCAGGTCGCGGGTGTAGTCGAACCAGAACTTGCTCATCTGGGTCAGCACCTTGCCCTTGTTGGTGACTTTATTCTTTAAGATAACATCGAATGCAGAGATGCGGTCGGTGGCGACCATGATGAGGCTGTCGCCGTTGTCGTAGATCTCGCGGACCTTGCCTTCCTTGATGGGCTTGAACTCAGTCATAGCAAAACTCTCCATTTTCCTTATTCCGTAGGTATCTTTCAGCGTAGGAACAACCTCTCAGTCTCGCTATCGCTCGACAGCTCCCCTAGCGAGGGGAGCCTCTGGCGAAGAGATAAAGCTTTACGGAATGCCAAAGCCTCCCCTCGATAGGGGAGGTGGCACGCCGCAGGCGTGACGGAGAGGTTTCACCGTTTACACTATAATCTTATCACAGGAATTGTCCGTTGGGAAGAAACAGATGGGAGAGAAATGGGCCGATTTTTGGTTTTTTCTCGTGAAAAGTGCTAAAATCCAGCTTAAATTTTCGTCGTTTTGACGGTAAAAGTCGTACTTTCGCCCCATTTTCGCCTGCCTTGCTGACCGAAACGCCGTCATTGACGAAATTTGTGAAAACGTGTATCATGGGGAACAGCATCGCATTTTTCAACTTTTGTCTTTTAAGGAGGTCCATGCCATGCGCCCTCTCATCATCGCCCATCGCGGCGCGTCCCATCTGGCCCCCGAAAACACGCTGACCGCGTTCCGTCTGGCAAAGACGCTGGGTGCGGACGGCTTCGAGTGTGACGTTCAAATCACCAGAGACCGTCATCTCGTGGTGGCCCACGACTACCTCACCGACCTCAAGACCGGCGTCCACGGCAACATCCCGGATATGGACTTCGACGACCTGCGCCAGCTGGATTTCGGAAAATGGAAAAGCCCGGAGTTCGCGGGCGAAAAGATCCCCACCCTCGAAGAGGTGCTGGAAGTCGCGCAGGACTTCAGGATGGTACATATTGAGTTGAAGCCCTACTTGGACCGGGACGAAGAGATCGTGGACCGGGTCATCGACGCCGTCCTTGACGCCGGGCTGGAAGAAAAGGCCGTGCTCACCTCCTTCGAGTACGGCACCCTCCGCCGGGTGAAGGAGCGGATGCCCCAGATGGCCACCTGCGCCATGACCCTCAGCCCCGAATCCCAGCTCATCCAGCCGGCCACCTTCTGGGAGAAGCTGGGCCTCAAGAAGACCGACCCTCTCGTGGAGAAGCTTTCCAGCCCCCAGGCCCTCAGCGAAGCGGCCGCTCTGCTGGAAGACCCCAGCAGTCTGGACGAAGAGAACAGCGTCCTCATCTACTACCTGAAAGACCGTCTCGATTTTCTCTACTCCATCTTCCCCGGCATGAACCTGGCCGAAATTCTGCAGCAGTATTATTATCAGACGGATTTTGTGAACTATGTGGCTCAGTTCGGCTTCCCGGTGGATTACGTCGGGCCGGAGTACCACGCCTTTTTCCGGGACAAAGACCTTGTCCCCAACGCCCACGCCCACGGCTTCAAGGTCGCGCCCTGGCCGGTGGGCGCGGACAGCCGGGACGACCTGCGCCAGCTGTTCCGGCTGGACCCGGAGCTTGTGGTCACGAATAAGCCCGAGGTGGCCGTTTCCATCCTCACCGGGCTGGGCCAGTGGGACGAATCATCCAAAGAGGGTTGACAGCCCTCTTTTTTTGGAGCATAATAGTCCTGTATCGAACAGTTTTATGTGAAACAGTTCGGCGTTCGAACATTCACAGCAAAAGCCAAACCAGAAGGATGATACTATGAACCAAGCCTTTGAACCCGCCTGCACCCCCATCGCGCCGCCGTGGGAGGCGCCGCAGGTCATCCCGGCCCAGCTGCGCCGGGTGGACAACCTTATTTTCCGCAAGATCGGCCTGATCGCCCGCACCAATGGCGTGGAGGCCGTGACCCCCATGCACGGCTGGATCATGGAGTATCTTTACCGGCACTCCGAGACCCCGGTGTTCCAGCGGGACATCGAGCGGGAGTTCTCCATCACCCGCTCCACTGTCACCAACATCCTGCAGCTCATGGAGCGCAAGGGCTACATCACCCGCCGGAGCGTGGAGCAAGACGCCCGCCTCAAGCAGCTGGTCCTCACCGAAAAAGGCCGTCAGTTCCACGAAAATACCATGCTCGCCCTCCACCAGACCGACGAATACGTCGCCAGCCTGCTGACGGAGGAAGAGAACACCGAGCTGCTGCGGCTGCTGAATAAGTTGTATCTCGGCCTAAAGTGAAACAAATATGAACTTTTTCCGAAACTTTGGAAAAAGCATTGACTTTAATATTGTTTTGTATAAAATTGTTCCGTACCAAACAATTATTCAAAGGAGGCTCAAAGTATGATAAAGAAGCTTGCTTCCCATCTGGGCGAATACAGACGCGCCGCAATCCTGACGCCGATGTTTTCCGCACTGGAAGCAGTCATGGACATCCTGCTGCCCACCATCATGGCGTTCATCATCGACCTTGGCATTGAAAAAGGCGATATGAACGCCATCGTCAAATACGGCCTGCTCACCTTCGCGGTGGCGGCCATCGCCCTGCTGCTGGGCATTCTGGCCGGCAAGTATGCTGCCGAGGCGTCCACCGGTTTTGCCGGCAACCTGCGCGATGCGATGTATGAGAACATCCAGCATTACTCCTTCTCCAACATCGACAAATTCTCCACCGCCGGCCTCGTCACCCGTATGACCACCGACGTGACCAACCTGCAGAACGCTTTCCAGATGATGGAGCGTATGTGTGTGCGCGCCCCGGTCCATCTGGTGTTCGCACTCATCATGGCGTTCAGCATCGGCGGCCCTCTGACCCTCATCTTCGTGGTGGCCATCGCCTTCCTGCTGGCCGTGCTGGCAAGCATCATGGTCCCCACCTTCAAAATTTTTGACCGTGTTTTCAAGAATTACGACAACCTGAACTCCTCTGTACAGGAGAACGTCTCCGCTATCCGCGTGGTCAAGAGCTTCGTCCGCGAGGGCTTCGAGAACGAGAAGTACACCAAAGCCTGCGAGGGTCTGTATCAGCAGTTCGTCAACGCAGAGAGCCGTCTGAGCTTCAACAACCCCGCCATGCTGACGGCTATTTACGGCTGCAACATTGCCCTGAGCTGGTTCGGCGCAAAGTACATCCTGCACGGCGCGCTGACCACCGGCCAGCTGAACGCTCTGTTCGGCTACATCATGAACATCCTGATGGCTCTGATGATGCTGAGCATGGCTTTCGTCATGATCTCCATGTCCGTCGCTTCCGCAAAGCGTATCGTGGAAGTCCTGGACGAGACGACCGACCTTCCCCCCGCCAAGGCTCCCGTGCAGGAAGTCAAGGACGGCAGCATCCGCTTCGACCACGTCACCTTCAAGTACAAGCACGGCTCCGGCCAGCCTGTCCTGAACGACATCACCTTTGACATCAAGCCCGGCGAGACACTGGGCATCATCGGCGGCACCGGCAGCGCAAAGTCCAGTCTGGTGCAGCTCATCCCCCGCCTGTACGACGCCGAGACCGGCACCGTCAGCGTGGGCGGCGTGGATGTCCGGGATTATAACCTCGACGTCCTCCGCCACGAGGTCTCCATGGTGCTCCAGAAGAACGTCCTGTTCTCCGGCACCATCCTCGACAACCTCCGCTGGGGCAGCGAGAACGCCAGCGAGGAAGAGTGCATCCGTGTGGCGAAGCTGGCCTGCGCTGATGAGTTCATCGAGCGCTTCCCGGACAAGTACAACACCTGGATCGAGCAGGGCGGCTCCAACGTGTCCGGCGGCCAGAAACAGCGTCTGACCATCGCCCGCGCCCTCGTAGGCAAGCCGGACATCCTCATCCTCGACGACAGCGCCAGCGCACTGGACTACGCCACCGACGCGGCCCTGCGCAAGGCTCTGGCCGCTCTTCCGGGCGATCTGACCGTCTTCATCGTCAGCCAGCGCGCCGCCAGCCTGCAGCACGCCGACCAGATCATCGTGCTGGACGACGGCCGCATGGTGGGCCTTGGCCGTCACGCCGAGCTGCTGGAAAGCTGCCCGGTCTACAAGGAAATTTACGAGAGCCAGTTCAAGAAAGGGGATGCGCAGAAATGAGTGCAAAAGCAAAAAGCAAGCTGACCCCTGAACAGCAGAAGGCCACCATGACCCGGGTGCTGCAGAAAATCAAGCCCTACGGCTTCTTCGTGGTGTGCAGCCTCATCGTGGCCGCTGTGAGCGTGGCGGCTCAGCTGTATATCCCCATCCTCTGCGGCAGCGCCATCGACATGATGCTGGGCAAAGGTACCGTGGACTTCGCGGGCGTGCTGCGCATCATCTACGAGATCATCGTGGTGGCGGTTGTCGCCGCCTTTGCGCAGTGGCTGCTGAGCGTCTGCAACAACCGCATCACCTTCGCCGTCAGCCGTGACCTGCGCAACGCCGCCATGCGGAAGATCCAGACCCTTCCCCTCTCTTACCTCGACAGCCATCCTTCCGGCGACATCGTGAGCCGGATGGTGGCCGACGTGGATACCTTCGCGGACGGCCTGCTGATGGGCTTCACCCAGCTGTTCTCGGGTGTGCTGACCATCCTCGGCACCCTGCTCTTCATGCTGCAGCAGAACATCCCCATCACGCTGGTGGTGGTCTGCATCACCCCGCTGAGCCTTGTGGTGGCCAGCTTCCTCGCAAAGCGCAGCTACAAGTATTTCCAGAGCCAGAGCACCGTGCGCGGCGAGCAGACTGCCCTTGTCAACGAGATGATAGAGGGTCAGAAGGTCGTGCAGGCCTTCGGCCACGAGGCCCAGAGCCTCGAGGCTTTTGACGAGGTGAATGGCCGCCTGCAGGACGTGAGCCTGAAGGCCATCTTCTTCTCCAGCATGACCAACCCCGCCACCCGCTTCGTCAACAACATCGTCTACGCAGGCGTCGGCCTCGTGGGCGCGATCTATGCCGTAGCCGGAGGCATCACCATCGGCCAGCTGAGCATCTTCCTGAACTACGCCAACCAGTACACCAAGCCCTTCAACGAAATTTCCGGTGTCGTGACCGAGCTGCAGAACGCTCTGGCCTGCGCAGCCCGCGTGTTCGAGCTGCTGGACGCCGAAGACCAGACACCCGAAGCGGAGAACGCCGCAAAGCTCGTGCCGGACGGCCGCGTCCAGATCGAGGACGTCTCCTTCCGCTATCTGCCCGACCGCCCGCTCATCGAGGGCCTGTCTCTGGACGTCAAGCCCGGCCAGCGCATCGCCATCGTCGGCCCCACCGGCTGCGGCAAGACCACCC
>OGQE01002949.1_pt1 | contig 11350 bp, 11 predicted proteins | sample 1553131 | NCBI WGS metagenome assembly OGQE01 (sample SAMEA2579929, study PRJEB22360) | human gut metagenome | biome: human gut; feature: human-associated habitat; material: faeces | place: Denmark | collected 2008/2010
GGCGGCGGCTACAGCCAGGTGCTGCCGATGGAAGCGATCAACCTGCACTTCACGGGTGACCTTCACGCCATCACGGCAGCCAACAATCTTCTGGCCGCGCTCTTAGACAACGCCCGTCATCAGGGTCAGGTGCAGCTGCGTGAAATCTACTGGCGCCGCGTCCTCGACGTGAACGACCGCATGCTGCGCAACATCATCACGGGTCTTGGCGGCCCGGCCAACGGCATTCCGACCGAAGCCGGTTTTGACATCACCGCAGCCTCTGAACTGATGGCCGTGCTTTGCCTCGCTAATGATCTTGAAGATCTTCGCAGCCGCATCGACCGCATCGTTCTGGGCCTGCGCCCGGACGGCACGGCATACACCTGCGGCGAACTAGGCGCCACGGGCTCCCTTCTGGCTCTGCTTTTTGAAGCCTTCAAGCCCAACCTCGTGCAGTCGATTGAAGGCAACCTCGCCTTCGTCCACGGCGGTCCGTTTGCCAACATCGCCCATGGCTGCAATTCGGTTGCGGCCACGCGGGCGGCGATGAAGCTTGCCGACTACGCCATCACTGAAGCGGGCTTTGGTTCGGATCTCGGCGCAGAGAAGTTCTTTAATATCAAGTGCCGCGCCGCCGGCTTCACACCTGCCGCGGTTGTCATTGTTACGAGCACCAAAGCGCTGAAGTGGCACGGCGGCGTGCCGCTTCCCGAAATCGGCGAGCCCAACCTTGAAGCGGTCAAGCGCGGCATCGTCAATCTGGATGCTCACATCGCCAACCTCAAGCAGTTCGGACCGAACATTGTTGTGGCACTCAACCACTTCCACACGGATACCGAAGCTGAAATCGAAGTGATCCGCGCCCGCTGCGCCGAACTCGGTGTCCGCTTTGCCGTCTCGGATGGTTTTGCTAAGGGCGGTGAAGGCGCCGAAGCGCTCGCTCGCGAAGTCGTTGCCGCGGCCGAAGATTTCCATCCCTTAGTGCACACATACGAGGCCGATGCGCCCATCGTTGACAAACTCAACGCTATTGTCACGAAGGTCTACGGCGGCGACGGCGTGAAGCTTGCTCCCGCTGCGCTCAAGGATCTCAAGCGCATTGAAGAGCTCGGCTTTGGCAAACTGCCGGTCTGCGTCGCCAAAACCCCGTTCTCACTTACAGCCGATCCGAAAGCGCTTGGCGCTCCGAAGGGCTTTACGCTTCCGATTGAGCGTCTGATTCTCAACGCCGGTTCGGGTTTCGTGGTGGCCATGTCGGGGGCCATCATGCGTATGCCGGGGCTCCCCAAGAAGCCTGCGGCCATGTCCATCGACGTGCAAAACGGCCGTATCACCGGTCTTGCGTGACAAATTTGCCGTCCCGTTCTTCACTTCTCATGAAGCCGAAGCTCTGGGCGGCATGACTGAGCGCATTGCGATGCATTGATCGCGATGCGGGCGGCGTTTAGAGCATTTCTAAGCGCCGCTTTTTTATCAGCCTATGAAAGGCCGGCCTCGTCAGCCGCATCGGCGATCCTAGTCGCCGACCAGGGGCCGCCCCGGAAAAAGCTTATCCAAAGTGCGCGCCCAATAGCGGGAACTGCGCACGAACTTCACGTGCGGAGAAATCAGGTTGCGCGTCGGGTCAAAGCTCGCATTGGCCACTTTAACGCCCGACTCATAGAAATCAAAGGCCACCGGATACTGTTTAACAAGAGCCGGGATGTAATACTGTTCCACGCCCCAGCGATACCCCAGCGTCTGCCGGCAAACGTTCGGTGCAGTGCCCGGGGCGAGTTCCGTCACTTTGAAGCGTTTGCGCGCTAGCAGATCTTTCAGAAGCTTATGCAGCGCAGGGTCCGCAATCTGAGGCCGCACAAGGCATAAAGCATCATCCGCAGTACGCTCAGTACCATTGACCTGCACCACTGAGCAGCCCGAGATCATCAATAGTGCTGCGGCTGAAAGACCTGCAGATATGACAGCACTGAACTTGCCGCAGCCCGACCTGCTGAAAAACCGCATGAAAGATATTCCGAGTGAGTTGGTGTTGTGCGCCCCAAGCCTAACATGACTTTGAAGCACATCCTCTCGGAGACCCTTGACTGACGCTCAAATAAAACGGCGGTTCGGGAAAAGGAGAAAAACCCGAACCGCCGCTGAGGCTTTGCAGCTCCTCTCGGAACCGGAACGTCTATTTCTCGAGCATGCCCTCGGAAACGCGTCCTATCCCGCACCGTTTTCAGCTTTCAGGAAAACCGTCGAAGTCTTCCTTCGGTTAGCGCATGCCGCAGGGACCAGCTGTGGCATGCGCACGATGCGCGATCAACCAAATTTTTCGCCTGCTAGGCAGACGGCGTTCGGATAAATCAACCAAACCACCAAACGTTGATCGAACCGTCCGAACACAGGTGAAAGTATAACTGCCGCCACATTGAATTCACAAGCCCTTTCAGAATTTAATTATTTCTAATTGTAATGTAGTTTTTACATATTATTCATACAGTTAACGCTAGTAGATTGCAAGAATACACCCATCGATTACCGCCTAAGGGATGTACTGAGGGAACTTCCCTATTGCACATTTCGAAAATCCAATTTTCATTTCTTGCGTCATACATTGAAAACTGGCATAAACATTCTGCAATAAAAAGATGTATTGAAAATGCATCTTTTTCGCCGCAAGCGTGCTACTATGACGTCAAGACATCAGGCGGCCCGTCTAATCAAGAGGACGAGAGCCCCAAAATCCCCAGAATTTCAACATTATCCGTTCAATTAAGGAGAAGTTTTCATGTTGACCCCTCATCAGATCGAACTGGTCAAGGCCACCGTTCCCGTTCTGCAGGCCCACGGCGTCGATCTCACCAAGCATTTCTATGCGCGCATGCTTTCGAAGAACCCCGAACTGCGCAACGTCTTCAATCAGGCGCACCAGGCTCGCGGTGGCGGAGCAGCAGGCGCTCGCCGCTGCCGTGCTTGCTTATGCTCAGAACATTGAGCATCCGGAAAACCTCCTCGGCGCTGTCAAGCAGATCGCTCAGCGCCACTGCTCGCTTGGCATTCGCGCCGAGCAGTATCAGATCGTCGGCCACCACCTCATTGAATCCATTAAGGAAGTGCTCGGTGCCGCCGCTACGCCGGAACTGATTGATGCCTGGACCGCTGCCTACGGCATGCTCGCCGACATCCTCATCAAGGCCGAACAGGACATCTACAACCAGCAGACCGCTGCTCAAGGCGGCTGGTCCGGCTGGCGTCCCTTTGAATGCGTCAACCGCGTTCAGGAATCCGAAGACGTTGTCTCCTTTTACTTCCGTCCGACCGACGGCGGCCCGGTTCCCAGCTATCTCCCGGGTCAGTACACGACCGTGCGCGTCTTCTCGAAGGCCATGCAGATCGCCCAGCCGCGTCAGTACACGCTGTCTCAGGCTGCCGGCAGCGGCATGCTGCGCATCTCCGTGAAGCTTGTCCTCGGCACGCAGGGTGCTCCTGACGGTCTCGTCTCCTCCATCCTTCACAACCGTGTGAAGGTGGGCGATGTGGTCGAACTCTCGGCTCCGACCGGCGGTTTTGCTCTTGAAGACGCCAAGTCTGAACCCCCGCTCGTTCTCATCGCCGCCGGTATCGGCATCACCCCGATGGTCCCGATGCTCGAGACGCTCGCTGTTGAAAATCCGCTGCGCAAGGTGCACTTCCTCTACACCACGCAGAATCTGGCGCACTACCCGCTCAAGAAGGAAGTGGATGCCGCGATTAAGGGCATGCCCAACGCCGCCAAGGGGATTTTCTTCACCCAGCCGGGCCAGGCCGACCATCTCGGCGTTGACTACGATGCTGCCGGCCGTATTACGCCCGCCAACATCCGCAACTTCTGCCAGGATCCGGATGCCGACTTCTTCATCTGCGGCCCGATCGGCTTCATGCAGGATGTCTCCAAGGCCCTCAAGGACATCGGTGTTATCCCTGCTCGCATCCACACGGAAGTGTTCGGTACCGGCTCGGCCGATTAATTTTCCGAGTACACTCAGCGCTCAGGGGTGCGTCTGCTGACGCCCCCAGCGTTCGACGCCGTTCCGGGCATTGCGTCCGAACGGCGTTGTTTTATTTTCTGCAAGCTCATTTCCTCCCATGCACATTACCCGTTTCACCGACTTGTCGCTTCGCGTGCTGATGTACCTCTGCGCACGCCCGTCGCAGGACCGTACGACGGTGACGGAAATTGCTGAGCGCATCGGCTGGACCCGCAATCATGTCGTTAAGGTCGTCCATCGTTTGAGTCAGGAAGGATGGCTCGCTACTCAGCGCGGCCGTACCGGCGGTCTGGGGCTCGACCCCCAAGCCAGAAAGCTCCGTCTGGGCAACGTGATTCGAACGCTCGAGGGTGACGACTGTCTGATCAACTGCAAGGATCCGCCCTGCAATTTCGGCCGCGGCTGTCCACTGATCAAGGTGCTTAACGATGCTCAGAACGTTTTTTATGAGGCGCTCAACGCCTATACCCTTGAAGACGTAGCGCAGCACAGTGTTCTGGCGCATCTCTTTGCCCCCAGCTCAACGGGCAAAGTTGTCCCGATCATCCCTGCCGGAGTCCTTCCCAATAAAGATCAGAGCCGCACCTCTGACGACGCCGGTCTGCTGAAGCTCGTTAACGAGGGCGGCATCTGAATCCAGGGCTTCTGACGCCCCTTTGCCGTTCATTTGCCGCAGCGTTCAAATGCCGCGGACGATCTCATTAGGCTCCGGCGTGCCCGAGGATGACGATGCTGCTCCCTCAGAGGCTGCGCCGCCATCGGTTTTTCCTTCGTCGCCGCCAGGATCTTCAGCCGCCCCCAAATCGCTCTCAACGGGCTCTTCAGAGCGCCAATACGCTGCGTTGCGGCCCGCTCGGACCAACGCTGAATTGAGCGCCACATCGTCGGCGGGCTTTTGCAGAATCTGAGGCAGCACTTCCGGCATGCGGCCTGCCTTCCCCTTCTTTCGCGCCTGAGTCCAATCTGCCTCAATCAAATCACCGGCAACGGCGGTCAAGAGCACGGTCGGAACGTTCATCCCTAAGCGCGAAGAAAGTTCCGTTGAAGCCTCCAATCCCGTCAATTCACCGGCACCGAGGTTGTAGTCGGTGAGCAATACCAACCGGCCGGTTTTGCCGGCAGAGGCTTGCACACGTTTGACAAAGTCTTCAGAGAATGCCGGCGCGGCGACGACATCGGTCCCCCAAAGCGAGAGCTTCGCGCTCAGCGCCTCGTTGACAAAAGGATTGTCTTCCAAAAGCGCAGTTGTTCCTCCAAGCCGGCTGTTGATAACAGCCGGGGCTCCCGGACGTTCGAGCATTTCAACCTGCTCGCCCTCCGTCAAATTCAGCACCAGCCGAAAAACACTTCCGCGGCCGAGCTTTGAGCCCATAGAGAATTCAATGCCGAGCTGCCGGCAGATGCGCTTCACAATGGAGAGCCCTAAGCCAAAGCCTTCACTCGTGCTTTTTTTGCCGGCGCTGCCGCGATAGAAAGTTTCAAAGATCCGCGCCTTGTCTTCCGTCGTGAGCCCGGGGCCCGCGTCATAAACTCCGATCGAAACACGTGAACTGCCTAGCCGGCGAGCACCGACGACGACTTCCGCTCCCGGTTTGTCGGTATAACGGATGGCATTGGTAATCAGATTTTTAAGCGCGCGCTTGAGTAAGAGCGGATCCGTACACACCGCCGCCGGCACGGACTTCACGCGAAAACGCAGTCCTTTTTCGGCAGCAATTGCCGTGAAGTCATGTGAGAGCTCTTCCATCAATTCCGGCAGCCAGATCACTTCCGGATGCAGTTCAAGACGGCCAAACTCCATGCGGGTAACTTCAAGCACCTGTTCGACCAAGGTAGAGATGGTGCTTGAGGTGCGTCCGAGCTGCTCGACGATAGGAAGCGTCTGCGGGGTTGACCGGCGCTTGAGCATCTCGAGGAAGATGCCCATCGCCTGCAGGGGCTGGCGCAAGTCGTGATTGGCAGCCGCAAAGAACTGTGCACGGCGCTCACTCTCATGCTGCGTCTTCAATCGCGCTGCTTCCGTACGATTCACCTCAACCTTCAGACGCTGCACGAGGCGCTGATTTTCGTCGTCGTTCAAGATGGACGACAAAAGCATTTCGTTGAGGCGTCGGCCTGAATAGAGAATAAAGCCGGTCACGGTGATCAGCACCAGCGCCATGATCGCCTGACTGACGCCATACTGCGCCGCCACGGAAATCGTCATGGGGGTGAGCGACAAAAGCGTAAAAGCCGTGAGCGACGGCATCCAGCAGGAATAAACCGGCCAGCTGGCAAAGGTCACGGCGACGATTACGGCGACGGCCACCAACTGCTGCACGCCCGCTAGCGGCACCATGATGACTGCACCAGCCGCTCCCCAGAGCAAACCGGCACATGAAGCCAGGATCGTCCAGCGTCGAATCCACAGACGGACACGCTCCACACGCCGTGCATCACGCCACAGGCTCCGAACAAAAGCGAGCGAAGCAATCAGCTGTGCAAAGCCAAAAAACGACCAAACGAGCAGCAGCTCAAACATCTCGGGCTTGGTTCTCATGACCGCATCAATGGCAGCCATGCCGAAGCACTGTGCGGCCAAAGCCACCGGCATCAGCTTCATGGAGGTGAGAAAGAGCTTGATCAGTGTATGTGCCGTGATGCTGCGCGAGGCCGGAAGACTTAAAAAAGTCTTTAGGAACAAAATCACGGAACGCCGCGTCGTAGTCTGACCGGTCGTTCGTGCCTCTCGATCCGGTTCTGCGGTCATGGCATTTCCTTCCAAGAAAGCGCTGCGCGGCCGGCATGGAGCGAGAACTCGGCCATAACGCCGACGGGCAGCGTCGCCTTTTTGGCAATATGCCCGAAGGGCAGCCCCGACACCATCGGGATGGACGCAGGCAGCCGGCGGCGAATGAATGCAAGCGAATCCGCGAGGCAATGGTCGCCCGGAAAACGGATCGAATCATCCGCATTGGTAAAGGCGCCGAGGAGCACCGCCCGCTGCCGGGCGAGAATGCCGGCGTCGAGCAGCGTGAGCAGCATGCGTTCGACGCGGTAGGCGTATTCGCCCACGTCTTCAAGAAAGAGAATGCCGCCTTCTAGCATCTCTTTGGGCGGCATCCAGGCCGTGCCCACCAGACTTTCAATCAGGCAGAGGTTCCCGCCCCAGAGGAGCCCAGCAGCGCGCTGCTCGGTTTGGTCAGCCCAGTTTCCGAGGAGATTGGGATCCGCCTCCCATTCGATGGGATCGAGCTCGGCACCGAAAACCACTGCGAAACGCTCAACCATGTATGGGTCCGGATTATCAAAAGATCCAAGCATCGGACCATGCCAGGAGGCGCGGCCGGTTTTGGCCAGAAGCGCCAAGTTAAAAGCCGTGAAATCGGAAAACCCAACCATGGGCACGGCAGCGCGCCCGATGGCCTCCCAGTCAAGGAGCGGCAGCAGCCGCGTCATGCCGTAGCCGCCGCGAATCGGCATCACCAGATCGGCTTCCGCCGGATCGCGGGTAAGCGCCGCTTGAAAGTCTGCTGCGCGCACTTCGTCAGGCCCTGCGTAGCGGCCGTCCTGCGTGAGTGCGCCTGCCATCAGCGTCGGCACTGCGCCGAGCGCCTCTAAGTTCCCTAACGCTGCTTCTCGACGCGCATGATCGATTTCCCCCGTTTTCGTCAGAAATTGGTAGGAGGGCGCCGGAATAACAATCCGCCGGCCGCGGTATGCCGCGAGGCTCGTCTCCGGCACAGCATCGTATTGCGCGTTGAGCGAATGAGAAGCACCGAAATCAGGAGTGGTCATGATGAAAAAACGACTTCAAGAAAATGCAAATGAAAGCGCCTTAAAGCGGCACCACCGCCTCATTGTGCGCAATTTTGCGGCGCATCGCTGCTCTCGGCAGCTTTTTGCGCTGCCTGCTCACTGCGCCGTTTGACAAAAAAATCCGTCAGTAATTTTTCCCCTTCGAGAGCCATAACGCCGCCCGTCACCATCGGACGATGATTGACGCCGGGAATGTCAAAAAGCCGAAAGGCACCCTCGAGAGCGCCGCGACGGCTGTCACCTGCGCCGTAGACAATGCGGCGGCACCGTGCCTCGGCAATAGCGCCCGCACACATCGGACAAGGTTCAAGCGTGACGTAAAGCGTCGTGTTGGTGAGCCGATGATTGGCGAGGGCGGCAGCGGCAGCACGCAGCGCAACGATTTCGGCATGCGCCGTGGGATCTCCGCTGCGAAGCGTCTCGTTGCCGCCGCGGGCGATCACCTTGCCGTCTGCAACCACGACGGCTCCGACAGGAATTTCTCCGGCCATCCCGGCCTCTTGTGCCTCTTCCAGCGCCATCCGCATGAAAGAACGGTCAGCCTCAGCATCAACGGGAGGTTCGGGCGGCCGATTCACTTCGCGGTTTTTAGCCTGGAGCGTCTCCCGCATACGAGCGCGTCGAAGCTTGAGAATCTCCTGCGCCGCCTCAAGCTCATCGGCCAAACGGTTCGCCGTAACGCCCGGGAACGGCTCCGGGCGCGGACGGCCGCGGGCGTTCGGGCGGGAGCACCGTCTTGAGGGTCTTCGGCCGCTTCGAGGAGCCCCTCCTCCAAAGCTGACGCCAAAAGCTCCGCCGGTTCTGCCTTAAGCCAACTGCCCGCACCCTGCAAAAAACCTTCAAAGCGCTGCAAGAGCGTTTCCTCAGAAAATGCAACAGTTGGCACAAAAAGCAGCGCAGCGCCCACTACGACACGGCGATCGCGGGGCTCAGTCTTCACGACCGAAGCGAGCGGAATACCTCGGCGAATAGAGAGTTCCGTAAAGCGGCCGATGTCGGCAAGCGTGTAGCTGCTGTCGATAAGGCGATACATATAAAGGCGTCGTTCGCAGGTTTGATGAAAAGTGAAAGAGGAGTCTCTGCGCACAGCGGGACGGTGATCCGCAGCGGTGATGCACTCGGAAGTGTAGCCTTTCGCTCTTCGCCTATACTTCCCGGCAGGTTTGCTGCGAGATAATCCGCTGCACCTTATCTCAAACGATTCCAACCGCTTTTTGGAGGTTTCTTCGTGCTGCGTTCCCAACCCGCTCTCTTTAAGTTCTGCCTCTGCGCGCTCTTCTCGACATGCGCCGCCGGCACAGTCTGCGCCGCTTCGGCCGCCGATGAACTTGCCGACTGCCTCTATGCCAACACTTCAGCTGAAGACAAGACCACCTTTTTGCAGTGGGCCTACGTAGCGCTCGGACGCACCGAAGCCGCTAAGTCCGTGCAAACGATTCCCGCCGCCAAAATCAAGACTGTAGAAAAGAAGGCTCAGACAACACTCACGCAGCTCGTCATGAAAAGCTGCCCCAAGCCGGCGATGAATCTGCTCCTCTCTGACCCCAAGAAGGGACTGGAAAAAACGCTGACATCGCTCGCCGGAAAGCTGGTGCAGGCGGAAGTCGAAAAGCGTACGTCACCCCTGCTTTCAATGACGATTACGGATCTCTTGAAGCGCTGATTGAGGGCTCCCCAAAACTCGGACCCCAAAGTATCCGTAAAAGAAGAGCGCCTTGAAAGAAAATCCTTTGCAAGGCGCTCAGCTTTTGACGAACCTATCAGTGCTGCGAAGCATTTGTCTCTGCATGGGCCGCATCCCATGCGGACTGCATTTCTAGCCACGGCGCAGAGCCCGTGCCGAATACGGCGCCGGCCTGCTGCGCCATCGCGGCAGTCATCGGCGCGCGGCCTTCGAGCACGGCCAAAAGTTCCGCTTCACTGAGACTGAACCATTTAGCGGCGAGCGCCGTCGGCGTATCTTCGAGGATCTGTGCGAGCACCGCTCCCGGGTGCTGCAGGGTGTTTTGTCCCTTCGTGCTGCCCGGGCCGCCGCGTCTCGAGCGGCCTTTGCCTTTATTTTGCTGCGTCATGATGCGTTCTCCCATCATCCCATCAGCGGATTACGGCGCAGCGCGCAGCAGTTCTTCCACATCCGCTTTTTCGAGCGGCTTAAAGTGTCCTACCGCACCTTTGCGGCAGCAGTGTCGAGCCAGCGCTTCGATGGGACAGTCAACCGCGCCGAGCTCCTGAAGCGTTAAGGGCAGCTTCATCGTCTTCAGCCACGCTTTGAAGGCCTCAATGCCCAGCGCGGCGGCCGCGGCATCATCCGCATCCTGTCCTACGCCCATGACTCGGCGGGCAAAATCCGCGAAGCGCTTCGGATTGACATGGCAAACCTGCTGCATCCAGGCCGGCATAACGACGGCAAGCCCGCAGCCGTGAATAATGGATTCGTTCCACCCCGAGATTTCGTGCTCAATCGCGTGGCACGCCCAGTCTTCTTCACGTCCAAGACCGAAGATGCCGTTGTGGGCAAATGAGCCGGCCAGACCAATCTGGCACCAGGCGTCATAGTTCGAAGGGTCGGCAAGCACTTTAGGACCAAACTTAATGATGGTTCGAAGCGCCGCTTCGGCCTGTCCATCCACAAAATCAGTGGCGGCGGTGTTGGAAAAATAACGTTCGCAGATGTGCGAGAGCATGTCGCAGACGCCAGCGCTGATGTGAATGGCCGGGAGCGTTGAGAAACGCTCCGGATTGATGAAGGCGGCTTTGGGGCGAATGTGTTCCGAACCGATGCCGGTCTTCGTGCCGTGATGCGTGATGACTGCTCTGAACCCGCCGCAGGGATGGTCAATACCGCGAACACCGGCAATGCCCGTTCAACCTGCGCACGGCCGGCAAAGAAATCCCAGGCATCCCCTTCATATTCGAGACCTGCCGCTACAGCTTTAGCGGTATCGATCACCGAACCGCCGCCCACGGCGACGACCGCACGAATGCCCTGATCGCGCACCCAGTCAATCGTGTCGCGGACAAATCCCATCCGGGGATTGGGCTGCACACCGCCCATTTCAATAACGGCGAAGCCCGATTCCTGCAGACTGTCCTCCACTGCCCCCAGAATGCCGGTGCGGTGGGCCGATCCGCCGCCAAAAAGCACCAGCACCTTGCCCGGACGCCCCAGGATGGAGGTCATCACGCGGCCGACTTCATGTTCAGCGCTGCGGCCGAAAACGAGGCGGGTGGGATTGGCATAGGAGAAGTTGAGCATCTTGAACCTTAACGCGTGGGTCTTGGTGAACGGCTGATACGCCTGAAAAAATTCGGTGGAACCGCTCCGCCCTGGGAGACTGCGGAAAGGCCGGAATGCTAACGGGAAAACAGTTTGCCGGCAACCCGAAGCGCTCACCGTAATGCGCCCTTTTGCCTTGAATGCAGAGCAGTTGAAATATATCAATGGCGCAGAGTGAGCCGACGGCGTGCAGCATCGAAAAGGCAGACGGCCGCAGCCGCGCCGACATTTAAGGACTCCACCGACCGGCTGATCGGAATCCAATAGCGTTCGTCGGCCA
>OGQE01002958.1_pt1 | contig 11319 bp, 9 predicted proteins | sample 1553131 | NCBI WGS metagenome assembly OGQE01 (sample SAMEA2579929, study PRJEB22360) | human gut metagenome | biome: human gut; feature: human-associated habitat; material: faeces | place: Denmark | collected 2008/2010
GGCGCGTCGTGAATGAACAGGCTGCCGTGCTGCGGCGGGATCTCAATCAGCTGGGACCGGGCACCGACGGGAAACCGCGGCCGATGTGGCTGGGGGGCTTCTCCACCGGATGCAATCTGGCGCTCGAGGCCGCGCTTACCGGCCAAGCGGATGCCGACGGGCTGCTGCTCTTTTCACCCGCCTTTGTCGTGCGCACGCATCTCACCTTCCTCGCGCCGCTCTTAAAGCCCTTCATCACGTGGCTCAGGGAACCTCAGGAATCCCTGATGGGCGGTCAGACAGCCTTTCGCTATACGATGGTCCCGGTGTCAGGGCTCGCGGCCTTCGTCGATACAATGCGCGGCGTTGATGATGCGCTCAAGTTGAAGCCCTTTGCCAAGCCTGCTGTGGTGATGCTCTCCGAGCACGACTCCATTCTCGACGCTCAATCGCTCATTGAATGGATTCCGCAGCGCTTTACCTCCGCGCAGTCCCGCTTCATCTGGTACGGCTCCCGCGAAAGTCTGGGCAAAGCCGCCAAAGATCCGCGGATTATTGTGCATCCCGATGAAATTCCGTCCGAGCGCATTTGGAGCTTCTCGCACATGGCGATGAGCTTCTCCCCCGACAATCCGGAATACGGCCGGCATGGCCGCTCGCATATCTGTACGCCCGAGGGCGAAAAGCCCTCCTACGCAGCCTGCCGCCGGGGCGAGGTCGACTATGGCGCCTGGGGCGACAAGCGCCGCGGCAGGATCCGTGCCCGTCTGACCTTCAATCCGTATTTTGATGAGCAGCAGCGCGTGATTCAGTCCGTCATGGAAAGATCCGTGTAAGCGCCTCCTTCAAGTGCGGATCTTCCAGCCCTTAACGAGGAGCACCACGGCCGCCGCCGTGACGGCCAAAGCCGTTGCGGCAACGATGAGTAGGCTCAGCGTCGTGTTGGTGTCGCCGCTGCCGAAGAATCCCTGCCGAAAGCCGTCAACCAAGTAGTAGAAGGGATTGAGGCGGCTCGCGGCCTGCCAGAAGGGCGGGAGCGAATCCACGGAATAAAAGACGCCCGAAAGGAAGGTGAGCGGCATGATGACGAAATTCATCACCGCTCCCATCTGATCGTATTTTTCGGCCCAGAGCGCCGTGATGAGACCCAAGGCCGCCATGATGGCCGCACCGAAGAAGCCGAAAGCGATGAGGAGCTCCGGTTCCCGCATCGGGGGCGATGCCCACCAGGAGCAGAGGAGATAGAGCCCGGCGCCGGCGAGCGCTGAGCGCACGAAGCTCGCGCCGATATAGGCAGCGGCTACCTGCGGTCCCGGGATGGCCGGCAGAAGAATAAAGACGAGGTTTCCTGAAATCTTCGACTGAATGAGTGAGCTCGCCGTGTTGGAAAACGCATTCTGCAGCACCGTCATCATGATGAGGCCCGGAATGATGAAGGCCGTATAGGTCACGCCCTCATAGACGGGCAGGTGCTTGGAGAGCGCTTCGCCGAAGACAAAGAGATAGAGCCCGCCCGTGAGGACAGGGGCCAGCACGGTGTGCATCCACACCTTGAGGAAGCGGATCACTTCCTTTTTAAAGAGCGTCCAGAAAGGAACCCACATCAGGCTTCACCTCCCGTAACAGCGAGGAAGACATCCTCCAGATCAGGCTGTCCTACCGTCAGATTTTCAATCTCCGCGCCGGCCGCCTTCAGGCTTTCGAGCTTTCGCAAAGCGTCGTCGGCGTCTTCAATTCGCAGCGTCACATCATTGCCGTGACGGCGCATGAGGTCGCGGGCCGCTTCTGGCGGCAGGTCCCCCTTTACCAGCCGGCAGCGGAGCACTCGGCCTTCAAAGCGCGACAAAAGCGCTTCCGTGCGGTCAAGCGCCGCAACCTCGCCCTTCTTCATGATGGCGATGCGGCTGCAAAGCGCCTGCGCCTCTTCGAGGTAGTGCGTTGTGAGAATCACCGTCCGCCCCTCGCGATGCAGCCGTCCGATGAAGTCCCAGAGGTGTTCGCGAAGCTCAACGTCTACGCCGGCCGTCGGCTCATCGAGCACGATCACCGGCGGCTTATGAACGAGCGCCTGGGCAACGAGCACACGGCGCTTCATGCCGCCCGAGAGCGCGCGCATGGAAGCGTCCGCTTTGTCGGTCAAACCCAGATTGGCGAGAATTTCATCAATCCAGTCGTCATTTCGGAGAATGCCCCAGTAGCCCGACTGAAAGCGCAGCGTTTCGCGCACCGTCAGAAACGGGTCGAAAGTGATTTCCTGCGGCACGATGCCGAGAAAGAGCGATGCGGCTCGTCGATCTGTACGGGTATCCATGCCGCGAACAAGAATGCGCCCGCCCGTCGGCGTGGTCAGTCCGCCGAGGCAGGAAATCAGCGTTGTTTTGCCGGCGCCGTTGGGGCCGAGCAGACCGAAGAATTCGCCTTCTTCAACGTCAAAACTCACGCCCTTCAAGGCCAGCGTGCCCGAGGCATAGCGTTTTTCGAGGGAGTCGATGCGAACGGCAGGCTGTGCCGAGGCCATTACCAATTCACTCCGAAGATGGTGCGGAAACGCTCGACGCCGCGCTCGAGATCCATGCGGTCCGGGTGCGTTTCGCTCGCCAGACGGCGCGCTTCGCGCTCAGGCGTCACCTTGCCGCCCATCATCGCGGTCATTCGTTCGAAGAGCGCCGGGTCAATACGGCCGCGGCAGAGATAAGTGCCTGCGAGGGTATTGTTTTTGCCCGCTGCTGCCAAACTCTCCGACGTACGCTTCATCCAGTCGAGCGCTTCGAGCGTTTCAGCATTGCCGCCCATGGTGGCGAAGCACCCGATCGTCTTGCCTTCGAGCTTTTTCGCTGCCGCCTGAATATCTTCAGGCGCCATGCCGCGGTCGCACCAGAAACCGAGCAGAATCGGATTAAAGCCCGACAAGTCTTCGGGCAGCGCTTCAGGCTTGACCAGGACGGCCCCAGGCATCGCGTCGCAGATGGCGTGACCGAGAATCATGGTGTTGCCCGTACGGGAACTGATGACGACAAGAGGCTTGGCGGCGGCAGCAGTCATGGGGAATCTCCTCGAAAATGGTAGTGAACGCAGGACCGTTTAAATGCAGTCCGTCTGCGCAGTCAGAATAATGCGATTCGCCGCAACGTGTTCGAAGCACGCTTGCGGCGTAAATAAGGCTCCCGTCCCAAGCACAATTGAACCAGAATGACGGCGAGCCGTTTGCTCACGATCTCAGCGAGCCGCTTTTCTAACGCATCACCCTTCATACGGGCTTAATGCGCAGCCTCCGAGATCGTTGGGGGATGCGATCTTCGGAGGCAGAGCAGTTCGAGACGAGCTAAAACGGATGAATCAGGCCGAGAACTTGGCTCGGGCGGCAATGAACTTTTCCTTCACGGATTCGACGAGCTGATGATTTTCTCGACCGACGAAAACCGAGAAGGCCGTTTTGCCTTCCTTGGTAAAGAACTGCACGGCGAGAGACTCGCGTCCCATGAAGGGGAAAGTCGTGAAAGCCACGGCCGAGAAGACGTCATACTTCATGTGGCCGCCGATCTTCGCCGATTTGGCGAGGATGTTGTAGTAGCCCTGAGCAATCTTTCCCTCATGGAGCTGCCCCTGAATTTCAAAGATGCTGCCTTCATGCTGAATGAAAAGCGTGATCTTTTCCCAGGAAGCGAGTTCCGCCCAAATTTCGGTGAAGCGCTCTGTGATGTCGCCCTTGACGAAGGTGCAGTTGGCTTCCGGCAGCAGTTCGGCAGCCTCAAGATCCGTTACGCCGAGTCGGCCGGCGATGGAGCTCACCGTCACCGGATAGGGCGCAGCCAGCATTTCCTCGATGATCTTGGCTTGTTCGGCCGTAGGCTTCTTGCAGCAGCAGTTGGTCATGACGTTGTTTCCTTTGTGAAGTGAAAAAAGGTTGTGCAAAGTCTGAAAAAATCATTGGGCAGCTTCAGCCGGCTGCAAATCCTTCATGTCGAGCGCAGTTCCGCAGGCCTGCAGAAGCTCCAGATCGTGGGTAATCAGGAAAACCGCTCGGCCTCGGGCAGCCTCGGCCTTAAGCAGCTTGGAAATGGAGGCCATATTGGCGCCGTCGAGCCCTGACGTCGGTTCGTCCAGAATCAGAATTTGCGGATTCTTGGCAAGCGCACAAGCAATGACTACGCGCTGCTTCTCGCCGCCCGACAAACTCTGCGGATGGCGTTCCGCGAGCGGGGCCAGACGCAGCGTCGTGAGGAGCTCTGTGACCCACGCTTCTTCTTCAGCGGTGAGTTTCGGCGTCTTCAGACGCTTCCAGAAAGCCGCGTGCTTTTTCGCTGCGGACTTGGCTGCAATCATCGAAGCCTCAACCTCTTCGCGCACGGTGCGCATCTGAAGCTGATGGTCGGCATTTTGGAGCACCAGCCCCGAATGCGGCATGAGGCCGTCGCGGTCAACGGGCCGGCCCTCAATCGAGAAGACGCCTTGGGCTTCATTGAGCCCGGTCAAGATGCGCGCCAGCGTTGTTTTGCCCGTTCCGTTTGCACCGATCAGCGCCGTAATCCCTGCGGGAACCGAAAAACTCACGTTGCTGAAGATGGGCTTTTGAGCACCTTTATACGTAAAGGAGACGTGTTCGGCCGCAAAAAAGCCCGCCGGCACGGTCCCGTCTCCCAGTGCCGTCGGAATGCGCGGCAGGGTCGGGCGTAGATCCTCCACCTCGGCTTGGCGAAGCCCGTAAAGACGGCGCACATTCTCATCGTCAAGAATAGAGAACGGGCCCCGAACCGCCACCGCTCCGGCCTGCATGACGAGGACCTCATCAACCAAGCCTTTAAGCCAGTAAAGACGATGGTCTACCACGAGAATGGCTGCGCCCTCGGCTTTGAGTTCACCGAGGATGCCGGCAAGCGACACTGTGGCTTCCGGATCCAGATTGGCGCTCGGCTCATCGAGAATGAGCGCTTTGGGGCCGAGCGCGAGAATCGAGGCGAGTCCGACCTTCTGCTTTTGCCCTTCAGAGAGCTCGTGAATGTCCTGCGCGAGAAGATGTTCAATCCCCATGCGCTTGGCAGCACGGTCTACGCGGGGACCGATTTCTTCAAACGGCACGCCGCGGCTTTTGAGCGCGAAGGAGATCTCATCGCCCACATTGAGCGCGAAGAACTGCTCTTCGGGATCCTGGAAAAGCGTGCCGATATGCTCTGAGAGCACCGCCACGGGCGTATCCTGCGTGGGATTGCCGTCGACCAATACTTCACCCGACAGGGTGCCGCCGTAGATCTGCGGACACAGGCCGTTCACCAGCCGCATGACCGTCGTCTTGCCGCAGCCCGAAGCGCCGGTAACGAGCTTAAGCTCGCCCGCATCAACCGTGAGATCAAGACATCGAACCGCATCCGGCGAGTCTGGTTCGGCACCGCTGTAGCGGTAGGAAACTTTCTTCAGTTCAATCGCGTGCATGGGCTTAATCAAGGCATGACAGCGCCGGGCGTCATAAAGAGCTCGCGCAGGAAGATTTCAGCGAGAAGCGCCAGAACGACGCAGACACCCATCGCTATAAAGATGTTTCGATCGAGTTGGGAGAGCGGCGGCGCCTTTGGGAGCACCGTGCGGTGCGCCGTACCGATGCCCTTCAATTCCGCTGCAATACCCAGCGTTTCAGAGGATTTGAGTGCGCGAAAGAGGATCGGCGTGAACAGCAGGCGAGCCGACAGGATTGGGTGCGTCGTAATCATCACGGGGCCCATCGGCCAGCCGCGGATACGAAGCGTCTCCCAGACCTGACGAATATCGTTTGTGAAGGTCGGTATGAAGCGAAGCATGACTACTGCCGGCAAAAAGACAACAAAGGGCAGATGCAAACGCTCCAGTGTTCCCAGCAAGTCCTCAACACGCGTCGTGAGTGCGAGCACCATCACCACATTCATCATGGAGACGCCTCGCAGAAACGGAACGAAGAGCGCTTGGGCGGAGAGACCGCCCAGCTTCGGCGCCCAGAGCGAAATAAGCCACCCGAACCCGGCTGACACCGCCATCATCACGGCCATAAGAATGTAGAGCAGCGTCACGAGCTTCGGGCGCTTAAGCATCAGCACGTAGACATGCGTGAAAAGAAAGAGCACCATCTGGCTTATGACGCCGGAACAAGCCACAACAAGTACGGCGGTGACCAGCATGACCGAGAGCTTTGTTTTGGCGTCAAGCCCCCGCAGCATTGAGCTCTCGTCTTTAACGAACAAAACCCGCATGGCGGAGCTCCCCTACAGTTTTCCATCCAAACCAGAGACCAATCACAGAGCCCGCATAACCGAGCAGCACGATCGGGATGATGATCGTCATCAGTGCCGGGGTCTCTCGAAGGAAGAGATAGGACACCCCGAGCGAAAGCATCTTGCTCACGAAGTCGTAGACTCCGACCGCCACCCAAGGCGCCCAGGGCTTATGAACGCCGCCCGAAAGCACGACGAAAAGTTCACCCAGAAGAGCGCCGGTCAAGGCTGCCGGGAGAAGCGTCAGACTTCCGCCCAAAAGCAGGACGCTTACGAGCATGCTCACCACGGTAAAGAGCGTGAGCGTCCAAAGCTTCGGAACCTTGGTGAGCAGCACGATCATGAGGGTCGTATAGACCAAATTCTTTCCCAGGAGCGAAATGGGATTCATCCCGCCGCCCGCGAGTGCAATCAAGAGACTCGAGAGTTTGGCGGCAGCGGCAAAGACACCGATGAGCACGAGCTCTCTCGGTTCCCAACGCCTTTTAATCCATTGAGGCTTGGTCGTTGTCATCGCAGTGACGGCTCCTGGAATAAAAAATGACTTGCTGAAGTCGACCGGCGCCCTGCACCTCTTAGGACGAGATACAGGGCGCTGCGACTTGCTTCTTTCAGCTCAAAAGAATGAAGTTAGAACTTCGCATTGAGCTTAACGGCGAGATAACGGCCCTGTACGTAGATCGCGGTCTGTTCGCGATAGGCCTTGTCAAAGATGTTGTAGAAGCCCGCATCGAGGCCATACTGCTTCTGGTCGCCAAACGTCACGCCGCCCGTCAGGTTGAACGTCGTGGCGCCGCCGAGGCGATAGCTCGAATCAGATCGAGCAGTAGCAGAAGGATCCTGATACTCCGTTTTTGAAATGGTGCGGGCATATGCGTCGGCATGCAGACCCAAACCATTTGCTTCGCCGTTCCAACGGATACCGTAGCGAGCGATAACAGCAGGAGTGGCAGTCTTATAGGTTTCCACATCACCATAATCAAACTGACGGCGCATGAGAGTCAAATTCACATACGGCTCGAGACCGATGGATTTAATGTCATATGAACCAGTCAATTCAAGGCCGTACGTTGTGGCTTCGCCGACATTTTCATAACGAGACAGAGATGGGCTGATTGACAAAGCTTGGATGTAATTCTTGGCTTTCGAATAGAACATCGCGGCATCAAGCATGATGCTGTTCGACTGCCACCGTGCGCCCACCTCAAAATTGTTGGAAGTTTCAGGTTTTAAATCCGGATTACCCAACGTGGTTCCTGCACTCCCCATGCTCGTAGCTATGTAACGCTCCTGAAGAAGAGGAGCACGGAAACCCTGAGCCCAGTTGGCACGCAATGCCAGTTCGTTAATGGGGCGCCATACAACGCCAGCGTTAAAAACTACACGGTCGTCATGCTGTTTACCATCCTTACCTAACTCTGTATCTGGATCAAATGGCATTGGCTGTCCTGAAGCACCTACTTTTGAACCATGGATATCCTTCATATCCGATTTAACGTAGGTATAACGCGCTCCATAAGATAACGTTACCGTATCAAGTATGTTTGTTTCTGCAGATGCAAAAAGTGCATGCGTACTCATTGAGCCATCAAAAAAACCGGTCTTGACAAATAACGTCGACATCGTCGGTCCTGTAGGCATCATGCGATGAGTGATACTTTTAGCATCCAAATCATCGTAATTAAATTCGTAACCCGCAACGATAAACGTGGAATCTAAAACCGCCCAATCTGACTGTATTGACAACCCATATTGATCAAGTGAGTTATCCGCCAGGTTGTCAATAATGAGAGGCATCCCTGCAACCTGCACATGGTTCAACATATCCTTGTCGTTTTTCTGATAAAAAACATCAAGGCGAACCTTTTTCAACGATGCAGTAAGATCCCTCAGTTCACTAAAAGCGCCAACTTTGGTGCGCTTCCATTCCGGCACATCTACATAGAACGGCTCATATCCCGGCTCTGCACTGCCTGACATGAAATCCAGGTCAAAGTGATCCAGCGTAGCGCCAACTGTCGCCTTTTCATTGATGTCATACGACACAAAGAGATTTGCCCCTGTCGAATTGAACTTCGTGTGGTTCATATCACCGACAGGCGTTTTCAGATTGTCGCCGTCTTCGTGGGCAACGCCGATGCGATACTTCCAGCCCTCAACGCCGCCGTACACTGACGCGTTGACGGACTTGCCGGAGTTGGAGGTGTTCATACCGGCACCGACCTCACCCTGCACCGGTTTCGTGCCGCCTTTCTTCGTGATGATGTTGATCGCACCGCCAATAGCATCGGAACCGTAAAGCACGGACGCCGGCCCTTTAATGACTTCAATGCGTTCAACCATGGCCGGGTCGATCAGAATGGGCGATCCGGACATGGACTTCTGCTCGGAAATCTTCTGACCGTCAATCATGACGAGCGAACGAAAAGCGTCTTCACCGCGGATCTTCGCGCGCTTAATACCCTGCCCGCCGTCGTTATTGATGCGGACCCCGGTCATGGACTCGATCAGCGCACCAATCGACTGAGCGCCGCTCTTCGCAATATCGTCTGCTGTGATCACGGAAACGCTCATCGGCGTTTCCATCAAGTCCTGCTCAAAACGGCCAGCGGTAACCGTTGTGGTTTCAAGCGTCTGATATTCATCGGCAATCGCCGCGCCGGAAAAAGTAAGTGCAGCAACAACAGCGGCAGAAAGAAGGTTGTGGGTATAAGTTTTCATGGATAAGTCCACTAAGTTCTTCTTGGTCCTAGAAAGAAACTGGAGGGATTCGCTGTGGGAAATAGTGCTTTTTATTGTTTTGGATAAAACTTCAGCGAACGCCAAGTTCGCGAAGTCCGTCCTCGCCGAGGACTCGTTCGATCACATCTTTGGGCGCCTGAGCGACCATCTGAGTAATCATTTCTTTGGGCATTTTTTTGGCCATTTCAATGATCATGTCGCGAGGCATGCCTTCGAGCATCTTTAAGATGCCCGGCGGCATCTGCCCATGCGCGTGGCGGCCCGCACTCGCCATCTTCATCATCGAATCGGGAGCACCCATGTCCATCTTTTGCTCGCTCTCGGGTTCGGGCAGCTGATGTGACAAAAAGTCCATCAGGAGCTGAGCGAGGGTGACGTGCCAATACTGACCGGCAACCGTCTGGTAATACCAATCGCCGCGTTTGACGAGAAGGCCGGCCTCACACCACTGTGAAAGCACAACCTTGGCAAGGTCTTCAAGCGGAAGTCCGCCAAACTGTCGGCCGATGGCCTTGAGATTGATGGCGCCCGACTCCATTTCAGAGGAAATCGTGCGCAGCAGGTGCCAGTTGTGTGTCGGCGCCATCGCAAAGGCGACGGGTTTTCTGCCTTCGCCGAGCAACCGGTAGTAGTCAGCGAGCTTACGTTCCATCATGTAGGAATAGCCCGCCAGACGTCCGCCCGCTCCGCAGCCAAAGGCCAGGCAGTCGCAGGCGCTCTTGCCCCAGGCGTTGTAGATATTGCGTTCGCGAATCGTTCGGCCCCAATGGTTGTTGGAGAGCCGGCGCCAGTTCTGGCTTGTGAAATATTCAACGCTCTTAGCGAAGAAATCCGCCTTTTCGTCAGAGGTCGCCGCACGCGGAAGCTTCCCGTTGGCGATGTAGCGGGCGAGCGGGGACTTCTCAAAAACGTTGAGCTGATAGCAGTCCACCCCGTCGAGATGCAGTGAAGCGGCGGTCTTCAGGTCGTCTTCCCAGACCTCCATCGTCTGCCCGGGGAAGCCGTAGATCATGTCGCAGACCACGGACGCATTGTTGTAGGAACAGAGCTTGTCGAGACGGCGGATGATCGTGTCGCGATCATCAACGCGCATCACCGACTGCCGAATTTGCGTGTTGAAGGTCTGCACGCCCAGTGAAAAGCGGTTAACGCCGGACTCGATAGCCGCATCCATCTTGGCGTCACTGAAATTGTGAATTCGCCCTTCGAGCGTAATTTCGCAGTCGTTTGCGAGCGGCAGATATTTCTTCACCGCTCCCATGACCAGACGGATATCGTCGGGTGAAAAAGCCGTCGGCGTGCCGCCGCCGAAATAAAGCGCATTGATGGGCGCAGCATTCTGTGCCGCACGGTCGCTCCAAAGCTCAAGCTCCTTCACGAGCTGCTTGGCATATTCCGTCGTTGCCTCTTCTTTCCAGGGGTTCTGATAGAACATGCAGTAAAGGCACCGCGTCTCGCAAAACGGCACATGAATATAGGCGAGGGACCGTCCTGAGCGAGGCGTGTCGTAATGGCTGTCAATGGCTTTTTCAGCCTCTTCTCCAATCAGCGGCCGACCGCCGGGCCCCGAATGCACCGCCGCTTTGGCAATAAAGGCCTTGTGCAGCGGATCAGACGCATCAGCAAAATAGGCTTCAACGCCTTTAGTTTGGAGCGCTTCATTCATCGCGCGAGCACCCGACTCAAAGGTTGGGGCAGCGGGCTTAGGTGCGGGGCTTTCAGACAAAATGCGGCCTCTTATGGAGAACTGTCCGTATGTATAACACGAACAATAATGAGAAGGATTCGCATTATATAGGAATATTCCTTAAATACTATCCTTTAGCAAGTTTTCATCGTCATACGTCATGACGATCATTTTATATTGATATTCCTAGTTTTTTAGAACAAAAAATATCTCTTTAGGGATAACGAAGCCTCCCATCCTGAAAGCCCTAAAATGGTGCTTGTCATGGCGACTCTTCAGCCGAACGACTTGAGCCTGACAGCTGCGAAGCGCACCTATTCAAGCCAAAAAGAGACCCAGACCGTTCAAGCAGAATCAAACGATCCGGGTCCGGCTCTGAAGGAATAATGAATCAAGAGAGCGCCGCAGCCCGTTCTGCGCTCTCCCACACATCGGCAGGAATGATTTGAGCTGCGGCTTCGAAGCGGCGTCCGCCCAGCAGTCGGTGCGGCAGCTCAAGCAGTTCTGCGGCATCAATTCTGAGCGCCATACGAGCCGCAAGCGCCTGATGCCAGTAAAGTCCTGCATCGGTAAGACGAATCCAAGTACCAAGAGCACCTGTACGGCGAAGGAGCCCGGCAGCAGTCCAGTCATCAAAGAGCGGCTCGAGCGATTCTGTGATGCGCAGACCGCTCG
>OGQE01002979.1_pt1 | contig 11213 bp, 10 predicted proteins | sample 1553131 | NCBI WGS metagenome assembly OGQE01 (sample SAMEA2579929, study PRJEB22360) | human gut metagenome | biome: human gut; feature: human-associated habitat; material: faeces | place: Denmark | collected 2008/2010
GCCCAGTGTGAAATGTGAAACGTCAGCGAAAGGGAGAAGATGACGGTAGCGGATTTGTTCCGGGCCATTAAGCGCCACTGGATTCTTGAGATTATTCTGTTTGTAGTTACCGTGGGTGCCGTAGCTGGCTTCACCTTCACTGCTACCCCCATGTATTCCGCTCAGATTCAACTGATGCCAAAGGCTACCGCCAGTGCAGATGCGAGTACGGCCCAATCGTCGTCGGCAGCGGCTCAGTTGGCGAATTATATTGAAGTGGTTCAGTCTGATGCCGTGCTTCAGCCGACTATCGACAATTTGGGTCTGCACGAGACCGTGCCGCAGCTCAGGAAGCTGGTTGTTGCCGAGAACGTTACCGGTACCACTTTGTTAGATATCACGGTCACTTATCCGAACGCCAAAGACACCACGCTGATTCTTAACGAGGTGGCCAAGCAACTCAACAAGCAGGTTTCCGCCGATGCTTCGGACATGTTGACGCTGACTACTGTGCAGAAGCCTGTTGAACCTACGTTGCCCTCCTCGCCTAACATCATAGCGAATATGGCGATCGGTGTGGTCGCAGCTCTTGTGGTGGCTGTGTTGGGTGCATTCCTGCGGGAGCTTGCAGACAACAATATTCATGCACAGACCGACATTACCAATGCGGTCAATGCGCCGATTCTCGCATCTATCCCGAAGAGCTTCACTGTCGCCGGGCATGTTCCTGCGGTCATCGTCAAGCCGCGTGGCCATGCGGCTGAGGAATTCCGCAGGCTTTGCACTAATCTGTCGTTCGTCGAGAACGGTAATGAGGATCGCCCTGATAATGATCATTCCAATGTGATTATCGTGACCTCTGCCGTGCCTGACGAGGGTAAGACCTCGGTTTCGGTCAATCTCGCAGCCGTATATGCAGAGAAGGGTGAGAGCGTACTGCTCATTGATGCGGATGCTCGTCACCCCTCTGTGGCGAAGGCGTTGGGCTTGAACAATGCAGTGGGCTTGGTTAAGTTGCTTGCGGGTGATGTCGATGCACGTACTGCCGTGCAACGGTATTGGAAGCCCGAGATGCAGGTGTTGCCTGTTGAGGAAACTTCTACTTCGAATGTGATTCTTGGTTCCAATGTCATGCGTGACATGGTGGACCAGGCCACTCGTCATTATGACCACGTAATCATCGACACCGCCCCTATTCAGGTTTCCAACGATGCATCGGTGTTTGCTCGCTCCGGTGGTACGGTGTTGCTCGTTGTCAGCCAGAATGTTGGACAGAAGAAGGCTCTGCGCAATACAGTGCGCGAGCTGAAAGTCGCCCACGTAAGGATTGGCGGTGTGGCGTTCAACCGCGTTGCGCATGAGCGTAGCCGTAAGGGCAACTATTACTACTATGAAGAGTCGGAAGTCAAGAATCGCCGTGCGAAGGCCTCGACGGGTGACTCATCACAGAATTCCGCTTCCCGTAATGCCCGCCGTGGGCGTCGTACAACGGCCGATGGTCGTTGATTATACGTGGAGAATCGAGAGAACCGACTGCGCGGAGTGAGAACTCCGTAAGGTGGACACGTTCTAGGGGAAGGCAGAGATTTGAGGCAACGAGTCGTCTTTATTGTGGAGACAGTAGGCGGAGGCGTACGCACGCATGTACTCCAGTTGTTGAAGAATCTCGATCCGGAGCGCTATGAATTAACGCTCATCTACGGAGAACGATATGACCACGTGTTCGAGTCACAGCGTGAAGAGCTGGCAAAGCACGTCACGCTGATTCTTGATTCCAATCTGGTTCGTTCCGCTGGCCTTCGGGCGAGTTGGAAAGCGGTGAAATCCCTACGGGCTACATTGCGCCGCATCAAGCCGGATATTGTGCACTGCCATAGTTCGATTGCCGGGCTTGTTGGACGTGCCGCCGCCAAACTGGAGCATGTGCCGAAAATCTTTTATACCCCGCATGCTTATGCGTTTGACGCGCCGGAGTTCTCTGCGAAGAAGAGAGCGGTGTTTGGATTGGCTGAGCGCGTGATGAGTCGTTGGGCAACCACACGTACTTTCAATGTGAGTGATGGCGAATATCGCAGTGCGCTCAGGCATCACATCGATAAGCCGAGCAAATTCGCCGTGATTTACAACGGTGTCCCTGAATTGCAGTTGCCCACTCGTGCCGAGTCTAGACACCGATTGGGATTGGATGATTTGGTACCTCAGGATGTGCCGATTGTTGGTGTAGCCGCATGGCTTGACGCTCGCAAGGATCCGATGACATTCGTGCGTATCGCCGAACGTGTGCACGATGATGGCAGAAATGCGCATTTCGTATATATAGGCTCAGGAGAACTGCAAGATCAGGTGCGTGATTTTGTTGCTTCTCATCATCTCGAAGGATTCGTGCACCTGCTTGGCTACCGACAGGATACCAGCCTATTGGTACGTGCATTCAATGTGTACTTACTGCCCTCTCTGTATGAAGGCATGCCATACTCGTTGTTGGAATCGTTGTGTGCTGGTGTGCCGATTGTGGCTACCCGCACTACGGGCAATGACGAGGTTGTTTTGCCTGGTGTCAACGGTGAATTGTTCGCTGTAGGTGATGTTGCACAGGGCGCCGCGGCCGTTGAAAAGTTGTTGGACGATTCCCCGACCTTCGAGGCGGTGAAGGACACCTACCGCCAGCGATTCACTGAAGGGGCAATGATCCGTAGAATTACCGAAGAGTACGAACAATAGTCGTAGGCCCAACGAATGGGGCCATAATGCCGGTCGAATCGTCAGACATGGCCGTGGGCAAGTAATGAATGTAAGGAGCGCAGCAAGCCATGATACTCATCAAGGTATGGTACCGGTTCACAGGGCTAATGCTGAAGTGGTTGTACCGTATTGTTTTCCACGGTGATTTCGTGTATGGCAAGCGCTTCCATATGCGCCGTGCATTTCAGCTGACAATTGAGAATGGTGGTCGCGTGGTTCTTGGCGATGACGTGTTCTTCAATGATTTCTGCGCATTGCATGCGCGCAAGAGCATCACTATCGGTGACGGTACGATTTTCGGCGAGAACGTGCGCATCTACGATCATAACCACCGATTTGCCGATCCGACGACGCCGATCAAAGACCAAGGATACAGCGAGGCTGCGGTCTCTATCGGGAAACATTGCTGGATTGGCTCCAGTGTGACGATTCTTAAAGGTGTAACCATCGGCGATAATGTAGTGGTAGGCGCTGGCTGCGTGGTTGTGAAGGATATTCCGGATAACGTCATTGTGCGGCAGAATACGGAACTGGTAATTGAGGAGATTAGACGATGAGCGAGCCGGTGCGCGTGCTCGTGCTGGACACGGTGATGGACCGTGGCGGTGCCGAGACCATGACGATGAATTATCTGCGGCGCATGGACCGCAGCAAGGTTCAATATGATTTTCTCGTCAACCGTGACTATAAGGCCGCCTATGAGGACGAGATTGCGGAACTTGGCGGAAAAGTGTACCGCATGTGTCCGCTATATCCGCAATATTTCGACAAGTACAAGCGTCAGTTTCGTGGGTTTCTTAAGGTACATCCCGAATATCGGATTATCCATTCCAATCTGGAGGAACGCAGCTATTTCGCGTTGCGTATCGCTAAGGAGATGGGTGTTCCAGTGCGCATCGCCCATGCACACAATCGTCCGGTGGGATTTGATTTGAAGTCTGTGGTTCGTGAGTACTTCCGTTTCCGTCTGCCTCCCTATGCCACACATTATTTCGCGTGTGGTCAGGAAGCTGGTGATTGGCTGTTTGGCGTGAAGAATCGCAGTAAGGTGATCCAGGAGCGCAATGCTGTAGATACAGCTCTGTACCGCTACGACCCAACAGTGGCTGAAGAGGTACGCGCGGAGTTCCAGACTCCTGAAGATTGTTTCGTCCTCGGTCACGTGGGCCGTTTCTTCCCTCAGAAAAATCACATGCAGCTTGTGGATATCTTTGCTGCAGTGCATAAGATGCGTCCGAATAGCAGGCTATGGCTCGTAGGCGGTGGAGAACTGGACGACAGTCTCAAGAATCAAGTCAAATCCAAGGTACATGAGCTTGGTCTTGATGAGAGTGTGGTCTTTACTGGTGTGCGCACCGATGTGAACCGCCTTATGCAAGGAATGGATTTATTCATATTGCCTTCCTTGTTCGAAGGTTTTCCCATGACCATGATTGAGGCACAATCCGCCGGATTGCCTTGCATGATTTCCGATAAAGTGCCGCCGCAATGCGATGTAACCGGGAATGTGCAGATCATGACTTTGGACTCCACTCCCGAAGAATGGGCAAAGCATATTCTCGATCAGAGTGACAAATATGCCGCGAAGTCTGATCGCGCCGACGGTGCGAAATCAGTAACCAAGGCGGGATATGACATCGTGAAGAACGCCGAATGGCTGCAGGATTTTTATGTGAATGCATTAGCCAAGGCTGAAGCGAGGGAACGCCGCTGATGGAACAAATAGAGACGGACCAAGTCGTTCATAATTGGCGTGACAACCATAATAAAAACGCCGCTATAATGCTGACATTCATCGTTATGATGATTGCGAAAATCATTACGCTGATGTTGCCGAAGAAATATTTTTTTGACAATAACCGTATTCTCGGTATGGCCAACGGCGATGATTCGGTCAAGGCATGGGGCGGCTCATATGAGGTGGCTGCGAATTTCTTCAAGACCGTTAACGTGTTCAATTTTGTCAAGATGACTGATTGGAGCTGGTTCCTCGGTCTGTTGATGACGGGTATCATTCTGTTGGTAATCACCAGAATTGACGAGCCGGATCTGCCTCAATTAGTGTTCCTTCTTGCTTGCGTTGGATTGCTGAATATTTATGTGTTCAATATCGGCAAGGACGTCATTCAATTCCTGTTCTTCTTTGCCGTATATCTGGTGATTATCTCGCCTATCGGCAACACCACGGTGAAGCTATTGATTTCATCGTTGATTCTGTATTTTGAAAGTACGGTGTTCCGTGCCTACTATATTCTGATTGCGGCGCTGGCCATTGCGGTCTATTGCATTCTGCGCCTGTTCCACCGGTTTGTTAATCTTCCTCGTGTGGTTCGATTACTGGGAATTCTGCTCAGTATGTATGTGCTGGTATGCGCGGTGATGTTTGTCGCACGTGTGGCCAAGCCAGATGAATTCCAATTGATTATGAGTGTTCGCGATGCCAGCCTTGCTGGTCGTGATGCGGATACCGAGGCCTCGGTCACCATCATTCAGAATTGGATTGGCGGTGATAGCGCATCGAGCGGCAATCTTCCGCTATTCCTCGTGAATTACGGTATCAACGCGGCCCGTATGCTCGTTCCCGTGGAATTACTGACGAAGGGCATGCAGTATATTCCATTCTTGCTTTTCCAGCTGGCGGTTACGGTATATTTGGCCAGTTTGTTTGTTCATGTCGATGAGATCGAGGATGAAAACCAGTTCCTCGCATTGTCCATTTTCTTGGGTTATTTCCTCGCGTCAGCTATTTTCGAACCCGATTTCGGCTCGTGGGTGCGGCACGAATCAGCGACTTTCCCGGTGCTCCATTTACTGGTGATGTCTTCCAACCAATGTGTTTCAGCATGGAAGGCCAATGCGGCGGCCCTTAAATCCAAGTTCCATAAGCAATCCAAACACTCATCGTCATGGGAAGGTGAAGTCGCGTGACGAGGTCGCATATCGCGTTTTTCTCTGGTGACATTACTCGATCCGGGGGCACGGAGAACGTTTCCATTATGGTGGCAAATGAGTTGGTGAAGGATTCCTCCTATAAGGTTTTTTTCATCAGTTTGTTCGAGGAGCAGCCACAACCGTTTTTCCCGATTGACGAGGCCATCAAACGGGACACTGTGTATTCGACAGTCACACACGGTATTCAGCATTACTTTGATACGGTAAAACAGCTGCGCGGACTGGTAAAAAAGCATCATATTGACGTGCTGATTGATATCGACGGCATTCTCGACATGTATACGTTGCCATTGAAACGTGGCACGGGTGTGAAGGTCATCTCTTGGGAGCATTTCAACTATCTGCAGAATCCCGGTGTGCCCTACCGTAAACTAACGCGGCCGTGGGCGGCCCGTAAGGCCGATGCCATAGTGACGCTCACCACAGCGGACAAGAACCTATATGAGCAGCATCTCAACCCCAAATGTCCGGTCATCGACATTCCGAACCCAATGATCGTACCGAGTCCGGCACCGGTATATGCTGCTGCGTCTCAGACGATTTTGAGTTCCGGTCGTCTGACCTATCAAAAAGGGTTCGACATGCTCGTGGATGTAGCGGAGCAGGTGCTTCCGCGGCACCCGGATTGGCAGTGGCTTATTCTCGGTGAAGGCGAAGACCGTCCAATGCTCGAAGAGAAGATAGCTCGAGCAGGCATCGGTAAGCAACTCATACTGAAAGGTCGAGTACCGGATACGGACAGCTACTACCGTAAATCCGCGTTTTTCGTGCTGACCTCACGGTTTGAAGGCTTGCCGATGGTATTGCTGGAAGCCAAGGCGTATGGTCTTCCCATTGTGAGTTTTGACTGCCCGACCGGACCGTCAGAGATTATTGAAGATGCACTCAACGGTAATTTAGTGCGTCCAGATGATATTTCTGGCATGGCTGAAAGCGTCAATCGCCTCATTGAAGACAGGGCAATACGCGAGCGGTATGCTCTGCATGCCGGTGACGGCGATGGTCGCTTTGCCAAGGAAACCATCATCGACCAGTGGAAGACGTTGCTGAACATGGTGCTTCGCCCGATATCAAGGTAGTGATACGAATGAACGACAATCTACAGCATTCTGCGGGTGCCCGGCGCATCTCTTGGGTGGACTATGGTAAGGGATTGGCCATATTACTGGTGTTCTGGGGGCATGCCATATGCCCGGAACCAGTGAGGGCTTCGTTCTATGCCTTCCATATCCCAGTGTTCTATTTCCTTTCTGGTTATGTGTTTTCCACTAGGAAATATCATTCGTTCGGACCATTCCTCTGGCATAAGGTCCGCACGCTCATTATCCCCGGCTTGACGTTCGGTTTCCTCATAGTCTTCTTCAAATGGCTGAACGGCTTGATCGCAGGCGAAGCGTATTCCGTGAACCCGTTGAAGCTGTTGATTGGTGTTTTCGTGGAATTGCGTGGCGGCGATTACTCGGTGATTCCATGGTTCTTCGTCAGCATATTCATCATCGAGCTTATGGCCTATTGGATTTTCGGTCTGGCAAAGGAACATGCTGGTGTGCTTTTGTCTCTGGCTTTGATTGCCTCCGTGGTCGGCTACTGTTATGCCACGTTCATTGGCAAAATCGTGCCGTGGAGTTTGGAAACCGCATGTACGGGCTTCGGATTCTTTGTGCTTGGGTACCTCGCTAAGTCCCCGGGTAAAACTTGGTTTGCCTCGATCACCCGACCGGCATGGTTGCCGCTATGGTTGGTAGTAACGGCTGCAGGCACGTGGTTGAATGTAACTATTGCCCATCAGCGTCTCGACGTGTATATGAACGAGTATGGATGGTATCCGTTCACCATGATGGGCGCGTTGGGCGGCATCGCGTTGGTGTTGGGGTTGTTGCAGTTGCTGGAATACCACGAGCGGACCGCTGCCGCCAAGCCAGTGAGTTCACTGTTGCGATACATAGGCAAAAATTCGTTCATCTTCTACAGTCTGAACCAAGTGGGATTGCTTATCGGAGAAGAGATCCTGGGAGCCTGCGGTATTCCTCTCAATAACATCACATGGCCATGGCAATTGCTTTGGGGAGGGGCTTGTATAGTGATTGCTGTATTGCTATGCGTTCCGATGGTCGAATTCACCAACCGGTGCTTCCCCCAAATCCTGGGGAAGCCGCGTCGTATTAGCGCTGCATCTTGAAAGGACACTTGACATGCCCACGCGTTCGGTAGCTCTGATTACATATCACGCTGCGCACAATAATGGTTCGTTCTTGCAGGCGTATGCCACACAGCGCAAGATTCAACAGCTTGGCTATGACTGCGATATCATCAATTTCTCGACGCCCCGGCAGCAATATCTGTATGACGTATACAAGAAGGTGTCTGGTCCGAAGGACATCGCCAAGAATCTGTATGCGCTGTTCCACCACAAGCTGATTCAACGACGTCACAACGATTTCACTAACCTTATGCACTCGGCGCTGCAACTCACTCCGAAGTTTTATGAGGACCTCTCCCAGATGGGTGATCTTGAGACACAATACGATGTATTCGTCTCCGGCAGCGATCAGATCTGGAACATGGACGCGTGGGATTATAGTGACGCTTACTTCCTAAGCTTTGTTCATCACAAGCCTAAGGTTTCTTACGCCTCCAGCATGGGCGGTCATATTCTTGACAAACGTGGAGATACGGCACTTGCTAACCATTATCGAACACTACTGGCTGATTACCAGGCCATTTCCGTGCGAGAGAAGACTGCGCAGGATTATCTCCAGCCGCTGTTGGACAAGCCGGTGACGCAGGTTATTGACCCCACATTGTTGCTTGAGCGGAAAGATTACGAGGAAATCACGGCTCCTCGGCTAGTCGAGGAACCGTATATCTTCTACTACGCGATTGACTCCATAGAACTTAACGACAGCGCGGCTAAGGCTGTGCAACAGTATGCTCAGGCCACAGGGTTGCCGGTGTATGTAATGTTCACCGGCAATAAGTCGTATGGTCTTGAGAAGTATGGATTCCATCTGCTGGAGGTGGCGGCACCGAACCATTACCTCAGCCTGATTAAGAACGCTGAGCACGTGTTGACCGCCTCGTTCCATGGCACGGCATTCTCCATTCTGTTCGGCAAACAGTTCCATGTGGTACGTGGCAAGCACAACGGTAAGGTCAATATGGATGACCGTATGAGCTCATTGCTCTCCACATGTGGTTTGGAGCGGCAGCAGCTTATCGAGGGCGAGGCTTGGACCGATGACGTTATCGATTATGAGTGTGTGTATCCGCTATTGGATGTGGAACGCAACCGTTCGCTGGATTATCTGCAATCGGCGTTGCAGGTGAACGAGTAAAAGGAGCACATCATGAAGGCTTTGATGAAACGTCTCCTGCCTGAATCGGCATTGGCATGGTTACGCGGATGCGAATCCGATATGAAATTACGACGTGAAACCCTTCACCAGATGAAGCGGTTCCGCCGCAACTACGCAAGACGAGGCTCCACGCGCAAAAGTCATCTGGAAACTAGGATCGTATTCTTTACCCATCAGATTGAAAAGGGGCTGAGTCACACTGATTTCCGATATGGTTTCGGCAAAAAGGTGTTGGCTCAGATGGCGCCGCTGATGGAGACGCTGCGTACCACAGACCCGGACATCGCACATAACGAGGTCTATCGAACCGCTCTATCCGCATTGCACGAATATCGTGTGCGGCATGAGGCCAAGCAATTCGATTTGACTTATGCCAAAGATCTGTTCAGCCAACGGATATGGAACGAGATTGAATCCACGAACGACCGAAGCGGCGGAGACCTTATCATCCGGAGTACAGACAAGCGTGATAACGCAGAGCTTTCGTTCTCCCAACTTATGGAACAGCGCCATTCGGTACGTGAATTCGCTGAAACCCCGGTGACGGTGGAAGAAATCATGAATGCGGTGCGTGTCGCCATGCGTACGCCGTCGGTCTGCAATCGTCAGCCCACACGAGTGCACATCATCACTGATGCAGAGCTCATCAAAAAGGCCATGCCATTGCAGGGCGGATTCCGTGGGTACCCGATGCCGCCTGCGTTGGTGCTTATCACTGGTGACAATCAGACGATGATGAACCAGGATGAACGCAACGAATGCTATACGGATGGTGGACTGTTCGGTATGTCGCTGTTGCTTGCACTGGAGGAACAGCAGATTGCCGCGTGTCCGCTTAACACCATGTTGCCGATGAAACGTGATGAAGCGACGCGTGAATTGCTCCACATCCCGGACAGCGAATTCCTCGTTATGTACATTGCGGTCGGCCATTTCCGTGATGAGGTGAAGACCTGTAAGTCTCAGCGCTTTAGCGCTGATGAGATTGTGACGGTACACGCATGAGCGCTGTAACAAGCGAAAACAGTAATGCCGGCTTGCCATTGGTCAGTGTTGTGGTTCCGGTATATAAAGTTGAACGATGGCTTGATCGTTGTGTGAGCAGCATCGTGCATCAGACGTATAAGAATCTTGAGATTATTCTCGTTGATGATGGCTCGCCTGATGGAAGCTCGAAGAAATGCGATGAATGGGCAGACCGAGATAGTCGAGTTGTCGTCTTGCATCGTGCCAATGAGGGGGTCTCCGCTGCACGTAATGCCGGTATGGACGCTGCCCACGGTGATTATCTGTGTTTTGTGGATTCCGATGACGCCGTTGAACCTCAATTGGCTGAAACCGCTGTGCGAGCCGCGCAACGTTATGATGCGCAGATAGTCTTCTACGCCAATATGAATGACCGCTACAACGATGAGGGAACACTGCTGGATTCCGCGCAGCAAAGTTCCGTGGCGTTCGTTGCGGAGACTGCTAAAGAATTCAAACGTCATTTTTTGGAACTGAGCCATGGCCAATATGTATGCCCGCCGTGGAATAAGTTGTTCCTGACCTCGTTTGTGAAGCAGGTTGGAATCCGCTTCCCCGAAGGCGTTGCCGGTGGTGAGGACTCCGCATTCAACTTCCCCTTGTATGTGGCTGCGGAACGGGTGGTTGCCATTGATGAGCCGTTGTATCGATACTCGATGCGTGCGGGCAGCACCATGAACACATTTGATCCGCGTCTGCTGGAAGGACGCGTGAGCGTCCATGCCGCACTGTTGCCCATCATTCAGGAATGGAATCCGACATATCTGAATGATCACGATAATCGATTGATAACGAATGTGTGGATTGTGCTCTCTCTGCTATATGCCGATCGTAGACCGCAAATTCGGCAGAGGAGAGGAACAATAGTACGTGGTATCATTGCCAATCCGGTGGTACGCGAATGTGCGCGCTCAGTGAATGCGGTCGGTACCAAAAATCGATTGATGACCGTGCTCATCCATAACGGCAATGTCTTAGCTACGCGAATCATCATGCGTGCGGTTAACCTGTTGAAGCGGATAAGATCGAAGGTGTCGCGATGACGGGTGAAATGCAATCGCCGGATGCGTTGATTAGCGTGATCGTGCCGGTCTACAAGGCCGCTGCGACACTGGACCGCTGTGTGGCCAGCGTTCTGGCCCAGCAGGTCACAGGCGG
>OGQE01002984.1_pt1 | contig 11187 bp, 6 predicted proteins | sample 1553131 | NCBI WGS metagenome assembly OGQE01 (sample SAMEA2579929, study PRJEB22360) | human gut metagenome | biome: human gut; feature: human-associated habitat; material: faeces | place: Denmark | collected 2008/2010
TTTGCAGCTCATGTTCGCCTGTCATTTGGAGCAGTAGGTATTCTGCATGGGCTTCACCGTAAATGCGGCAAGGTCTGTTCCCGATTTGCATTGTCTGTGCGGTCACTGCGGCATCCTCCCGAAAAAATTTGATAAGCCCAGTATAGCAACTGAAAAATCATTTTGCAATTCAAAAGGCGTTCATAGCCGTAGCAAGCAGTGTCTTCGTATATACAAAGACCATTTTGCGTTGCAAAATGCTTGTTGGGAAATCCCAAACCCTTGAACTACATCCGATGGATGCAGGCTACGCGTTTTTTGCAAAACGCTCTTTCAGCACACCGCAGGAATGCGCAGCCATCACGGAATTGTGATGATTACAGGGATTGGGATTGCATCCCAACAAGCGAATGAACACAGCAGAATTTTAATTCTGCGTGCGAATTTAGCCTTTGTGCGCACAAAGGCTCTGCTTGCCACGGTTATGGTTCTGCGAATGCGATTGAGAAACTTTTCATTCGCATTGCAAACCGGGTGGCACTTTTGTATAATTGGTTCAATGAACACACGCATAAAATCGGAGGGGCTGTCCGATTAAAAAATTCTAAAAACGCCCTATTGTAGGCCACTGGGAGGAATAGCATGAACAAGCAGCAACTCGCATCGAAAATCTGGGAATCTGCCAACAAGATGCGCTCTAAAATCGAAGCCAACGAGTACAAGGATTACATTCTGGGCTTCATGTTTTATAAATTTCTGTCGGACAAGGAAGTCAAATGGCTGAAAGAGAATGACTGGACAGACGAATATCTGCCGGATTTGACCGAAGACGATGCCGAAACGCTGGATACCGTTCGGAAGAATGTCGGCTATTTTATCGCCTATGAAAATCTGTTTTCCACATGGATCAGCAAAGGCAGCGACTTCAAGGCTGACGACGTAACGGTGGCATTACAGGCATTCAGTCGACTAATCGACCCGCACCACAAAAAGGTGTTTGACGGTGTCTTTGCTACGCTGCAAACCGGCCTGTCCAAACTGGGTGAAAGCTCCGGCGCGCGGACAAAGGCCATTCGCGACCTGATCTATCTCATCAAAGACATTCCCATGGACGGCAAGCAGGATTATGATGTTCTCGGCTTTATCTACGAATATCTGATCAGCAACTTTGCAGCAAACGCAGGCAAGAAGGCCGGCGAGTTCTACACGCCGCACGAAGTTTCGCTGCTCATGTCTGAAATCGTGGCGTACCACCTGAAAGACCGGGAAGAGATCAAAATTTACGACCCCACCAGCGGTTCCGGCTCACTGCTGATCAACATTGGTCAGTGTGCCGCACGGTATATGGGCAATGGCAACAACATCAAATACTACGCACAGGAGTTGAAGGAAAACACCTACAACCTGACCCGCATGAACCTTGTCATGCGCGGCATTCTGCCCGACAACATTGTAACGCGCAACGGCGATACGCTGGAGGAAGATTGGCCGTACTTTGAAGAAAACGACCCGGTCAACACCTACGACCCGCTGTTTGTGGATGCGGTGGTATCAAATCCCCCATATTCGCAGGCGTGGAATCCGAACGACAAAGAGAACAACCCGCGCTTTTCGGATTACGGCCTTGCCCCCAAAGGCAAGGCAGACTACGCCTTTTTGCTGCACGACCTGTATCACATCCGCAATGACGGCATTGTGACCATCGTTCTGCCCCACGGTGTTCTATTCCGTGGCGGTGAAGAAGGTACAATTCGCAAAAATCTGATTGACCACAACAACATTGATGCAATCATCGGTCTGCCCGCCAATATTTTCTTCGGCACAGGCATTCCCACCATCATCATGGTACTGCGGAAGAATAAAAAGGATTCGGACGTTCTGATTATTGATGCGTCTAAGGGCTTTGAGAAGGACGGCAAAAACAATAAGCTGCGTGCCTGTGACATCAAACGCATTGTGGATGCTTACAAGGAACGCCCGGAGAAAATCAAAAAGTTCGCACGCAGAGTATCCCGCGCAGAGATTATCCAGAATGATTACAACCTGAACATCCCCCGGTATGTGGATTCCTCGGAAAAGGCTGAGAGCTGGGATATCTACGCTTCCATGTTTGGCGGCATTCCCGAGGCCGAACTGCAAGACCTGTCTGCCTACTGGACAGCATTCCCGCACTTGAAAGCGGCTCTGTTCAGCCCGGACAACGAAGCGTATTGCCATCTGAATGTGCAAAACCTGAAAAACGCAGTTCTGAACAACCCGGATGTAGTGGCATTCAAGACCGCCTTCCAGAATGCTTTCGGTGACTTTGATGCCTACTTGAAGTCCGCACTCATCGACGGCATAACGCAGCTGAATGCTGCCGGCGAGGAAGAACGCCTGAGCCGGGAGATCTTTGCACGGCTGGCAGGAATTCCGCTGGTTGACCGCTATGCAGCATACCAGCTTTTGGACGATGACTGGAAGAAAATCGCCATTGACCTTGAAATCATCCAGACCGAGGGTTTTGCTGCAACCAAGCAGGTAGACCCCAACATGGTGCTGAAAAAGGATGCCGAAGTACAGGACGGCTGGGTGGGTCATGTGCTGCCCTTTGAGTTGGTGCAGAACGTTAAAATGCACGAGGAAGTAGCAGCGCTGCGGGCAAAGGAAACCAGACTCTCCGAAATCGCCGGAGAATATGAAAGCCATCTGGACGAACTGAGCGAGGAGGACAAGGAGCAGAACTTTGTGAATGACGCAAAGGACGCCTTTGTTGCCGCTGAGGTCAAAAAGGCCATCAAGGCGCGGGAAGTAGAGCCTGCCACCATGAGCATTCTGAAGGATGTGGACGCGCTGTTTGCCGAGGAAAAGACCCTGAAAAAGAAGGTCAAGGACGACAGTGCGGCACTCCATCAGCGCACCAAGAGCGTGATCGAGCACCTGACCGATGAAGAAGTGCGTGACCTGCTGCATCGCAAGTGGATCCTGCCCCTGATGGAAAATCTGAACAGCCTGCCGGATGCCGTTCTGGACGATTTTGTAAAGCAGCTGGATGCCGTCTGCAAGAAATATGAAACCACCTTTGAGGACGTAGAGAGCCAGATTGCCGATACCGAGCACGAATTGCTGGGGCTGCTGGACGATTTGCAGGGAAATGAATTTGACATGAAGGGCATTGCAGAACTCAAAAAGTTGCTGGGAGGTGAATGATTATGCAGGATAACGAGAAGAAACCTGCCCTCCGGTTCAAGGGCTTCACTGACCCTTGGGAACAGCGTAAGTTCTCTGATATTACTTTTCCAGCAGGAGAAAAGAATCGAGACAATCTTCCGCTAGAAAGCTATTCTATAACAAACGAGCATGGATTTATCCCGCAAGATGAAAAATTTGAAAACGGCGGAACGATGAGAGAAGCCGACAAAAGGATGTATTATATCGTTTCTCCAAATTCTTTTGCGTACAATCCTGCAAGAATAAATGTTGGCTCTATTGGCTATCAGAATACCGGAAAAGATGTGATAGTAAGTTCACTTTATGAGGTTTTCAAAACATCGGATGATGTTGATGACCGTCTTTTGTGGCATTGGTTCAAATCGCCAGATTTTCAAAAGCTGATTTTCCAGTTGCAAGAAGGTGGCGTTCGCCTTTATTTCTATTATGACAAACTTTGCATGGGAACGGTTTCCCTTCCATCGCTTGAAGAGCAACGCAAGATAGGACAGTTCTTTGATAGCCTCGACACCCTTATCACCCTTCATCAGCGTAAGTATGAGAAGCTGCTGAATATCAAAAAGTCCATGCTGGACAAGATGTTCCCCCAAAATGGGGTATCTGTGCCGGAAATTCGCTTCAAGGGGTTTACTGACCCTTGGGAACAGCGTAAGGTTGGAGAACTACTAACCGAACGTAATGAACAGGCTCCAATGAGTGATGAATACCCACTTATGGCATTCATTGCAAATGAAGGAGTTGCACCAAAAGGCGAACGATATGATAGAAGCGCTTTGGTCAACGACACAGCGAGCAAATTATATAAGAAAACAAAATTTGGTGATTTTATTTATAGTTCTAATAATCTGGAAACTGGATCAATTGGATTGAACAAGTACGGAAAAGCAAGTATTTCACCTGTCTACAGTATTTTTAAGCCAACAGGAATTGCCGATTCGGATTTTCTAGGACGACGGCTTATCAGGAAAGATTTCATCAATGAAATGGTCAAGTGGCGTCAAGGTGTAATTTATGGTCAGTGGCGTATACATGAATCCGATTTCATTAAAATCGAAGTTACTGTTCCTACGGTTGAAGAACAATATAAACTTGGATTATTGTTGGATAATCTCGACACCCTTATCACCCTTCATCAACGTAAGTTGGAAAAGCTGCAAAACATCAAGAAATCTTGTCTTGAAAAGATGTTTGTATAAAAACAAGTGGTGCAATTTGCCCGCAACCAGAAGATGGACGTACCGTCGTTTGTTGTTTGGCTAAGGAGCAACGCAATTTCTCTTGCCAATTCAGAATATGCAAAACAGGCTGATGAATGAAAATTAAGGCAATGTCAGACGCTTGGAACAGCTGTGTTTTAAGACTATCGAGAGTCAAAAATCAAAATTTGAGCCGAATACGCAAAACCGAGAGTGAAATTTTCAGCGAACATTCGGTAGGCGGTGGAAAATAGCTGCTGAAAGTGTGCACTTGCTCCTACTTGGGAACAGCGTAAGCTGGGTGAAGTTTTTGAAGAATACTCGGAAAAGAACCACGCAGAACTTCCGCCACTTACAATCATTCAAGGCGGAGGCACTATTCGGCGCGATGAATCTGAGAGAGCCTTGCAGTATGATAAATCCAGTTTGTCAAACTATAAAATGGTCAATAAAGACGATTTTATAGTTCATCTTCGTTCGTTTGAAGGCGGCTTGGAAAAGGCAAGTTCGCAAGGAATCATCAGTCCTGCGTATCATACTTTCCATGGTGAAGATGTTGATTCAAGATTTTATTATGCTTATTTCCGGTCAAAGAATTTTATCAACAAAGATTTGAAACCGCACGTCTATGGCATCCGGGATGGTCGCAGCATTGATATTGAGGGAATGAAAACGATTCGGATTCCATGGGCATCTTATCCCGAACAAAAAAGTATCGGCGATTTTCTTACTCATCTTGACACCCTTATCACCCTTCATCAGCGTAAGCTGGAAAAGCTTGTACAAATTAGAAAAGCCTTCGCAGAGAGGTGCTTTTTGCAAAGTCGAAAGGAGTTCGTTATGGCGTTTACAAAAGAAGCCGATTTTGAAGAGGCGGTGGTAAAGCTCCTGATAGAACGCGGCTGGAAAGATGGTGTGCTGAAGAACTACACCGAACAGCAGCTGATCCAGAATTGGGCGAACATCCTTTTTGAAAACAACCGTGGCATTGACCGACTGAACGATTATCCGCTGACGGATGGCGAGATGCAGCAGATCATGGAACAGGTCATGAACGCGAAAACGCCGATGAAGCTGAATAAATTTATCAACGGCAAAAGTGTGCTTATCAAGCGTGACAATCCTGACGATAAGCTGAATTTCGGCAAAGAAGTGTCCCTGAAAATCTATGACCGTCTGGAAATTGCAGCCGGACTCAGCCGCTACCAGATCGCAGAGCAGCCAAAGTTCCCCACCAAGTCCAAAATTTTGAATGACCGCCGCGGCGATTTGATGCTGCTCATCAATGGTATGCCGGTCATTCACATGGAACTGAAAAAGAGCGGTGTTTCCATCAAACGGGCTTGCAGCCAGATTGAAAAATACGCGGCAGAGGGCATTTTTACGGGACTGTTCTCGCTGGTGCAGATTTTTGTGGCCATGAACCCGGAAGAAACGGTCTACTTTGCCAATCCCGGCCCGGAAGGACAATTCAACCCCAGCTACTATTTCCATTGGGCGGACTTCTACAACGAGCCGATGAACGACTGGAAAGACGTTACAACGGCACTTTTGTCTATCCCGATGGCGCATATGTTGGTGGGCTTTTATACCGTTGCCGATGGTTCCGATGGCATTTTGAAGGTGATGCGCAGCTATCAGTACTACGCTGCCAGCAAAATTTCGGATGCCGTTTCCAAGGCGAAATGGGAGAATGACCAGCAGCGCGGCGGCTACATCTGGCACACCACAGGTTCCGGCAAGACCATGACTTCTTTCAAGTCCGCTCAACTGATTGCATCTTCCAAGGATGCGGACAAAGTGATTTTTCTGATGGACCGAATCGAGTTGGGCACCCAGAGCCTGAAAGAATACCGCAACTTTGCAGGGGAAAACGAGGAGGTGCAGGCTACCGAGAACACGGATGTTCTTGTGGACAAGCTGAAAAGCACTTCGCCGTCCGATACGCTCATCGTGACTTCCATCCAGAAGATGAGCAACATCAAGGATGATGCACAAAACAAGCTGAACCCCAACGACATTGCGCTGATCAACGCAAAGCGGTTGGTTTTTATCGTGGACGAGTGCCACCGTTCCACCTTTGGCGATATGATGCAGACCATCAAGCATACATTCCCGAAAGCACTGTTCTTTGGTTTTACCGGTACGCCGATCCAAGGCGAAAACCAGAAGAAAATGAGCACCACCGCCACCGTTTTCGGCAACGAACTGCATCGGTACAGCATTGCAGACGGCATCCGGGATCACAACGTGCTGGGCTTTGACCCTTACAAGGTGCTGACCTTCAAGGACAGCGACTTGCGGAAAGCGGTCGCACTGGAAAAAGCAAAGGCATATTCTGTGGACGAAGCTCTGGCCGACCCACAGAAGAGCAAGGTGTTTTATAAGTATCTGAATCTGCCGATGGCAGGCGGAAAAGATGCGCTCGGTGAGGAGATAAAGGGCATCGAGGATTATATTCCCAACACCCAGTATGAGGGCGAAGAACACCAGAAAGCCGTGGTGGAGGACATTTGCGAGAACTGGCAGACCCAGAGCCGCAACAGCAAATTTCATGCCATTTTTGCAACCTCCAGCATCCCGGAAGCCATCCAATATTACAAGCGGTTCAGAGAAGCCGCACCATGGCTGAAAGTCACCGCACTATTTGACCCCAACATTGACAACAACGGCAAAGGCATCACCAAAGAAGAAGGGCTAAAAGAGATCGTAGAAGACTATAACGCCCGCTATGGACAGGACTTCAGCATTCCGACCTTTGCCAAGATGAAAAAGGACATTGCGGCACGGCTGGCGCACAAATTGCCCTACCAGCGCATCGAGCGCACCCCGGAAAAACAGCTTGATCTGCTGATCGTGGTGGATCAGATGCTGACAGGCTTTGACTCCAAGTGGATCAACACCCTGTATCTGGATAAAATGCTGCAATACGAAAATCTGATTCAGGCGTTCTCCCGCACCAACCGACTGTTTGGCGATGACAAACAGTTTGGCACCATCAAGTATTATCGCCGTCCGCACACGATGAAGAAAAATATCGCAGATGCGGTAAAAGAGTATTCCGGCGATAAACCGTTTGGCCTGTTTGTAGATAAGCTGGACAAGAACGTGGAAAAACTGAATGCCCTCTATGCGGAGATCAAAGATCTGTTTGTGTCGGCGGGCATTGAAGAGTTTTCGCAGATCCCTGCGGATATGGCAGAGCGCAAAAAGTTTGCCGACCTGTTCCAGTCCTTCAACGAAAATCTGGAAGCAGCCAAGGTGCAGGGCTTCGAGTGGGATAAGCCCATTGTGATCATCAACGAGGATACAGATGAGAAAACAGAACTTCATGCAGACTTTGACGAGAGAGCGTTCAAAGTTTTGGCACTCCGCTATAAAGAGCTGTTCACGCCGAATCCAGATGGCGGTGAAAATGACCCGGACGATGACGTTCCCTATGCGGTGAACAGCTATCTGACCACCATTGATACTGCTGACATCGACACGGACTATATGAACTCCCGCTTTGAAAAGTACCTGAAAATTTTCTATCAGGAGGGTGCAGAAGCGGAAGCCATCCATCAGGCCGAAACGGAGCTGCACAAGACCTTTGCCACCCTCTCGCAGGAAGAGCAGAAGTACGCTAATATTTTCCTGCACGACATTCAAAGCGGCGCAGTGGTTCCGCAGCCGGGAAAGACCTTGCGGGAGTACATTGCCGAGTACATCGCCCAAAAGCAGAACGACCAGATTCACAAAGTAGCTGAAGTTTTCGGCTTGGACGAAAAGAAGCTGCGGGCATTCATGCATGCAAATATCACCGAAGCCAACATCAACGAGTTCGGACGTTTTGATGACTTGAAAGCCACTGTGGACAAGGCAAAAGCAAAGGCATATTTTGAGGCAATTGAGGGGACAAAACTCATTCCTCCCAAAGTGCCTGTCAAGTATGATAAACTCTTGCGCGAGTTCATCGTAAGTGGCGGATTCGATTTGAAAATGCCAAAAGAATCATAAAATGGGTGCAAAATCACCCTGCTCACCAAGAGCCGAGGCGCGTCCTCGGCTCTTTTTTCGCGCCAAAATCCCAAAACACACCTACTTGGGAACAGCGTAAGATTTCTGAATTGGCTGAGAAAACCTATGGTGGGGGAACGCCTACAACATCCAATGAAGCATTCTGGAACGGTAATATTCCGTGGATACAATCTTCGGATATCGTTGACGGCAAGCTGATGGGTGTAGAGCCACGAAAGTATATAACACAGACCGGTTTGAATAATTCTGCAACACAACTTGTACCAAAAGATTCAATCGCAATTATCACGCGCGTCGGTGTTGGAAAACTCGCATATATGCCGTTTTCCTATTCCACAAGTCAGGATTTTTTGTCGTTGAGCAAGTTGAATACGGAGCCGTTTTTTACAGTTTATGCTTGTTATAAGAAATTGCAGTCGGAACTTAACACGGTACAAGGCACATCAATTAAAGGCATAACCAAAGATGAACTTTTAGCAAAGACAATATCGGTGCCTGTATATTCAGAGCAAAAACAAATCGGTTCTTTCTTCACTCAGCTTGACACCCTTATCACCCTTCATCAGCGTGAGCATATAAAACCGATTTTGGAGGTAAAACGTGTTAAACGAAATGAATGAAAACAACCTGTTCTGCGATTATTATGAGCAGTGGGTTGCTGTATACAAAGAGGGTGCAGTTCGCCCGGTTACATTGGATAAGTACAAAATGACCCTTTCTTGGGTAAAAAAACTCGCTCCTACTTTGAAACTCTGTGAGGTTTCCAGAGTGACCTATCAGCAGCTTTTGAACGATTATGCCGTAGGCCACGAGCGTCAGACCACGATGGACTTCCACCATCAGCTGAAAGGGGCTATCATGGATGCCGTGGATGATGGACTGATTGTGAAAGATCCGACCCGAAAAGCGATCATCAAAGGCAAGCCCCCGGTTCCTAAAAAGGTGAAGTATCTGAACCAGTTTGAACTGCATCTTTTACTGAGCGACTTGGATCTACAGGGAAAACTCAACTGGGACTGGATGATTTTGCTGATTGCCAAAACCGGCATCCGCTTTTCCGAAGCATTGGCGATCACTCCTGCGGATTTTGATTTTGCCCATCAGATGCTGTCCATCAACAAAACGTGGGATTATAAAGGAAACGGCGGATTTCTGCCGACAAAAAATAAATCGTCTGTCCGCAAAATTCAGATCGACTGGCAGACGGTGATCCAGTTCGCAGCACTGGTAAAGGACGTTCCTGAAGATAAGCCGATTTTCGTGTTCAAGGAACACGCCTACAATTCCACCGTCAACGATGTTCTGGAACGGCACTGCAACCGGGCCAAGATCCCGGTTATCTCGGTACATGGTCTGCGGCATACCCACGCTTCGGTGCTTCTGTTTGCAGGTGTATCTATTGCAAGCGTGGCAAGGCGGCTGGGGCATTCCAGCATGACAACAACGCAGAAAACCTACCTGCACATCATTCGGGAACTGGAAAATCAGGATATTGACCTTGTAATGCGGTCACTCTCTGGATTAAGCTGATAAAATAATCAACCATCGCTCGCGCTGATGAAGGATGATAAGAAAAACGTGGTCGTTTTGATGTTATTCATAATACAAAAAAGAGTGGCAGTGTTCAAAGCGAAATGCTGTCACTCTTTTTTAAAACTTCAACCTCTCCTGCAAAAAGCGGCACAATAGCTCCGCACAGGCGTTGTGTTGTTTTTGGGGACGGAGGAATCCGGCACAAATAGGCGGCAGACCGTCTAATATTACATCCCGGACATTGGACATCTGGTTGCTGGAAGATTTCTCGAAACGGTTCAGAGATACACAATTCTGCTCCTGCGTGCGGTAGAGTACCTGATAAAATTGCTCGACCAGCTCCAGCTGTGGGTGTGCACTGCTCTCCCGCAGTGCCTGCCACAGCGGTGCCAGGGCATCCGGGGCAAAGCCGGGCACCAGCAGGGTCTGCCCGTCCAGCTCTGCCGGTGTAATATGCGTTCGCTCCCAGAAAGGGCTGCTGCGGCAGACCATGACGGCGGCGGTATGCTGTGAAAGGGCGGTGCGTGCAAGCCCCGCAGCACAGCCGCCCAGGTCCATCACCAGCCCGGCATCCAGTGCGCCCCGTTGCAGTTGCACCGGCACTTCATCGTTGGACAGGGAAGTAAGCTCCAAGGGGATGCCGGGGTACTGCTGCCGGAATGCTTCCAGCACCTCCCCCAGATTGGGCAGATAGTCCGGAACCAGTGCCACGCTGATGCCCAGCCGCAGTGGTGCAGACTGGATGTCCTGATAAGCTTGCTGGCACAGGGCATTGAATTGCTGCACCACCGGCGCAGCCTGTGCCCGGAACCGCTCACCCTTTTCAGTAAGAGCCAGATGATTGCGGTTGTTGACAAACAGCTTGCCGCAAAGCTCTTCTTCCAGTGCAGCAATGCTCAGCCGCAAGGCCTGCCGGGACAGATACATCCGCCCGGCGGTGTGGGTGTAATTCAAATCTTCGCACAGTGCCAGAAAATAGCGCAGCTGCTGGATGGTCATGATGTGCTCCTTTTTACAAAACGCAAGTTTTACTTGATACTTATAAGGATATTATATCTTCTTTTTCTTTGTTTGTAAATGTGATACTTTTAACAAGAACGGCAATAGATTTTTGTCGATGCGAAGGATATAGCAAGAAAAGGAAGGAATTATTATGGAAAAGATCTCCCGTAAAGGATTTCTGAAGATCGCAGCAGCTGCTGCCATGAGCGGCGTGACCGCTGCCGGTCTGGCTGCCTGCAATGCAGCC
>OGQE01002985.1_pt1 | contig 11186 bp, 8 predicted proteins | sample 1553131 | NCBI WGS metagenome assembly OGQE01 (sample SAMEA2579929, study PRJEB22360) | human gut metagenome | biome: human gut; feature: human-associated habitat; material: faeces | place: Denmark | collected 2008/2010
CGCTATCGCCAATTTTATCCATGCTGTATAATAAGGTACTCTTCCATATACCATACACTCTCTTGCAATATAAATAGACATATATACCGGATTATAGCCGATTAAGGTCTGTAATTTTTCTGGAAGAGAAGTTACCGGATAGAAAATTGCTGTAAGATAAAGCAAAATTCTTAAAAATACACTATATAAATATTTAATATCTGCAAAGAATACATATAAAATGGATAATATATATCCAACCCCTGTTACAAACATCAGTGTTAAAAGAACATCTAACGGAAACAGCAGCATTGTCCACGATGGTTTTGTGCCAAACGCAAATAATATGATTATATATGGTACACACGAATATCCGAAATTAACCAATGCTGTGTACATTCTGGACAACACAAAGGTCTGTCTCGGCAGCTTCGCTTTTATAAGCAATGTTTTATTATCAACCAGTGCTGACATTGCATGATTGGTTCCGTCGCTAAATAAAGTCCAAAAGATACTACCGGTCAAATAGTACAATGGGAAATTTTCAATTGATCTTTTAAACATATATGAGAAAACCATTGACATTACAATCATCATCAGCAACGGATTTAACACGCTCCATATGATTCCAAGATAACTTCTTGCATATTTTCTCTTTATTTCCCTAGATGTCAGCTCCTGAATTACGAAGAAATACTGTTTTCTATCCGAAAAATTTTCATTAAAAAAATCAAGCTGTCTTTTTACTTTTTTTCCTATTTTTCTCCGCTTTCTTACAAGCCAAAATGCCAATCCACCAATTATACATCCAAGAACAAGTATTAAAATGAAATATAAAACTAATTTGAAAAAATCAGATTTGCTTGTAGTTTCTTCATTTGCCTGTGTATTTTCCCACTTAACCAGTTCCCCTGTTGTCGTATATCTATAATAATCTCCGCTGCCATTTTGATTAATTGCATAGAAAACTGTATTATCCTGCATCTCTTCCATGGTGAGTCCATCCGGAATATTTTCACAAGCCCCTAATGACATGATGTAATACTTCTGGTCATTTGAAGTAATCTCACTGACAGGATAGAAATTAGCAGTCTGACTGTTGAATGCATAGATTGAGAAATTTTCATCACCATCCATGATCAGCATAACACGAACATTTCTTGCCTGATCACTAAAAAATGTCAAGGACTCTCCTGCATAGCTATCTGTCACTAATTTATAATCCCATAAATCAATCTGCGGGGTATAATCAGCAATATCCACTACATATAAAAGCTGATTCCCTTTTTTTATACTTCCAACAACTGGAACATCCGTCTCTAAACCATATGTATCAGATGATGTCTGTGTTTCCTCTTCATCCATAAGCTGCTCAAAAAATGATTTTTCTCCGGTATCTGTTCCATCTACATTTATAAGCAGTGTTTCCTGAGAACCCATTGCGTAGCTTTCTGCTTCTTCACCATTTGAATAGATTTTTGCACCTTTAACTTTTAATCCTGCATTTCCACCACCTATTGCTTTGAATGTAATATTGTCATAGGTTATTTCATTACCAAAACCAGTTCCCTCAAGCGTAATTACGCCATCTTCTTCTGCCTCAGCTCCTGATACATACTCCAAGCGTCCTGTATCATATTGAAGTTCAACTTTATAAACACCAATATTTCCATCTGCTTTAATCGTTACTTCTATCTCAAAGGTGTCATCCATATTTACTGAATAACTATCTTTCCCGAAAGAGACAACTGCGTCTGCAGCATAAACTTTTCCTCTGTCAGAAATGATTAATATAAAGGCAACAGCCATTATAAATAAAATTTCAACGATTTTATTCTTCTTTTTCATTTTGTAACTCATATATAATATTACTCTCTATTTTCTTTTTAATTGTTTACGCAAGAATACAAAATACTTATATATTCTGACATGTAAAGACTCCAACTGCGCTTTTCTGCCAGTGTCCTCACTTTTATTTTCTCTGAATTCAGCTTTTACAATGCTTCCCTCCAGCCAAGCACTTTCATATAATGTTGCTTTTCTCACACCAGATACAATCATCATTCTTCTCAAAAATCTTTGATTTCTTATCTGTTCCCATGTTAGCTCAGCCGCTGTTTTTTTGTAGTTGCCATCAATTACATCATCCGAAAAAAGATTATCACCATAAGCTTTTACCTCAACAATAGACGGTTCTGACATAAATAGATAAAATAATTTTTCTATTGTTCCAATATCTATTGTATTTTTTTCCTTTTCGAAAGATATTTGCGCCAACAACATTTGTAATGCCTCGATGTTTTTTTTCATTTGATCTGCATTTGGATTATGTGCATCATTCATAACTGGCGCATACCCATTTTCTACCTTATCATATGATTTGGTCATACCCTCCAGCGACGACACAATTGTTTCGAAAAGTGAATTGCTAAAGCAGCTTTTTCTCACTAATCCGCTCTCCGGTGAGAAATAATATGAATGAAATTTTTCATGAGAACTTCCAGTAGGATATTCATACATACCAAAATAGCACCCCTGCACCTCAATATCAGGATTCACACTTTTTACCAGTGCCTCAATGGAACATTGTAGTGTTCCGATCCAGCCACTATCCACAAGCAAATATTCGCTGTTATCACATAAACCTTCCTGTTTTAAATAACCAACCGTGTTTTCATATGCGTCAACCGAATGTCTTTGTATGTACATACGAATTAATTTGCTTTGTCTTATTTTTTCTCTGAGTTGAATCACTTGCTGATAATTTAATATGGTATCTTTTTCTTTGTTTAATTCCAACTCATTTAATATATTTTGACATTCCTCATCAGTCAATGCCGCTCTACGCAATATTTTCAAGGGTGTAACATCAATTCCACCAACGCAAATACTGTCGATGCTTTTCTCCATATTGAAATGATATCCCGGCAACCGCATAGAGAAACGTGACACATGCAAATATTTACACTCTATATTTAAGTGTTTTTGTTTAACGATTTCATTTGCAATCAAATACATCTGATAACCGTCTCTGCTTAAAAAATAAACTCTGCTTTTATGAAGCCTTACTGCTTCATCTAAAACCCACTCTGTAAAACCAACAAGTGCCGGAGCTATCACCATAAGATAAAGTTTATTATCGATCGGCATCTCTGCATTTTTCATTTTTAAATTCTGATAAAATGTTGTTGCTATCGCTCTTTTAATAATTGGTGTTGCCTGCAGAATATCAAAATATTGTTGCTGTCTGAACTGATTTATATTATTACTCTCCATCTCCTGTACCTGTAGGCTGTCCCTCTGAAGGATTTTCTGTTTCTGTTGGTGTTTTTTCATCCGTTGACGGTTTTTCTTCTGTTCCCGGTGTCTCCGTTGACGGTTTCCCTGTTGATGGCGTCTCTGTTCCTGGTGTTTCCGTTGACGGTTTCTCTGTTGACGGTGTCTCCGTTGACGTTTTCTCTGTTGATGGTTTCTGATCCGTTTTTCCGCCTGTCGATGATTGATTTGTCTGTGACGACTGACCTAAGCCACTCGATTGCGTTGTTGAATTTGACTGGCTGCTTTGTGTTGACTGTTTTGTATTTGTGTTCTGTGCAGCCGGAGCTGTCTGAACTGTCTGATTTGCAGACGTATTTTGAGTCTCTTGCTGTATCTTCTGAGTTGCCGTCTTGCCTACATCATCTGTCTTTTGCTTCTCAGTCTTTTTTTCTGCCTCGTTTTCATCGCTCTGCTTTACCTTATCAGCCTTAACGTATGCGACACGACCACTGTAGGCTATCTTGCACCACTTTTCATCATCAGATAATGCAATTACACTTATATTTTTCCCTTTTTTCAAATTTCCAACTACTGTTGCCTCTGTATCCGGTTTACTATATACATCAGCATTAGCTGCAAGTTCGCGTGTTTCTATTTCCTCATTTCCATCAGCTTCCTGTTCTTCAGTTGTGACTATTTCCTGCTCAGCCTCTGTTTCAAAAATCGTCATCTCTCCATCGTTATTCAAATTTATCATCTGTTCATATTCAGTAGATGCCACTTTCTCATTATCTGCTTTGCACGCTGTCAGCTGTGTTGCCAAACTCAAAGCTATCAATGCCATAACTGCTCTTTTCTTCATAATCTTTTTCTCCATTCCAATATCTATTTTGCTGTATTGATGATTCTTTACGTTTATACCATGCCAATAACCAATATGGAATCGCGCATGCTGCAATCGGTCGTAAAACATATATCCATCCCTTTGGGAGTAAAATACCCAAGGCTTTAAAATTACGATATCTGCATTTTGCCTCATTCCATCTATGGCGAAAACTACGCTTTTTGTAGGAATCTTTATTTTCTCGATAAGCCAAAAGTTTATCCTGTATATTAGCACCCTTTAATCCTGCCCTGCGCAGCCTCATAAATATCTCATAGTCTTCACAGCGAAGTGTCTCTTTGGACGCAACATATCCCTCATTTGTATCAAAAATAGATGCCCTGTACATAACTGTCGGATGTGCATATGGTGAGAATCTCAGATAATCCTGCTCTATAGGGAATTCCGGCATTTTGCGCTCTCCCCATACTCCATTCTGATCAAACACATCAATATTGCAGCCAACCCATGAATACTCCTGATATTTGTCCAAAAATTTTTTTTGTTTCATTAATCTTTCCGGATATGAAATATCATCTGCATCCATTCTTGCAATATATTTTCCCTTTGCCTCATCTATACATGCATTCAGCGAAAATGCCAATCCATGATTTTCATCCTGACCGATCAATTTAATTCTTTCATCCAGTCCTTCTACCTCCCTGAGTAGTGTTGCTGCCTCCGGGCATGAGCCATCATCATAAATAATAAACTCAAAATCTTCAAATGTCTGGTGTAAAATAGAATTTACCGCCTCCATTAAAATATCCTTATTCAATTCATTATAAACACCCATGATGACAGAAATCTCTGGCATAACTCCCCTTTCCAGCAACTATGAAATTCTTTTATCCATAGTTGAATAAATTCTTTCCATAGTTCTAACTGTTTCTTCTGTACTAAATTGAATTACTGACTCTCTGCAATAATCCGCTAGTTTTTTTCTATATTCAACATTTGAATAAACTTTATCGATAGCTGCCACAAATGCATTCCGATCGAATGCATCGCATATCAATCCATTTTTATCATTATGCAAATATTCTCTTGTTCCTCTGTTATCTGCAACAATGAGTGGCACTCCATGCAAGCGCCTCTATTGCGGCAATCCCCAACCCCTCACGGATAGAAGGGAATGCAAACACATCAGCGGTCTGGAGTATTTCATTCATATCTGTTCTGAAGCCAATCAATTGCACCTGCTTCTCTAATTTTTTTTCATGAATCAGTTTTCGTAATTCATCTTCATCTGGTCCATTTCCGCATATAGTATAATATATATCTTTTTTGTTTTCCACTGCAATTGCTTCAATTATAATTTTTTGATTTTTATTTTTATTCAGTTCTGCAGCTGTAACGATATGAAAAGCATTATTCGGTATTCCCAATTCTATTCTTTTCATGGAAGCCATTTCTGGCATCGGGCGAAATTTATCCAAATCTACCCCTACACCATGTATTTGCTCAACTGTTCCATTTTTTTTTAATTTGAATCTGTCTTTTACACAACAATAATCTTCTTTATTGATGGTTATAAGTGTATCCGTCCACCGTGCCAGCAGCTTTTCAACTGGATAAAATAAAATCCAATTTAAAATTGGAGCACCTTTATAAAAATGAAGTCCATGCGCAGTGTATATAACATACGGATCTGCTTTACTGTAATGTGCGGCGATTCTTCCCGCAACGCCTCCCATCGGATTGTGACAATGTATCGCCGTTATATTTTCTTCATCAATAATTTTAATTAACTGCTTAATTGCCCTGCAATTCATTATAATCTGTGCCGGACTTTTCTCTATATCGATCTGATGCAGAATAATTCCCTGTTGTTTCAATTCTTTTTCATCAAAGGTATAAATCGGTTTTTTTAAATTTGATGCATAATGTATCTCATAACCCATGTTCTGCATAATTTCCACATCATTTTTTTCAAATTGTGGTAAAAATCCGCTAATCGTTGTTATGTATAATATTTTTTTCATCTATTCTTCATCCAACACACTTTCTATTAAGCTTTTAGCATTTTCTACATCCTGATCATTTGGAATCATAACATAGCATGTTGTTCCTGGCATAGAATATGTCGTTGTATGCTTTCCTGTTCCTGTTACTGTATAACTGTCAATTGTCCACGTAACATCATTAGATAACTTATATTTAACCAAATCGTATATCACATTAGATGGAATATCTGTCATAACACAATCAGCAACTTCATCTAATATTTCTCCATATTTTGCTAATATACTTGGAGATGTCATTTTATTTATAACTGCTTTTATCACTTCCATCTGATTAATACCCCGCTGAACATCCCCAGCAGCAAAGGCATGTCTCTCACGTGCAAATGCTAATGCTTCTAGTCCCGAAACATGATTGTATCCTACTGTATAATGTTTTATCGGATCAACAGTAAAATCATATTCCGAGTATACATCAATTCCTCCAAGCGTATCTATTATCGCCTCAAACCCACTAAAATTCATACGCACATAATAATCAATATTTATTCCGTATAAATTTTCTATTGCTGCCTCTGAACTTTCTACCCCATATAATCCAGCATGTGTCAATTTATCATTTGCCCCTTGATTTGGCAGATACACATAATAATCTCTCGGTGTATTAACAAGCTGGATATGTCCCGTTTTCATATTGACAATCGCAAGAATATTTACATCGCTTCGGCTTCTCGCATTCACAGCCCCCCACATATCAATTCCACTAATATATATTACAAAAGTATCTTCATCTGATGACAGAAAATATTTTTCTTCTGTACTGTCCACATCAGTAACATCTCCACGTACTTCAACCTGAATTTCTGCAGAATATGTATATAATTCCCTTATTCTATCTGAGAAATCTTCATATCCATCCTGATCAGATATGATATCAACATATGCACTATTCATAATAATTGCTCTTTCTGTTCCATTTAGTAATGCATCTGCCATAAACAAAATATTATTATATGCTTTATATTGAACTTCTGTTGCCACAGTACCATCAATTACTGACATAACCTGATCTGCTGCATTATCCGATTCTAAATATCCAACAGATGCCCCCTCTATATCTCTAAGTTCATTTGCATTATCATCTGAGCTGACAAATACCGACATCTGAACCACTTCAAGTCTTGAATCCTTTGCTACATTATTTAATGTCATGTCTAATTTTCCTATTGCAATTAATCCATACAGAAGACCTATTGTTATCAAAACAGCAAAAATAATTGCAGGAATGCTCTTTTTAGTCGAAAAAAAAGTTCCAATATTTAATATCAGAATTATAATTGTATATAATATCAAATATATTATTGGAACTACACCCATTGTAAATAATTTCACACCTAAAGCTACTGCTATGATTATTTGAAACGCAATCAGAATATAATCTATTTTTTTTATTATGCTTTGTTTTTTCTTATTTTTCTCTAACATTTCTCCACTCCACCAAAACTAGCTTCAATTCTTATTTCTATTAAACTTATTTAATAATACACTTACACTTATCTTATGTCAATTACACAAACTGCCATATTTCTACATTTGTTTCTTCCATATTTATGCATTTTTATAAATTTTATTAGTTAGTTTTACTTATTTTCCATATGATTTTCTTATCCATTTATTTTTCATAGTTTCTCGCCAAAGTTCGTTTAAATTTTCATTTGTATTCACGTTTTAAACACCATTTATAATACACATGTCATTTGATTATGTCAACAGAAGAAACTTACAGTTTATTAACATACCTCTCTCATTTTTTATTCAGCTTCGCATTTAAAACGTATCTTGTACTTTCCTTTTAAACTCGCCTTTAAATTACGTTTCCATTGTGTTCTTTTTCTACGTTTTTTTCGCAAGAATATGATACAGAGAATCACACACAATAAGAAACAAATGAGAAAGGGGAGTTTTTATGAACCGAAAAAGAGAAGCGTATGACCGTTTAGCCGTTGGCGACCGCATTCGAAAAAAAAGAGTCCAGTTAGGATTTTCACAGGACGAAGTTGCAGAGAGAATAGACCGTGCACCGAAATACTGTTCAGACATTGAGCGTGGCACCTGTGGAATGTCCACAGAAACAATGCTTGCGATTTCTGAGTGTCTCGACATGAGCCTTGATTATATGATGTTCGGGGAACAGACAGACGAAGAGGCAAGACGGCAGGAAAATGATGAACTTGCAGTGATCCATATTCTCTCAGGCTGTTCAAAGCAACAGCGTGATTATGCGATCCGGCTTTTGAAATTATATATTGCCTCTATGCAGATTTCGTAGAATCCGTTATAATGAACCATGCGCCTGGTAATTCCGGGCAGATTTTTTTAGAATAAGAGGTGCACAAAATGGCTCTTGATGGATTTGTGATTTCCAATATCGTATATGAATTAAACCAGACAATTTTAAATGCAAAGATCAGCAAGATCGCGCAACCGGAAAACGACGAACTGCTCTTCACCTGTAAAGGAAGCAACGGGCAGTTCCGTCTTGCCATGTCCGCAAGCGCATCTCTGCCTTTTCTATATCTGACGGACCAGAATAAACCAAGCCCTATGACCGCACCAAACTTCTGTATGGTGCTGCGCAAGCATATTGCAAATGGAAGGATCATAAAGATTTACCAGCCGCATATGGAACGTATCATTCACTTCGATATTGAACATCTGGATGAAATGGGCGATCTCTGCCAGAAAACGCTGATCGTAGAGCTGATGGGAAAACACAGCAATATCATTTTCTGTAACAGTGATGGAAAAATTATTGACAGCATCAAACATATCTCATCGATGATGAGTTCCCTGCGTGAAGTACTTCCGGGACGCGACTACTGCATTCCTGCCACACAGGATGACCGTTTAAACCCGCTCGAAGTTACGGAAGAAGCCTTTATGGATATGGTTATGAAGAAACCGACCTCCATCACAAAGGCTCTCTACTCTTCTTTTACAGGCTTAAGTCCTCTGCTTGCCTCCGAAATCTGCCACCGCAGTTCCATTGACGGAGATATGTCGGTCGACTCGCTGGATGACGACGGCAAAAAGCATTTATTTAACAATCTCACCTGGATTGCAGAGGATGTGAAAAATCATACCTACAAACCAAACATTATTTTTAAAGGAAAAGAACCGATTGATTTTTCCTGCATCGAGCTCACACAGTTTTCGGACTATGATGCCAAAAATTTTGATTCCATCTCACAGGTTTTGGAGGAATATTATGCTTCCAAAAATGTGTACACAAGAATCCGTCAGAAATCCGTTGATTTGAGAAAAATCGTTTCCACTGCCTTAGACCGTAACCGCAAGAAATACCAGTTGCAGGAAAAGCAGTTGAAAGACACGGAAAAGCGGGACAAATACAAGGTATACGGCGAGTTGATCCACACCTACGGCTATGGTTTAGAGGAAGGTGCAAAGAAGTTAGAGGCACTGAACTATTACACCAACGAGATGATCACCATTCCGCTCGACTCTCAGTTAGACGCCAAGGGAAACGCGCAGAAATATTTTGACAGATACAACAAATTAAAGCGTACTTATGAGGCACTCATCAAGCTGACAGAGGAGACAAAGACGGAGATCGAACATCTCGAAAGTATCTCCACGGCTTTAGACATTGCCCTGACGGAAGATGATCTCGTACAGATCAAAGAGGAGCTGATCGAATTTGGCTATATCAAGCGCAAAAAGACGGATAAAAAAGCCAAAATCAAGAGCAAGCCGTTCCACTACCGCTCCTCCGACGGCTATGATATTTATGTTGGGAAAAATAATTACCAGAACGATGAACTCACTTTCAAGTTTGCAACCGGAAATGACTGGTGGTTCCATGCAAAAGGAATGCCGGGTTCCCACGTCATCGTAAAATCCAACAATGAAGAATTGCCGGACCGCGTGTTTGAGGAAGCCGGAATGCTTGCCGGATATTACTCCAAAGGACGCGAAGATGAGAAAGTGGAGATTGATTATCTGCAGAAAAAAAATGTCAAGAAACCAAACGGGGCCGCGCCGGGATTTGTCGTGTACTACACAAACTACTCCCTGACTATCCATCCGGATATTTCAGGGCTGACGCTGGTTTCGGATTAAAAAATCGCAGGGGTACAACCCCTACGATTTTTTTATTTCCAGAATACCTTTCCTCCGAAATCTTCTGCCATTTTGATACATCCCTTGTAAGAAGCAAGATCATGATACTCATCCGGATTGTGTGCGTCTACACCTATAATAAATTCATTTCCATTTTCCACACCAAGTTTCACAAACCTGCGATCTGGATAATTGCACAACTCCCGGAAACCATTCACATTAATTTCAATTGGAATCTGCTCGTCTTTTAATCTGTCTGCAAGCTTTTTCATGTACTTTGTATACAATGCTTCATCTCCGGTGAAGTTTACGATATCCGGGTGTGCCACCATATTAAAATATCCGGTATCCAGTGCATTTGTCAGCAGATCTACATAGCTTTTCAGATGCATTTCATCCGTCCAGTTTTTCCTTACACTGATAAAACTTTCATTTTCATAGAAAAAATGCTGTGCCAAAAGCAGATAATCCATCGGATACTGTCTGATTTCTTCAATTGTCGGCTCGAAGATCCCCGGAAAATATTCCATTTCCAGTGCGAGGAAAATCGTGATATCCTCCCGATATTCTTTTTTCAAGGCCTCAATGGTTTTTACGTAGTCCTCCAACTGGGACATTGTCATGCGGATTCTTGAGACATATCCATTTTTGAATAAATAAGGGGAATGGTCAGAAAAGCCGATCACCTCAAAGCCTTCCTTAATTGCCTCCTCGACATATTCCCGTTCCTCTCCCACTGCATGCTGGCAGCGCACTGTGTGCGAATGAAAATTGCATTTTCTGTCTTTATAATCATTGATGTCAAAATCAAAATAACGTTTCATTCTACTTTACTTCCTTCATATTGATTTATCGAATGAGCAGTTTTGCAGTGACATTGTTCAAAATGGCGTGCTATTTTTTCAGGCGGAGCATCTCTGTATAGGCAAGCAAAAATGGTCCGACACCTTTGGCGTCAGCTT
>OGQE01002995.1_pt1 | contig 11159 bp, 7 predicted proteins | sample 1553131 | NCBI WGS metagenome assembly OGQE01 (sample SAMEA2579929, study PRJEB22360) | human gut metagenome | biome: human gut; feature: human-associated habitat; material: faeces | place: Denmark | collected 2008/2010
GCCAGACGGGCGGATGTATATCCCTGATCGAGCTTGGCATGTACACCCTCGACAACCACAATCGCATCATCGACCACAATCGCAATGGCAAGCACAAGGGCACACAGGGTCAGCAAGTTCAAACTGAATCCGATCAGTGACAGTACGAAGAATGTACCGATAAGGGCTACCGGAATAGCAATGGTCGGAATCAAGGTAGAACGCAAATCCTGCAAGAAGATATATACTACGATAAATACCAGAATAAATGCCTCGATCAATGTCTTCAACACTTCGTGGATAGAAGCGAACAAGAAGTCGTTGGCGTTCATGGAAACGTTAATCTTCAATCCCGAAGGCAGTGTTGTGGATGCTTCATCCAATAATTTCTGGATATCAGTGATGGTTTGCGTAGCATTTGTACCAGCCATCTGATAAACGATACAGGTTACAGCTTTGTGTCCGTTTACACGGTTGGTAAAGTTATATCCCAGACGGTCCAGCTGAATCTCCGCAATATCATTCAGTCGAAGTACCTCACCGTTAGGCAGAGACTTGATGACAATGTTCTCAAACTCTTCCGGCTGTTGCAGACGTCCTTTGTAACGAATGGTATATTGGAAAGTCTGGTTACTACGTTCACCGAATTGTCCCGGAGCCGCTTCTATATTCTGTTCAGCCAAAGCGGTAGATACGTCGTTGGGGATCAGTTTATACTGAGCCATTACGTCCGGTCTCAGCCAGATACGCATGGAGTAGTCCTGACCCATCACACTGGCATCACCTACACCCTGTACACGTTGAACCTGAGGAATCAGGTTGATTTTTGCATAGTTCTCGATGAAAGCATCTGTATATGTATCGGTTTCATCGTAAAGAGAGAATACTACCAGCATGGATGTCTGACGTTTCTGAGTAGTCACACCAATTCTGGTAACTTCGGCAGGTAGCAAACCTTGTGCCATGGAAACACGGTTTCTGTACGTTAGCGCCAGCCATATCCGGATCAGTTCCTTGTTTGAAGTAGATCGAGATATCACCGGAACCGGTATTGGATGCGTTGGAAGTCATGTACATCATGTTTTCTACACCGTTGATCTGCTCCTCTAACGGAGCAATCACACTGTTCAATACAGTTTGTGCATTGGCTCCCTGATACGTCGTGTTGACACGTACAGTAGGAGGGGCAATATCCGGATACTGGGAGATAGGCAGCGACAGCAGGCCTAACACACCCAGAATCACTATCACGATGGAGATAACCGTTGATAGTACCGGACGATTAATAAATCTATCTAATTTCATATTCTGCTTTTTGAGTTAACTCGTTTACTGATTTTTGCGTTCTTCCAAAGCTGCTTTAAAGCGTTCGGCCGATTCCTGCTGGGTGAGCGGCTTGATAGTAGCACCGTCTTTCAGGGTGCTGACGTTTTCGACGACGATTTTGTCGCCGGCTTTCAGTCCTGCAGTGACTACATAGTTTTGTCCGTCGTTGAGATTTAATATTTCTATTTCGGTATTTTTCACAGTGTTATCCGGCTGGAGCAGATATACGAATTTCTTATCCTGTATTTCGTAAGTTGCTTTTTGAGGGATAACGATTACATTCTCCTTGCTATAAGGAATCTGGATGTTACCGGTACCGCCTGTTCTCAACAGATGTCCGTGATTCGGGAAAGTGGCACGCATGCTTACAGCACCTGTGTTTTGGTCGATGACTCCGCTTACCGTCTCTATTTTACCGCTATCGGCATACAACGTTCCGTCAGCCAATGTCAGTTGAACAGCTGGGAAGCTATTCAGAAATTCAGTCTGAGAACCGTCCTGACGGATCAGGTTCAGTAATTCCTTTTCTGTCAGTGAAAAGTAAACGTACATCTGAGTGATGTCCGAGATCACAGTGAGAGGTGACGGGCTTGAAGCGCTTACCAAGCTACCTACACGGTAAGGGATTGTTCCGGCTACACCGTCCGAAGGGCTTGTTACGCGTGTGTATGCCAGATTCTGGTTAGCGCTGATCAGCTGGGCTTCGGCAGATGCCAATTGAGCTTTTGCAGATGCAAGTGTATTTTCAGCCATTTCCAGATCATAGTCGCTGATGATGTTTTTCTTGTTTAATTCACGTTTGTTTTTTACAGTGATTTCCTGAGTAGAAACATTCGCTTTAGCTGTGGCTACAGCGGCTTTTGCTGCACGGGCGGCAGATTCATACTGCACCGGATCGATGACGAACAGTACCTGTCCTTTTTTGACCATAGATCCTTCATCAATATTCAGTTTAGTGATAAACCCGGAAACCTGCGGGCGGATTTCGATATCCTGTTTACCCTTGATTGTGGCCGGATAGGAGCTTTTCAGATTGACAGTGGTGGGCTGCAATGTCTCTACTGCACATTCGGGAGTTCCTCCCATGTTGAAGCCCTTTTTGCCGCAACCCGACAACAAGGCTAAACAAAATGCAAACAAAACAATTTTACTTTTCATACCTTCTTTATATTCAATTTTTAATGATGTTCATTTTGTGGCAAAGTGGTTTATCGTGATAACCTTATCAGGTATAGGTGAAAACTGATTACCCTTAATTAGTTTTCCGCGACAAAAGTACTCTTTATTTTCTATACCGTTGTTTTTTAATATCTGTTTTTAACGATGTTTTTCTCTAATTAATATAGGTGTAAAGCTCAAAATTACTTCAGATGGGTGCGAAACAGGCGGGGGCAGAAAAAAGATGATAAAAAAACAGTGATCCGGAAAATTCCGGACCACTGTCCCTGTTGTCATGGAATCTTGTTTCACATATTCACTTTGTGGCGTACGGGGGTCAGGATGAAACTGAATTCATAATCCTGATAAGGTACACGGTATTTCTCCAGTGGAAGTGTTCCCCAACTGTTGACACATCCCAGACCCATCTGTACTTTATCGATGCAAAGGTTAGTGAAAGGAGCTTTCGCTACTTCAGGAGAGTGGCGTTGGTCTTTTTGTACTCCGTCATCCAAAGACTCGATGCTATAGTTCAAGGCAGAGGCGGAGAAAGGAGCGTCACCTACAAACTGCAGACCGTTTCCGCTGATATTCAATACTCTCCACCAGCGCAAATCGGTTTTGGTACCGGTTTCTTGCGGACGGATGTACGGGTAGAACTGTTCGGCAACTGTCTGGCGATATTTGCCAATTAAAGTAGAGTGATTGCGGTCGGCATAATTTTCAACCGGACCACGGCCATAATATTCCACTTCATTGAAGTTTTCGGGCATTTGCATTTGCATGCCGAAACGGAACATATCAGAAACCTTTTCTTCTTTGCCGGCTTCCATCTTTTGAGTTACTTTGACCGCTCCCTCATTGTTGATAACATAAGTCAGGAATAGTTTTCCTTTTACAGCTTTCATTTCATATTCAGCCTGAACGATTGCCTGTTCGTTTTCGATACTTTGTTTCAATGAAGTCAACTTCAGTCCCGGATTTTTCCAGACAGCATACCGGTGCTGTAATCCTGCTCCATAATCATTATCGGTAGGAGCACGCCAGAAGTTAGGAGTCAGTTGAGCTCCCGGATTTAATAATTGCATACCATCTGCTTCGTAACGAGAGAGATATCCATTGTGCTTATTGAATTCGATTATGAAGTTTTCGCCTTCTACAATCAGATAATTATGGTCGTTGTCCTTAATGACCGGTACGACAATGTCAAGATTAGATGCTTTCTGGTTCTTTAATTCCAATGCTTTGGCTGTATACGGACGGATGGTCAGCTGGTCATATGCCACTGTACTTCCTGCCGGCATCAGTGTTTCGGCAGCTTTCAACTTATAAGTTACGTTGAGCAACAACTCTTTACATGGACAGATCTTTTCCGTATTCAGATTCAGTTTGAGAGTCGCTGTTTGTTGGGGAGCCACGTTCAGGTCCTGAACGACTCCGGTTTGCATTACTTCACCGTTTGCCAGTAATTGCCACTCCATATAATAAGCGGACAAATCGCGGAAGAAGTTTTCGTTATATACCTTTATTTCTCCCTTTGACAGATCGCCGGGAGTAGTCCAGATTGACTGGTAGAAGTATCCCACTTCATGGGCATGCGGGTTGGGGCGACGGTCGGGGCTGATCAGTCCGTTGTCGTTGAAATTATTGTCCGAAGCATCGTATTTATTGAAGTCACCGCCATATCCGTAGATGTCTATTCCATCCTTATTTTTCCAATGGTTCGACTGGTCTACAAAGTCCCAGATAAAACCGCCCTGATATTTGGGATATTTGCGTATCAGATCCCAATACTCTTTGAAGCCCCCTTGCGAGTTACCCATAGCATGAGCATATTCACATTGGATCAAAGGTTTGTCTATATTGCCTTCGCTGTACTTCTTGCAGGCGTCATAATCGTAATACATCGGGCAGAAAATGTCTGTAAATTCATTGGTACCCGCCTGCTCATATTGTACGGCGCGTGTTTTGTCCTCGTTTTTGATCCATGTATAGCACTGTTCGAAGTTCGGGCCGTATCCGGCTTCGTTTCCTAATGACCAGAAAATGATGGAAGGATGGTTATACCCTCTCTGTACATTGCGTTGGTTGCGTTCCATGTGTGCTTTTTTGTAAGATGGATTTTTGGCAAGTGTTTCTTTGCCATATCCCATTCCGTGCGACTCGATATTGGCCTCTGCCACTACATAGATACCGTATTGGTCGCAAAGGTCATACCACAGATTGTCGTCCGGATAGTGACAGGTACGTACCGCGTTAATGTTCAGCTGCTTCATACGCAGAATATCTTGCAGCATGCGTTCACGGGAAACCACGTATCCTCCGTCCGGATCCATTTCGTGGCGGTCGGCACCTTTAAAGAGCACCGGTTGCCCGTTCACCAGTATCTGTCCGCCCTTCAATTCAATTTTGCGGAAACCTACTTTTACCGGGATCACTTCCAGCGTGTTGCTGCCGTTTTTCAGGGTTGCAGTCAGTGTATATAAGTTGGGTGTTTCTGCTGTCCATTTTTCAGGATTGCTCACGTCCATGACAACAGACTTTTGTCCATTTCCGTTAACCTGTGCCGTAGCAACACTTTTTCCTGCCGGATCTGTCAGGTTCAACTCTACTGTTCCGCTTCCGTTCAGATTGAGTGCCACGTTCAATGTACCGTTTGTATAATTGCTGTCCAAGTCGGGAGTTACACGGATATCTTGAATATATTTTTTATTGCGGCTGTACAAATAGCAGTTACGTCCCACTCCCGAGTAGCGGAAAAAGTCCTGATCTTCCAGGTACGTACCGTCACACCAGCGGAATACCTGAAACGCAATCAGGTTCTTGCCCGGTTTCAGATATTTGGTCAGGTTAAATTCAGCTTCCAGTTTACTGTCTTCGCTATATCCCACATATTTACCGTTGACCCATAGATACATGTTTGAAGTGACCGAACCAAAGTGGGCGAATATTTCTTTTCCTGACCATTCGGCAGGAATAATGATTTCTTTCCGATACGATCCTACATGGTTGTTTTCTATGGGCACATAAGGAGGATTGTTTTTGTATTGGCTTCTCCAGGCGTAACCTACGTTGACATAAATCGGATCACCGTATCCGTTCATTTCCCAAACACCGGGGACTTTCATCTGTCCCCAACCTTTATCATTATAGTCTGTCCGGTGGAAGTCGGTCGGTCGAGCATCTGCATTTTTCACCCAGTTGAATTTCCAGATGCCATTCAGGGTCATAAAGTTGCTTGAGTTTTCCTTATCGGCTTTTGCGGCTTCTTCACTTGAAGAGTAAGCAAAGTAATTGGTGTGCATCGGTGCACGGTTTACCGCATTAATTTCGGGGTTTTTCCATTCGTCATGTTGAGCCATGGTCGCCAGGCTACACATCGCCAGGCAGCAAGTCAGCAGTTGTCTTTTCATGGGGTTAATCTTATTAGGTTTGTAAATTGTTGGTCAAAGATACGTTTTTTGTCTTGTCGGACAGAGTCTTTTTGGATAAATTAGTGTAAAGTATAGCATTAATTAATGGATAAGGCTTATTTTTGCAGCATGTTAAAAGACAATATATATAGAAAAAAACGACTCATCCGTAGTCTGTTGGGAGTTGCTGCTCTGGTAGCTACCCTTTATTCTTGTGCCAGTATGGGACGTCCGGATGGGGGACCTTTTGATGAAACTCCACCCCGCTTCATCGGCAGTACGCCGGCAGCAGGAGCCGTAAATACTAAAAAGTCAAAGATTGTCCTTGATTTCGATGAGTTTATTAAACTTGAAAAGGCCAGTGAAAAGGTAGTGGTTTCGCCTCCCCAGTTGCAACAACCGGAGATTAAACCCGGAGGGAAGCGGATTACTGTAAACCTGCTCGACTCTTTGAAGCCCAATACCACCTATACAATCGATTTTTCGGATGCGATCGTCGATAACAACGAGGGCAATCCGCTCGGTAATTTTGCGTTTACATTCTCTACAGGGGCCTCTATTGATACAATGGAGGTATCGGGCACCTTGCTTGAAGCTTCTGATCTGGAACCCATTAAAGGTATGTTGGTGGGACTACATTCCAACCTGAATGACTCGGCTTTTACCAAACTTCCTTTTGATCGTGTAGCTCGTACCGATAGTCGTGGACACTTCACGATTCGTGGGATTGCACCGGGCAAATATCGTATTTTCGGTTTAATGGATGCCGATCAGAATTTCTTCTATAACCAAAAAGGTGAAGCGGTGGCTTTCAATGACTCGCTGATTATTCCCCGCTTCGAAGAGCGGATACGCCAGGATACTGCTTGGGTCGATTCACTGACCATCGATACGATTGTTGAGCAGAAATATACCTACTTCCTGCCCGATAATATTGTGCTTCGCTCATTTAAAAAGCCTTCTGTTTCACAATACCTGGTTAAGAGCGAACGCCTTACTCCGAATAAATTTTCTTTGTATTTTTCGGCTCCGGCAGATTCTTTGCCTGTGTTGAAAGGCTTGAATTTCGACGAGAAGGATGCTCTTGTGATAGAAAAGACATTCCGCAACGACACTATTCATTATTGGATACGCGACTCTTTGCTTTATCAGCAAGATACACTTACGTTGAGCCTGAACTATTTGTACACTGATACGTTAAATCAATTAGTTCCTCGTACGGATACGCTAAGGTTGGCCGCAAAGAAAGTGAAGAAAGAAGAGCCTAAAAAGAAAAAGAAGAAAGACGATGAGCCGGAACCGACTAAGTTCTTGTCGGTAAACACACACGCTCCTTCGTCTATGGACGTGTTCGATTATATCACCATGACTTTTGAAGAACCGGTAGCCCGCTTTGACAGTGCGGCTATTCATCTTCGCCAGAAAGTAGATACGATATGGACCGACGTTCCTTTTGAGTTCGAACATGATTCGCTCGATGTGCGCCGCTATAACCTCTATTATGATTGGGAACCCGGAGGCGAGTATGAATTTGCCGTCGATTCCACAGCTTTTCATGGCATTTACGGGCTGTTTACCGATAAGATAAAGCAAGCCTTCAAGGTTCGTCAGATCGAAGAATACGGTAATGTGTTCCTCAACATAACCGGAGCAGATTCTATCGCTTTTGTCGAACTGTTGGATAATCAGGATAAAGTTCTTCGCAGGCGTCCGGTGATTGACGGGAGAGCGGAGTTTTACTATCTGAATCCCGGCAAATACGGAGCCCGGTTGGTAAACGATACCAATGGCAACGGAATGTGGGATGCCGGTGACTATGAGAAGGGCATACAGCCTGAGATGGTATACTATTATCCGCATATTATTGAATTTAAAGCAAACTGGGATGCTACTCAGGACTGGAATGTGACAGCTGTGCCTCTGGATAAGCAAAAGCCGGACGAACTTAAAAAACAGAAACCAGATGAAGATAAGAAGAAAAAGACCCGAGATAGTCAAAACGCAAACCGTAGCCGCCGCAATTAGGCGGAAAGAGTGGATATGTCTTATTATCGCCCTGCTTTTTGCTTTCCCATCATCGGGCAATGCCCAGTGTGAAGCAAAGAACGATGCGTTTAAGTCCGGTGAGCACGTCATGTACGAACTTTATTTCAACTGGAAATTCATTTGGAAGAAAGTGGGACTTGCCAGCCTTACCACTAACTCGACGACTTATCACTCCGAGCCGGCCTATCGGGTCAATTTATTGGCCATCAGCAGTAAAGAGGCCGACTTCTTCTTTAAGATGCGGGATACGCTGACAAGCGTCATGACTGAAAAGCTGGAACCCCGCTATTTTCGGAAGGGAGCCGAAGAAGGAAAACGTTATACCGTCGATGAAGCCCGTTTCTCGTTTCGGAACGGCATGTGTTATGTCAATCAAAAACGGGTGCGTAAAGACGGGAGTATCACCGAGACGGAGCAAAGTGACAATCGTTGTATCTATGATATGCTTACTATTCTGGCGCAGGCCCGTTCGTTCGATCCAAAGGAATATACCATCGGTCAACGTATCCAGTTCCCGATGGCGACGGGGCGTAGAGTAGAAGAACAGACCCTGATTTACCGGGGAATTAAGAAGATTACTGCCGAGAACGATACTACCTATCGCTGCCTGATATTCTCACTCGTGGAATATAATAAAAAGGGAAAGGAGAAAGAGGTCATAACGTTTTATGTGACGGACGACCGGAATCACCTTCCGGTACGTCTGGATATGCACCTTAACTTTGGTTCGGCCAAGGCGTTCCTGAAGAGTGTCAGTGGTTACCGACATCCTCAGACTTCTATTGTCACAAAGTGAACGGAACTTCGTCTTTTTTGCGGAATACGCTCGACTCGAAGGTAGCTATCAGTCTGCCTTCCTGATCGGTTACATCTATCTGATAATAACCTGTGCTGCGTCCGGTATAGCGTTCGCGTGCTTCGGCATAGAGTGTGTCTCCGGGGCCGCTGGCGCGCAAGAAAGTGATATTGGAAGAGAGCGAAAAGGCCAATGTGCCATGTGAGTTAGCTGCTGCCGCAAGTGCCAGATCGGCTAAAGTAAAGATGGCGCCTCCCTGTGTCCGTTGTCCCGCATTCAGATGTTCGGGTTTTATTTCCAGTTTTGCTTTGCTGTATCCTTCTCGTATCTCGATCAGCTCTACACCCGCATTGGTGGCAAACAGGTCGTTTTTGAAAAATTCTTGTGCTGTCATTTTTATATCTGTTCTGAATTAGCCACAGAGGACGCGGAGCATACAAAGCTATTACTTTGTTCCCTCCGCATCCTCTGTGATGTTTTCTAAATACAACTTTCTGAAGCTTTTTATTTATTCAGTTTCCACTCAAATCCGTCCTTAGTATCTTTAATTTCGAATCCCAATGCAGTCAGTTCGTTACGGATCAAGTCACTGGTTGCCCAGTCTTTGTTGGCTTTTGCCTTCACACGTTGTTCCAGCAACATATCGACCACTTTTCCATAAGCGGCTTCACGTCCGTCCGACGAACCGATTTCTTCTTTCAGACCCAGGATATCGAAGCAGAATGTATGGAATACTTCTTTCAGGTCTTTCAGGTCATCGGCAGAAATGGTGTTGTTGCCGGCAATGATATTATTGATCATCTTGGCTCCGTCAAAGAGATGTGAAATCACAATCGGAGTATTCAGGTCATCGTTCATTGCTTCAAAACACTTCGTGCGCAAGCTTTTTACATCGACGTTCGAAGTAGCTGCGGGAGTGATTTTTTCCAGACTGTCTACTGCTTCCATCAGTCGGCTCAGTCCCTTTTCTGCTGCTTGCAAGGCTTCGTTGCTGAAATCCACCGGACTGCGGTAGTGTGCCTGCAAGATAAAGAAACGTATGGTCATCGGGCTGTAAGCCTGAGTCAGCAATTTGTGCGAGCCGCTGAAGAATTCATCCAGCGTGATGAAGTTTCCGAGACTCTTGCCCATCTTGGTGCCGTTGATGGTGATCATGTTGTTGTGCATCCAATAGTGAACCATATCGTCACCCTGTGAAGCTACCGACTGTGCGATTTCACATTCGTGGTGCGGGAAGATAAGGTCCATGCCTCCTCCGTGAATGTCGAAGTGTTCGCCCAGATACTTACGTCCCATAGCTGTACACTCGGCATGCCAGCCGGGGAAACCGTCACCCCATGGTGAAGGCCAGCGCATGATATGTTCCGGTTGTGCCCGTTTCCAAAGAGCAAAGTCGGCAGGATTATGTTTTTCTTCCTGGCCGTCCAGCTCGCGGGTTGTATTCAGTACATCGTCCAGGTTACGTCCCGAGAGTTTGCCATAATGGTAGTCTTTATTGTATTTGGCTACATCGAAATATACCGAACCCTGGCTTTCGTATGCATAGCCGGCATCCAGAATCTTTTTTACCAATTCTATCTGTTCGATGATATGTCCCGAGGCATGTGGCTCAATGCTGGGGGGAAGTACGTTCAGTGCCTCCATGGCTTTATGATACCGGTTCAGGTAGTATTGCACTACTTCCATGGGTTCCAATTGTTCCAGACGGGCTTTCTTGGCAATCTTATCTTCGCCTTCATCTGCGTCATGTTCCAGGTGGCCTACGTCGGTAATGTTACGCACGTATCGCACTTTATAACCCAGCCGGGTGAGATAACGGAAAAGTACGTCGAACGTGATGGCCGGACGGGCATGTCCCAGATGTGCATCGCCATATACCGTCGGTCCGCAGACATACATGCCCACATGTGGAGCGTGCAAAGGCACAAACAGCTCTTTTTTTCTATCTAAAGTGTTGTAAATCGTCAGTTGATGTTCCATAACGTTTGAGATTTATTCTGTTTTAAACCACAAAGTTAGAATAAATAATTTGAATTGGGACGTGTTCTGCCGGATTATTCTCTGTAAGTATATGTGTCTGATGTAAGATCGGGCCACTCATACGAAAAATGCATTCCGATCTTCCATCTTCCACCTTTTTCTGTTTACTTATCTAATTATCAACGAAATGAATGGGTGGAAGATAGCGTTTTCAAGCCGTTTATCTTCCACTTTCATCTTCCATCTTCCACCCACTGTTTTTGATGGATAAGGTATTGATCTGTAATTGTATATAGCGTGCTATCTATCTGTTTATGCCGTTTAAAGCATTTCCTTTTCCTTAGTATCTTTAGTGAAAATGGTCCGGACTTTATCTCGTCCCGCATGTCTGGGCCCATAAGCCCGCATACCTGTGCCCATGAGCCCGTATACCCGGGCCCACCGGCCCGGGTATACGGGCT
>OGQE01002998.1_pt1 | contig 11141 bp, 8 predicted proteins | sample 1553131 | NCBI WGS metagenome assembly OGQE01 (sample SAMEA2579929, study PRJEB22360) | human gut metagenome | biome: human gut; feature: human-associated habitat; material: faeces | place: Denmark | collected 2008/2010
CATCACGTCCTCCAGGGGGCGGTGGAGGCGGCATCCCGGGTCCCGGTGGAGGTGGGGGCGGCATCCCGGGTCCCGGCGGTGGATTCATTCCGCCCCAGTACTGTTCTGCCTCAACATTCTTTTCTTCCCCTGCCACATTGCGGTAGATCCGCTCTGCCACCTGTTCTAACATCAGGCGGTCCGGATACTCGTCAAACATCAGGCTCCCCTCATACTCCATCTTGTCGCACTCATCTTCCACATAAGAAAGGATTGTCTTCACCTCTTTCGGATAAAGCTCCTTCATGCGTTCCATATCTTTTTCATATTCCATTTCCGTCAGATACAGATTCTGCATCGGATAGCTCATATAAAAAGGCATTTTCGGCACATCCATCTGCATACGGAAAAACTGTTCCTGATTATAGTCCACACATTGCTCCTGTCGCTAACATCTCTATATCATATGCGTGAGGAATACTTTTGTGCGGGTTCCATTATGCGTTAGAATTATTCAAACAAAATATTTTTGTATTTCGTATAACCTTCTTTTTTCATCTGCACGGATGCCTCTTTTTTGTCCCCTTCATGCGTAAACTCATACACATTATAAGCACCGTCACGGTAGGCAAAATCCGCTCCGTTATCCTGATAATGCAGATAAGTTCCATTGCCCGGATACACGCGCATTTTCAAGGTATCATACGGCTTTTCACCGACGTACTGTGCCAGTTCATAAGTTGGGATCATGCCTCCCTCTTTTACGAACATCGGACAGGTATCAAGCGGTGCGTCTACCATATAATACTGTCTGCCCTGATATGGTTTCTTTGTCTCATAATCATACCAGACACCTTCCGGAAGATATACGATCTTTTTCGTCTCTCCCTGCTCTAAAACAGGTGCAGCTAAAAGATTTTCTCCGACTAAAAATTCACCGTTTAAGTTCCAGACTTCCGGATCATTCTCATAATGTAAAACCAGAGGACGCATAATCGGCAGTCCGGTCAGTTCACATTCGCGGAACAGATCATACAGGTATGGAAGTAACTGATATCTTAATTCCACAAATTTGCGGTAGATGCGGATCGTCTCCTCATCAAACTGCCATGGCTCCTGGAATGTACTTCCCATGGAAGAATGGTTACGGAACAGTGGGGAAAATGCACCAACCTGAACCCAGCGGCACATTAATTCCGGTGTACAGTCTGCACCAAATCCGCCGACATCCGTTCCCGCAAATGCAATTCCGCTCATACCCAGATTGCAGAGCTGTGGAACCGCCATTCTAAGATGTGCCCAGAGGCTCTGGTTATCTCCGGTCCATACGGTAGAGTATTTCTGTGTTCCTGCATAACATGCTCTTGTGATCACGAACGGTCTTCTTCCATCGGCTTCCTTTAATCCTTCATAAGTTGCCTTTGACATCAGATGTCCATAAACATTATGCATTGCCGCATGATCTGTCTTTTGATCCTCGTCCGTAAAAACGACATCCTGTGGAAGTTCTCCACGGAAACTTGCAGGCTCATTCATATCATTCCATGTTCCTCGCACACCAAGATCCACTAAGAATTTCTGATTTTCTGCCCACCATTTTCTTACATCCGGCTTTCCAAAATCAGGATATACCGCTTCGCCCGGCCATACTTCATTGACGTATACTTCCCCTTCCGGTGTTTTTGCAAAATAATCATTCGCGATTCCCTCATCATACTTTGCATATCCCGGATCTAATTTCACACCCGGATCAATGATGCAGACAACCTTAAAACCATCCTCTGCGATCTCTTTTATGATTGCACCCGGTGCTCCAAACCCCTTTTCATTCCAGGTAAATACGCGGTACCCATCCATATAATCGATATCAAAATGGATCGTATCACATGGAATCTGCAGTTCTCTGTATTTGTGTGCCACACGTCTGATATCATCAGCTGACATATAGCCCCATCTTGACTGATGATGTCCTAATGTCCAAAGCTGCGGCAGAGGGGTTCTTCCGGTCAGATAAGTATAGCCTTCCACAATATCCGTCATTTTTTCCCCGGAAATAAAATAATAATCGAGATTTCCGTTCTCTGCACTGTAATAATAGCAGGCGCTGTTCTCTTTTCCCAGATTGACATGTGATCTGTAAGTGTTGTCAAAGAACATTCCAAATACGCCCGCATCTTTTAATGTGATCAAAAACGGAATGGATTTATACAATGCCTTAAAATCGTCCGTGTGTGCCTGTGGCAGATCGGAATTCCAGTTTTCATATTCATAATTTCTTTTATTTAAAACGCCTGTTTTATCTCCGAGTCCATAGAACTTTTCATCCCCGCTCATCTGCTTTACGACCATAACAGGATCTTCTTTTTCACCATCCGCAGATATGGCATGTCCCTCAGACTCTAACGTTGCAAGTGCTTCATCGCTTAATTTCTTTTTTTTCTTTCGCTCTCCCCTGAAATCTGCACATAAAAGTGTACCGTCTTTTTTATAAAAATCGATCAAAAAATCATCGTATACTTTGGCTGTCAGCTTATCTGTTTTAATCTGTACTGCTCCGCCTTCCTCAGAGACATCTACGGTAACCGGAAGTCTTTTATCTCCCTCGATTGCTTTTGAACGGTGGTCTTTCGACTGGTACGGAACAAATACATTCATGATCGTGTCCGTGACTGCCGTGACATACGCCGTTCCATGTTCAAATTCAAATTCTACTGTACTTCCATTGGTCTGATAAGAAAGTTTTTTTCCTAACATATGCTTCTCCATTTCTATTTTTACATTTTTGCAATGTCCTGTAATTCCTGTAACAGTTCAAGATCCGACTGCTGCACCTTCATGTTCGTTGTGATCGGTTCCTCACCCGGTTTTGTCACGGTAATCTCAATGATTGTTCCCTCCGTGATGCCGGTGGAAAATACTGCGTTTAGAAATGCAGCAAATTTCGGGTGATTTGCCGTGAATTTATTTTTTGCATTCATGATCTTCATTATTGATGCCGGATTTATCATCGCTTTTCTCCTTTTCCTGTGTGGGGGTGGTTATATTACTTTAGTACGGTTATTATACTATAAGATGGCGGGTTTGTCCCGAAAATTTACGAAATTTATTTTCACAAATTTGGTGGAAAAGGTGTATCGGTGTGTTGTGAATGGCAGATTCCCCGGCACCTTAGGAAAGCACCGGAAATCTGCATACATTCTATTCTACTAAATACTCTCTTCAATTTTGTTTTTGTGCGTTTTCGACGAACTGCATATCTACCAGTTCATCGTACTGATAGGTACCCTGATATACATCGGATGCAATGGATACTTCCATATCATTTTTTACCGCCTGCGGCGTGATGATTCCATCGACACTCCAGAGTCCATCTTTATAGGCACGGTCGATCGCTGCTTCAATGTCTTCGGTCGGTGTGGTTGGAAATTCCTTTCCGGCAGTGCGGACCGCAGTTTTTTTATCCTGTGCAGCAGAAAGCGATTTTAACATTGCATTGACAAAGTGCTGTACTGTCTCCGGGTCATTCCGGATAGTTGACTGTGACACACTGAGTACGGAGTAAGCGTAGTCTCCAAGATCTGTAAACTGGTAAAATGCATCCGTCCATACACCTGATTTCATACCGTCAACGATCTGTGGTTCCGCTGCCCAGGAGATATCTGCCTGACCGCTCTGTACCACGGCAACTGAGGTGGACATATCTGCCGGTTCCACCATCACTACATCCTTATCCGGATCAAGTCCAATTGACAGTAAAAGATAGCGCACACACAGATTCGGGCTGCCGCCAAATCTGCCGGAGTTGATCTTTTTTCCTTTGAAATACTGTGCAAGTTCTTCATCTGTATTTCCTGTGTATTCCTCGCCAACTGCCGCACACAGATACACATTAGCGCGGTTCACACAGTTGCAGACAGCAATCACCGGATCTGGGCAGTTCCCGGATGCATTCGGAATTGCATTTGAATCCACTCCACCGATTACTCCCCACGCATCCCCGCTCATCACCGACGTCACATGCGAGCCGCCCGTAGCCTGGATCACCTCCACATCAAGGCCTTCCTCCGCAAAAAATCCCTCCTGCTGCCCGATATAAAGTGGAAGATACCCGATCGAATGTAACGGCTCCGCAATCACGATTTTTTTGAGTTCCACACTCTCCTGCTGCGTTTTTCTTCCACTGCATGCTGTCGCAAATAAACTTGCTGCAAATACAACGTAAGCCAAACAACTGAACAATTTTCTCTTTAACATTTTCCTTTTAAACATTTCGACCCATTTTCACTTTTTAATATAATATGGACTCAGGTGCCCAAAGGTGTATCACAACATAGCGGCTGGTGTCCTCCTCACGCCTTACGATAAATCGCCAGATGTTCCGTCATCCATTTTTCCAGTTCCACCACCGCAAAATACATCACCATCGCAAGCAGCGACAGAACGATCACACCAACCCACACTAACGTGGTATCCAGAATAGTTCCCGCATAAATGACCATTCTGCCAAGTCCGTGCCCCGATGCGATAAATTCGCCGACGATTGCTCCCGCAAGCGCCAGTGAAATATTGATTCGGAGGCTTCCAAGCATCCACGGAAGCACTGCCGGAACCACGACTTTTCCAAACACCTGCCATCTGGCAGCCCCCAGAGAATAAAGTAAGGTTTCCATCGACTCATCCACATTCTCCACCCCGCTGACCGTTGCAAGCGCACAGGATATTACCGTCATTAAAAATGCCAGCATCACTTTAGATGAAAAACCGATTCCAAACAGTACAATTAAAATTGGTGCAAGTGCCAGTTTCGGAATTGCATTAAACATCACAAGATACGGCTCAAAAATCTTTGCAAACGTCTTTGACCACCAGAAGGACAATCCTAAAACTGCGCCGCCCAATGTTCCCGCTAAAAAACCGCCGATCGTGGACATCGAGGTAAAGTAGATATCATATGCAAGATTTTTCTCTTTCCACTGTACGATCGCAGTCTGTGCGATCAGGGACGGTGAGCTCCAGTAATAGTCATCGATCCACCCCAGACGTGCACTTACCTCCCAAAACAGCAGGATGGCGACCCCAAGCAGGATACGTCCTGCCCTTATCCCTTTTTTCTGTTTTCTCCGGTGTTTTTCTTCCCGCCTGTCTGCCTGCATCGCCAAAACGGATTTAGGTTCATAATACTCCACCTCATACGCTTCTTTTTTCATCACTCATCCCTCCCATCAAGTGCTGTTTCAGATCCCAGAAATCCGTCTCCAGCATATCTTCCTGTTTTCTTGGCCGTTTCAAATGAACGGTAATTTTTTCTTTCACATACCCCGGACGACCGGAAAATACATAGATGATATCTGACAGATAAATTGCCTCATCCATATCATGTGTCACAAATAAAACCGTCTTATGAAAATCTTCCCAGATCTCTAACAGCCAGTTCTGCATAGACTGTCTCGTCTGCGCATCCAATGCACCAAACGGTTCATCTAACAGGATAATTTCCCTGTCATACAAAAGTGTGCGGAGGAGCGCCGCTCTCTGCCTCATTCCACCGGACAGCTCGCACGGATAATTTTTCTCAAATCCCGAAAGTCCGTACTTTTCCATCAGTGGCAGTGCCTGTTTTCTCGCTTCCCGCTTCGGCACGCCCTTTATCTCAAGTCCCAAAATAATATTGTCGATGATCGTACGCCACGGGAGAAGCATATCTTTTTGCAGCATATATCCAACGTAACCTTTTTCCCCTAAAATGCTTTTTTCTCCAATCGTAATATCTCCCGATGTCGGCGGCAGAAGTCCCGCCACAATATTAAATAACGTCGACTTCCCACACCCGCTCGGCCCAATGATCGACACAAATTTTCCATGCGGTATCAAAATATCGACCGGACGGAGAACCTGACGCATCTCTCCATTATTATAAAAACTTTTTGTAATGCCCGAAATTTTTATATCATGAAGCGATGCTTCATGATCGTGATCTACACTCGCTTCGCTCGGCAGTCTTTTTATATCATAAGCCATACTGACAGCTTCTTTAATCTATTCTTATTCTAATATATTCCGGTCTGGTACACTTTGACATATCGTTCTGAAAACAAGAAAATCCGGAAACAAAGATTTCTCTCCATTTCCGGATTTCTGTCAAACATATTTTATTTTACGCGCAGAATCTCTCCTGCTTACAGCATTTTCTTTTTCTTAAAATAAATGATCTCTCCCGCAATGATGCAGATGCTGACTACAATAACGACCGGATACGCATATTTCCATCCGAACTCCGGCATATTTGGAAAGTTCATGCCATACCATCCGGCAATCAGGGTCAGTGGGAGAAATATCGTCGTTACTACCGTTAAGATACTCATGACCTTATTCTGCTGTACATCGATCAGTGACTGGTATAACTCACGGATCTGTACTAAATATTCCCGCAAGAGTTCCACATGATCATGCAGGCGTTCCACACGGTTCGCATAAAGCTGCCAGAGCGATCGCTCCTTGTCTGTCAGTATCTGTCCGAAATCACTCTGCATGGCATCTGCCAGATTGACAAGCTGCTCATAATATGCATGATATGCCGAAAAACGTTTCCTGTACTGCAGAATGATCTCATAGAAATGCTCCGGGATCTTTTTTAAAAGCTCTTCCTCAATGGAGGCTAATTTTTCCTCCTGCTGCTGCAGATAGATCACATCATCCTCGATCAGCATCTCAAAAATCATAACGAGGAACTGATGCATGCTGCACTCTGTGGGTATAATTTTTTCCAGCCTTCCAAGACACGTCTTTAGGAAACTGCCATCCTCGATCAACAGCAGTTCTTCGCCTCTCAGATAAAATCCAAATACGATATACGTCACTCTGCCCTTTAGGGCACGCGGTATCTTCATCGTCCCAAACAGGCAGTCCCCGTAACTTTCTGCCTTGCAGTACTGTACCGGATTCATGCTGCGGAACAAATTCCGTTTATGTGGATACGCACCCTCTAATTCCTTAAACTCAGACAATTCCATCAGACAGATTTTCTTTTCACTGTTTAGATAATATTCCTGCATATTTTATTTTACCAATTTTGCGATCACTTTCACCAGATCCTCGATATTGGCACCGGAAGTATTGATGCACAGGTCATAATTTAACTTCTCGCCCCAGGTCTGTCCGGTAAAGAACTGATAATATTTGGAACGTCTCTTATCCACATCCTGAATATGACGTCTCAGCTCTTTGTCTGTAAAATGTTCCTGCTCCGGTGCACGCTTTCTGCATCGCTCCATGCGCGATTCCATATCTGCATAAATAAACAGGCGCAGCGGCTTTTTGTCGCGCAGGATATAATCTGCACTTCTTCCGACGATCACACAGTCTGATTTCTCCGCGAGTTCCTGTACTAACAGGCTCTGTTCTCTGTAAATCGCATTGTTCTGTTCCATCACAGGATCCGCGCCCATATAAAAAGTTCTCCCGATTGTGATCGGCATCAGGGCAGTCGGACCATTTTCCATTACATGCTGCACATAACCTTCTGCAAGTTCGGTTCTCTTTGCAATCTCTGTTATAATCTCGTTATCATAATAGGCAATTCCAAGTTCATCGGAAAGTCTCTTTCCAACCTCTCGTCCGCCACTGCCAAATTCACGTCCGATTGTTATAATTTTTCCCATATGTATCATCTCCTGATTCATCATTTTCTATAAATAAACTATAACACTTTCCCGCGTTAACGTCCAATTCTATTTTCTAATCAACACTTTTTAATGATTCCGTCATGCTGATCGCATCGATCTTCTTTCGCATCAGCCGGTCCACAAACCAGGTAAACACCAGAGTCAGCACCACGCTGTATACAAAGCTGACCGGTTTTACATGTACATCAAAGGCTACCATATCCACGACGATCTGACTCATGACAAACCGGTGCAAAAATACACCAAGCACAAGCCCTGCAAGTGCGCCGAGAAATGTCAGGATCGTATTTTCCCGGAACACATATGCGGCTGTCTCATTTTCGTAAAACCCGAGCACCTCGATCGTTGCGATCTCGCACACACGCTCCGTAATATTAATATTTGTCAGGTTATATAAAACGATAAAAGCAAGTCCCGCTGCACACAAAATAATGACCACAACGATCAGATCCATACTGCCCATCATGCTTGAAAAACGTTCCATGTCATCCTGTGAAATATTGACCGCTGCCACATCCGACATTGCCATCAGGGATGTTCCAAGCAGATGTGCATCTGTGCCCTCAGAAACACACACAAATGCGTTTTTGTATTCCGGTTCCGTTTTCATCTGTTCTTCATAGGTATCCGCAGACAAATAGACATAATTATATACAAAATTTTCACACAGCCCGCTTACCGTCACGGATATGGTTTTCATGTCGGAATCCTGCAGTGTCACGGTATCTCCGGTCTTTATCCCAAGTTCATCTGCCACTTTTGCGGAAATAACCGCCTCTCCCTTTTTCGGGAATGTGATCGGTACTCCTTTTTCCGTATGCAAATTGACAAACGGCGTCATATCCGAATCCGGATCTGCAATGATAAGGCTGACGGATTTTGTCTTTTCACTGCCAACTAAATCCATGCTCTTTTCTGCCACAAACACAGATTTTTCCACACCGTCCTGTTCTTTGCTTTCCAGTTCACTTTTTTGCTCCGGTGTGACGGACGATGAATAAGTCACACCGATATCATAGGTCTGGATCTGCGTATACTGCTGCGTCACAATTCCCGTCACAGAATCCCTCACCCCAAATCCGGTCACCAAAAGTGCGCTGCATCCGCTGATGCCTGCGACCATCATGAAAAACCGCTTTTTATACCGGAAAATATTCCGCATGGAAACCTTCTGCAAAAATTTAAGCCTCTTCCATACAAACGGTATATATTCAAGGAATACACGTTTCCCGGCTTTCGGTGTTTTCGGACGCATCAGCTCTGCCGCAACCTCCGTCAGTTCGCGGCGGACAGACACAAAGGTTGTACCGATAGAACAAAGCAGTGATACGATCACGGAAATGACTGCTAATTTCCAGTCAAACACATAAACCAGGGAATCCATCTTATAGAGCATGCCGTATGCATACCAGATCACTTTCGGGAATAAAAATGTCCCAAGTGCAAATCCGGCCACACATCCGGTCAGCGCCGCGGAGCCGGAATAAAACATATATTTTGCCATAATGGTATGTTCACTGTAGCCGAGTGCCTTTAACACACCGATCTGTGTCCGCTGTTCCTCCACCATACGGTTCATCGTCGTCACACACACAAGTGCCGCTACCAGAAAGAAGAAGATCGGAAATACATCGGCAACTCCGTCCACGATACCGGAATAGCTCTCAAAGCAGACATACCCAACATTGGTATCGCGTCCGAGCACATAGGTATCAGGATCTTTTAATTCCTTTAAAGTTTTCTCGCCATCACTGATCTTTTTCTCCGCTTTTTCTATTTCCTCATTGTAAGTTGAAAGTCCGTCCTCATATTCCTTTTTCCCATCTTCATACTGCGTTTTCGCATCGGATAATTCTGCTTCCTTTTCTGCTATCTGTGTTTTGGACTCTTCCAACTGTTTTTTCGCTTTTGCAATGGCGCTCTTTCCGCTCTCGATCTGCTTTTGGGCTTCTGCGATCTGCGCTCTTCCGTCTGCAATCTGTGCCTTTGCATCTGCAATCTGTGATCCTGCATCCGCTAATGCATCTCCCGAAGAAAAACTGCCTGCCGCACCATTTCCCTGATCTCCATTTTCGGAAAAAAGCCCCTCAGAAATTCCGTTCAATGCTTTCTGGATCTGTCCGACTCCCTGCGCATAACCGATTCCAAGTGCAACTTCCGCCTGATCTAACTGTGTCTCTTTCTCCTGAATCGCCTTTTCTGCTTCCGTCAGTTCTGCCTCTTTTTTTTCTAATTCATCCGGGGCATATTCCAATTTTTTCTTTGCATCTGCAAGCTGCTTTTCGCCGTCTTCGATCTGGCTTTTTGCATCTTCTAATTGTTTTTTTGCATCATCAAGCTGGCTCTTTGTCTCCTCTTTTTTCTCTGCAAGCTGTTTTTTTCCATCTGCAAGTTTTGTCTCTGCCTCCGAACGCACTGTCTGATAACGCTCTGCTGCAAGATCCTCCGTCAGTGCTTCCCACGCATCCTGTTTTTGTTCTATGTAAGCATCATATTCTTCACTGTACAAAGGAAAATCGCAGGCAAATTTCACATAAACTTCCGTATAATAATCGTCTGCAAATCCTTCCGGCAAAAGATAGACAAATCCGCTCACCCTGCCGTTGCCAAGCGACGTACTTCCGCGCTCAAACTGCGAATACAGAGGAGACTGCACGATTCCGGTGATCTTATACTCGCGGTTTGAAAAATGTTCCAGATCGTCCTCGTCATTGCCGTCGGACAATTTGATCGTTTTTCCAATCATGGATGCGCCGTAAAGATTAGAGTCCACCACGCACTCCCCTGCATTTTCCGGCAATTCGCCGTCCACAAGCACCAGCCGGTTAACATCCTCTGTGATGCTGTGCATTTTTAGCACGCGCTCTTTGCCGCCGCTCTCACAGACAATGTCAAACGTGACTGCTCCCTCTGCCGCTTTTACATCTTTTTGTTTTTTTATGGTCTCTACTTCATCCTCAGAAAAACCGACCGTGGAGATCAGGCGGTAGTCGTAAAGAGCTGTCTTATCAAAATAACGCTGCGCCGTTTTTAACATGGCAGGCTGTGTGACCTTCAGTCCTGCAAAAAATCCGACACCCAATGCAACGATCGCCAGGATAGCGAGAAAACGGCCGAGACTTTCCTTTATTTCCCTGAATGTTGATTTCCAAATCATTGATCTCATAACCGTCTACCACTCTATATCTGCAATGTCTACAATGTGTTCATTTTTTTCCATGGAAACGACTGTGCCGCTCTTTACCGTGATGATGCGGTCCGCCATCGCTGTAAGTGCCTGGTTATGCGTGATGACCACGACTGTTTTTCCATTTTCGCGGCAGGTGTCCTGCAAAAGCTTCAGGATGGCCTTGCCCGTCTCGTAGTCCAAAGCGCCGGTGGGCTCGTCGCATAGAAGGAGCTTGGGGTTCTTCGCCAGGGCGCGGGCGATGGCCACGCGCTGCTGCTCGCCGCCGGACAGCTGTCCGGGGAAGTTGCGCA
>OGQE01003010.1_pt1 | contig 11101 bp, 7 predicted proteins | sample 1553131 | NCBI WGS metagenome assembly OGQE01 (sample SAMEA2579929, study PRJEB22360) | human gut metagenome | biome: human gut; feature: human-associated habitat; material: faeces | place: Denmark | collected 2008/2010
TCATCGTCCTGCTGGGCGGCCGCACCGGCCGCGACGGCATCGGCGGTGCCACCGGTTCCTCCAAGGCCCACAAGCTGGACAGCCTCGAGCACTGCGGTGCTGAGGTCCAGAAGGGCAACGCCCCCATCGAGCGCAAGCTGCAGCGCCTGTTCCGCCGCGAGGACGCCTGCAAGATGATCAAGCGCTGCAACGACTTCGGTGCCGGCGGCGTCTCTGTCGCCATCGGCGAGCTGGCCGACGGCCTGTATATCGATCTGAACAAGGTCACCAAGAAGTATGACGGCCTCGACGGCACCGAGCTGGCCATCAGCGAGAGCCAGGAGCGTATGGCCGTGGCTCTGGCCCCTGAGGACGTGGACAAGTTCATCGCCATCGCCACCGAGGAGAACCTTGAGGCCACCCCCGTGGCAAAGGTCACCGAGGAAAAGCGCCTGAACATGGTGTGGAACGGCAAGTCCATCGTCAACATCAGCCGCGAGTTCCTGAACTCCAACGGCGCTGAGAAGCACCAGAACGTCCACATCGAGAAGGGGACTGTCTGGCAGCCCCAGTGGGCCGGCGTGACCTTCGAGCAGAAGATGAAGAACATGGTGGGCGATTTGAACGTCTGCAGCAAGAAGGGCCTTTCTGAGCGGTTCGACTCCACCATCGGCGCGGCCACCGTGCTGATGCCCTTCGGCGGCGCATGCCAGCTGACCCCCCAGAACGCCATGGTCGCAAAGCTGCCCGTGGACGGCGAGACCAACACCTGCTCCGGCATGGCATGGGGCTACAACCCCTACCTCATGAGCGCCAACCAGTATGTGGGCGCACGGATGGCCGTCGTCGAGAGTGTGACCAAGCTGGTGGCCTCCGGCTTCCGCTATGAGGACGCCTACCTGACCTTCCAGGAGTACTTCGAGCGCCTTGGCACTTCCCCGGAGCGCTGGGGCAAGCCGCTGGCCGCTCTGCTGGGCGCACTGGACGCGCAGATCGGCCTCGGCATCGCCTCCATCGGCGGTAAGGACAGCATGTCCGGCTCCTTCGAGCAGCTGGATGTGCCTCCCACGCTGGTGTCCTTCGCCACCGCCATCGGCAAGGCCGGCCGCGTCGTCTCCACCGAGTTCAAGAAGCCTGAGAGCACCGTCGTCCTCATCCGGCCCATCCTGGACCCCGTCACCGGCTGCCCCAATTTCTTCTCCCTGAAGGCCAACTATAAGAAAGTTGAGCAGATGATGGAAGATGGCATGGTGGCCGCTGCTTCCTCTGTGGGCTATGGCGGTCTGGCCGAGGCTCTCTTCAAGATGGGTCTGGGCAACCGCATCGGCTTCAAGATGATGAACAACATGGCCACCCACGATATGTTTAAGCCCATGTACGGCTCCATCGTGCTGGAGATGGTCTCTGACGCCCCGGCCGGTGAGCTGCTGGGCGAGACCACCGCAGACTACACCTTCGAGTGCTGCGGCGACAAGCTGGATATGGCTCAGCTGCAGGAGATCTGGGAGAGCAAGCTCGAGCCCGTCTATCCCTACCGCAAGGCCGGCCCCGCCGTCGAGAAGATCAACGGCAGCCTGACAGCCCCCGCTGCGCCCAAGATCGGCGTGGCAAAGCCGAAGGTCATCATCCCGGTCTTCCCGGGTACCAACTGCGAGTACGACACCGCCCACGCCTTTGCCCGCGCCGGTGCGGACCCCGAGGTGCTGGTCATCCGCAACCTGACCCCCGCTGACGTCACCGCCAGCTGCGAGGCACTGGTCAAGGCCATCAACGAGAGCCAGATCGTCATGCTGCCCGGCGGCTTCTCCGGCGGCGACGAGCCGGATGGCAGCGCAAAGTTCATCGCCTCCTTCTTCCGCAATCCTGCGGTCACTGAGGCAGTCCGCGACCTGCTGCAGCACCGGGATGGTCTGATGCTGGGCATCTGCAACGGCTTCCAGGCCCTCATCAAGCTGGGTCTGGCCGCTTACGGCGACATCCGCCCCATCACGGCCTGCGACCCGACCCTGACCTTCAACACCATCGGCCGCCACCAGAGTATGCTGGTGCGCACCCGCATCGCCTCCACCGGCAGCCCCTGGCTGTCCAAGTGCAGCGTGGGCGACCAGCACACCGTGGCCATCAGCCACGGTGAGGGCCGCTTCGTGGCACCTCAGAGTGTGCTGGACACCCTCATCGCCAACGGCCAGATCGCGACCCAGTACGTCGATCAGGACGGCAATCCCAGCATGGACATGAAGTACAACCCCAACGGCTCCGTCCTCGCCATCGAGGGCATCACCAGCCCGGATGGCCGTGTCTTCGGCAAGATGGGCCATTCGGAGCGCAGCGGCGAGTACCTGTACAAGAACGTCACCGGCGACAAGTATCAGCCTATTTTCGAGGGCGGCGTGGACTATTTCAAGATTTGATGGTATAATAGCCCTCTCAGACGCTTACGCGTCAGCTCCCCCAGAGGGGGAGCCACTGGCGTGTCGGTCAGGTCTGAGCAGGATGAATAAAGTTTTCTGTTTCGGAAACGATAGTGCCCTGCTGTACAGATTCACAGCAGCTTGACAAAATGCCCTGCTGAGAAGCTTCTGCCCTCTGCAGCGAGGCCCGCCCTTTGATGTGCCAGTACACTTCCGGCGGACAGCGCAGAGTTACCCGGTTTGCCAATGGCTCCCCCTTTGGGGGAGCTGGCTGCCGGAGGCAGACTGAGAGGGCTACAAGGAGGAAACAACCAATGTCTCAGCATGACCGTTATATCAGCCCCTTTTCCACCCGTTATGCCTCCGATGAGATGCAGTACATCTTCTCGGACGACAACAAGTTCCGCACCTGGCGCCGCCTGTGGGTGGCGCTGGCCCGGGCCGAGATGAAGCAGGGCCTGACCAATATCACCCCCGAGATGGTGGCCGAGCTGGAAGCTCATGTGGACGACATCAACTATGAAGTCGCCATCGAGCGGGAGAAGCTGGTGCGCCACGACGTCATGAGCCATGTCTACGCTTACGGCCAGCAGTGCCCCAAGGCGGCAGGCATCATCCATCTGGGTGCCACCAGCTGCTATGTCGGCGACAATACCGACATCATCGTGATGCGTCAGGGCCTCGAGCTGGTGCGAAAGAAGCTCATCGGCGTGCTGGCAAAGCTGGCAAAGTTCGCCGAGGAGTATAAGGATATGCCCTGCATGGCCTACACCCACTGCCAGCCCGCCCAGCCCACCACCGTGGGCAAGCGCGCTACCCTGTGGGCCAACGAGCTGGTGATGGACCTCAGCGAGATCGACCACCGTCTGGCTACCCTGCAGCTGCGCGGCGTCAAGGGTACCACCGGCACCCAGGCTTCCTTTATGGAGCTGTTCAAGGGCGACGCCGACAAGATCCGCGCCGTGGATGCTTCTATCGCTGAGGAGATGGGCTTCGACTGCGAGGCTGTCATCCCGGTGTCCGGCCAGACCTACAGCCGCAAGGTGGACGCCTTCATCCTCAACGCACTGGCCGGCATCGGCCAGAGCTGCATGAAGTTCGCCACCGATCTGCGCCTGCTGGCCAACTTCAAGGAGATGGAAGAGCCGTTTGAGAAGAACCAGATCGGTTCCTCCGCCATGCCTTACAAGCGCAATCCCATGCGCTGCGAGCGCATCTGCGCTTTGAGCCGCTACCTGATGGTGGATGTGCTCAACCCCAGCTTCACTACCGGCACGCAGTGGTTCGAGCGCACGCTGGACGACAGCGCCAACAAGCGCGTTGCCATGGCTGAGGGCTTCCTCGCCACCGACGCCATCCTGAACATCATGCTCAACGTCACCGACGGCATCGTGGTGTATCCCAAGGTGGTGCGCAGCCGTCTGATGGCAGAGCTGCCCTTCATGGCCAGCGAGAACATCATGATGCAGGCTGTGGAAAAGGGCGGCAACCGTCAGGAGCTGCACGAGCGTCTGCGCCAGCACGCCATCGCCGCCGGCAAGCAGGTCAAGGAAGAGGGTCTGCCCAACGACATGGTGGACCGCATCGCCGCCGACCCGGCCTTTGGTCTGACCAAGGAGGAGATCGTGGCGGGCCTTGTGCCGGAGAACTTTGTGGGCCGCGCTCCCCAGCAGGTGGAGGAGTTCATTGCTCACATCCTCAAGCCCATCTTTGACGCCAACCCGGATGCTGTGGAACAGCACGCAAACCTGAGCGTCTAAACGTGATTTTACAGGAAAAGAGGCTGTTGCCGCAGGCAACGGCCTCTTTTCTGCACACAGAAGGAGTTTTCATGCGACTCGATAAATATTTAGCCGAGACGGCCCAATGCACCCGGAGCGAGGCAAAGGCACTGCTGGCGAAAGGCCGCGTCACGGTCAACGGCGCGGTCTGCAGGAAAGGGGATACCCAGCTGAAAGAGGCGGACGCCGTGGCGGTGGACGGCAAGGCGCTGGCCTACCGGCAGTTCGTCTACCTCATGCTCAACAAGCCCGAGGGCGTCGTCAGCGCCTCCACCGACAAGCGGGACACGACGGTCGTGGATCTGGTGGGGGATGCCTATCCCCGGCGGGAGCTGTTCCCGGCCGGGCGGCTGGACAAGACCAGCACCGGTTTCGTCCTGCTGACGGACGACGGCGGCTTTGCCCACGACATCCTCGCGCCTAAACGCCATGTCTCCAAGACCTATACCGTCGTCATCGACACCCCGCTGACGGAAGAGATGAAGGCCGGCTTTGCCTCGGGCGTCACCCTTGCCGACGGCACGGCCCTTTCGCCGGCGGAAGTGTCCGCCCTCACCCCCGACGGGCTGACGGTCCGCGTCCTGCTCAGGCAGGGCGTGTATCATCAAATCAAGCGGATGTTCGGCGTCTACGGTGCGGGCGTCAACGCCCTGCACCGGGACGCCATCGGCGGGCTTGCGCTGGACGAGAGCCTTGCCCCGGGCCAGTGGCGGGAGCTGACAGCTGACGAGGTGGCGAAAATTACCACGGGGTAAAGGACTGCTTTTCACCCGGTTTTCAAAAAAGTATCACATTTTACCGGTAAAATAGCCCTCAGAACCACGCAGAAAGGCCCTTTTTGGCCCGAAAATGACCCCGAAAGATAATTTCAACAAGAAAGAAGAATTTTTTTTGGTGAAATATGTTGCAAAAGTAAATTCTTTTGTGTAAAATATAAAATGTAATGCGGCGAAATTGTTAAAAATCACAATCCCGCCCACCTGCGGTTTGCACAAGAGAGGAAAAGGGGTATCCATTTATGGCCAATAGAGTATTTCAGAGCGTGATCTACCAGATGAAGGACGCGATCGACCGCGTGGTCGGCGTGGTGGATGAGACCGGCGCTGTCATCTCCTGCTCGGAGCTGAATCTGATCGGCGAGGTGCGCGAGGGCTTTATGGCAGAGCGTCTGACGGCCGGTGACCGCTTCGTGCGGGATGGCTACACCTACCAGCAGTTCTCCAGCGCAAAGCATAACGATTATGCCGTTTTTGTGGAAGGTGCGGACGAGACTGCGGGCCAGTTTGCCGCTGTGCTGTCCATCAGCCTGCAGAGCATCAAGCAGTATCACGACGAGAAGTTCGACAAAGCCAACTTTATCAAGAACGTGGTGCTGGACAACATCCTGCCCGGCGACATCTACGCCAAGGCCCGTGAGCTCCACTTTGCCACCGACGTCTCCCGCGTGGTGTTCATCGTCCGCGTCACCAGCGGCGGCGACATCTCCGCTTACGACGTGGTGAGCAGCCTGTTCCCCGACAAGCAGAAGGACTTCGTCTTCAACATCAGCGAGACGGACACCGTCCTGGTCAAGGAGATCCGCAAGGGCATCGACCGCACCGATATGGAGAAGCTGGCCGCCAGCATCGTGGACACCCTCTCCGGCGAGCATTACATCAAGGCTGTCGTGGGCATCGGCACCCCCATCGCCAACGTGAAGGACCTGGCTACTTCCTTTAAGGAAGCACAGATCGCCATGGAGGTCAGCAAGGTGTTCGACACCGAGAAGCAGATCATCCGCTACGACAATCTGGGCATCGCACGTCTGATCTATCAGCTGCCCACCACGGTCTGCGAGATGTTCCTGCGCGAAGTGTTCAAGCAGGGCAGCATCGAGAGCCTGGACCAGGAGACCCTGTTCACCATCCAGCGCTTCTTCGAGAACAACCTGAACGTCTCCGAGACCAGCCGCGGTCTGTTCGTCCACCGCAACACGCTGGTGTATCGTCTGGAAAAGATCAAAAAGCTGACCGGTCTGGATCTGCGTGAGTTCGACGACGCTATCGTGTTCAAGGTAGCGCTCATGGTCAAGAAGTACCTGTCCAACAACCCGGCCAAATATTGATATTTCGTCTCAGCCGCTCCGGCTGCGGACGCCGAAACCGGCCGCTCGACCCCGATGCTGGCCGGTTTCTTTTGTAATGGTCTGGAACTTCTGTGCCAAATAAATTTTTCAGGAGCAAGATACTCATGATAGATTTTGAACATGTCACCAAGATATACAAACGGAGTGACACTCCCGCTCTGGAGGACATCGACTTCCATGTAGACGACGGCGAGTTCGTCTTTCTGGTGGGCCACTCCGGCGCCGGCAAGTCCACTCTGCTCAAGCTCATCCTCCGCGAAGAGCTGCCCACCGAGGGCCGCGTCATGGTGGACGGCAAGGACGTCGCCCGGCTGCGCCGGGGCAAAGTGCCTTTCCTCCGCCGCCAGATGGGCATCATCTTCCAGGATTTCCGCCTCATCCCCACCATGACGGTCTACGAGAATGTGGCGTTTGCCATGCATGTCACCAACATCGGCAAAAAAGACATCAAAGAGCGCGTCAACTACATGCTGGAGCTGGTGCATCTGGAAGATAAGGCAAAGGTCTACCCCGAGTTCCTCTCCGGCGGTGAGCAGCAGCGCGTGGCCGTGGCCCGCGCTCTGGCCCACAGCCCCCGCCTCGTCATCGCGGACGAGCCCACCGGCAACATCGACCCCGAGATGAGCCTTGAGATGATGGAACTGCTGGAACGCGTCAGCGAGATGGGCATCACGGTGCTTGTCGTCACCCACGAGCATGAACTGGTGCGCCGCTTCAACCGCCGCACCATCACCCTGAAGCAGGGCCGCATCATCTCCGATGTTCCGGCCAGCTTCGGCGAGGAGGTACACGCATGAAGATCTCTACGTTTGGGTTCCTTACCCGGCGCGGCGTGCGCAACCTCGGCAAGCACTGGGCCATGACCATCGCCTGCATCGCCTCCCTCAGCGTCTGCATGACCCTGAACATCTTCGCCAGCCTCATTGAAGTCAATGTGGACAGCATGGTGAGTTATCTGGGCAGCCAGAACGAGATGGTGGTCTACGTGGACCCCGAGGCCGATGACGCCACCATCCAGTCTGTGGGCAATGCCCTCAGCGGCACCGCAGGTGTGAGCCGGGTGCAGTATATGTCCAAAGAAGACGTCCTCAACCAGTACAAGGGCTATATGTCCGACTATGCCGCCCTGCTGAACGAGTTCGAGAACGACAACCCCTTTAAGGCCAATTACCGCGTCTCCCTGTCTGATCTGAGCCAGATGGAGACCATCAGCAAGCAGTTCGAGAACATCAGCGGCGTCTACAGCGTCACGGCTCCCATCGAGATGACCAAGACCTTCGTGGAGGTCCAGCAGGCTGTCACCAAGGTCGGGCGCGGTCTGGTGCTGGTGCTGATGGCTGTCAGCATCATCACGGTGGGTACCACCATCCGGCTGAGCGTCTTTGCCCGCCGCCGTGAAATCGAGATCATGAAGTATGTCGGCGCTACCAACGCCCTCGTCACCCTGCCTTTCGTCATCGAGGGCCTGACGATGGGTCTGCTCTCCGGCATCCTGACGGCAGCTGCCACCATCGGCGGCTATGCCTACATCGTTCAGCTGTCGCCCACGCTGGGCGGCCTGTGGCAGATGCTCATGGGTACGGCTCTGGTGCCGCTGGAAAATGTCTGGCCTACCATCCTGACCTACAGCCTCGCGGGCGGCGCTCTGGTGGGCGGTCTGGGCAGTATGTTCTCCATCCGAAAGCACCTGAACGTGTAAGGAGGGCCTACTGTGTACCACGACAAGCATTCCGCAGGCTTTGTCCTGCACCATCCGCCCCGCCACGCAAAGCCGTCGGGCCATTCGGCCATGATGCGCGCCGCCTGCGCCTTTCTGGCCGCCGCCTGCCTCGTGCTGAGTGTGACGGTCTACCCGGCCAGTGCGGCCACCAGCATGAGCTCGCTGCAGAACAAGCTGGACAAGATCTCTGCGTCCATCAAGCAGCATAAGACGGAGCTGAACGACGCCAAAAAGAAGGAAGCTGCTGCCAAGGCCCTCGAGTCTGAGCTGAAAGAAAAAGTCTCGGTGCTCCAGAGCCAGATCAGCGTCCTCAAGAGCCAGATCTCCGAGGTGCAGAACAGCATCGGCGTCAAAGAGCAGGAGATCACCGCCAAGCAGAACGAGATCGCCCGGAAAGAGCAGGAGATCGCCGACCAGTGGGACGATTTCAAGAGCCACATGGCCGCGATGCAGGAGCTGCGGGACGGCGGCAGCGTCGCCATGCTCCAGTCTGTGAACGATCTGTACGAGCTTCTGACCTTCAATGAGGTCATGCAGGACATTTCAGTGAAGGACACTGAGATACTCGACAACATGAAGGCTGCGAAGGAAGCCCTCGTGGCCGACCGCACCCAGCTCGTGGAGGAGCGCACCCAGCTGCAGAACAAAAAGGCTGAGCTGGACGCCCAGAACAAGCAGATGCAGTCCAAGCAGAGCGAGCTCAACAACAGCGTCAAGGAGGCCCGTCTGAGCGCCGCTGAGGCCCAGCAGGCCCAGAAGAACGCCCAGGCGGCCATCGAGTCGGACGAGATGAACTACGAGGCCGTCAAGAAGGAGATCCAGAAGCTCATCGCAGCGGCAGCGGCCAGCAAGCCCCAGCTGAGCTTCAGCGGCTTTATCTGCCCGCTCAAGAGCTATACCCGCATCTCCAGCGAGTACGGCTGGCGCAAAAACCCGGTTTCCGGCGTCAACAAACTCCACGCCGGCATCGACTTTGCCGCCCCCGCAGGCACTCCCATCTACGCAGCCGCCAGCGGCTATGTGCAGGTGGCCGGCTGGTCCAGCGGCGGCTATGGCAACTATGTCGTCATCTATCACGGCAAAATGACAGACGGCAACGCCTACTCCACCCTCTACGGCCATATGCGCTCGGTGGCAACGTCGGCGGGCAAGTATGTCAACCAGGGCGACCTCATCGGCTATGTGGGCTCCACCGGCAACTCTACCGGCAACCACCTCCATCTCGAGGTGTGGAAGGGCGGCTCCAAGGCCAATGCGGTCAATCCACGCGGTTATATTCCGATAAGATAATACAACTGTAATTGAAGTCGAGGGGTCAAAGGAGGCCACAAGGCGAAATGAACGAGCAAAAACGCAAGCGTATCCTTCGGGTGGGCTGTCTGATTCTGGCAGGAGTGTTCCTGCTGTCGGTGATGGGCAGTGTCATCCTGATGCTTTTGGTCTGAACTGGGGGAGGACACTGAATGAACCGCAAAATTTCCGTAGGGATGACCGTGACCATCGTCATTCTGGCAATGACGGTCACTTTTTCCATCACGATGCTGATGGCGATGCGGCTGTTTGACCACACCGTCACCAGCGTGAAGGAAAAGGAGAGCATGTACAACAAGGTGGCCGAGGTAGACCGCTATGTGCGCGCCAACGACTACTACGACATCGACGAGACCGTGCTGTACGACCGTCTGACTGCCGGTTATCTGCTGGGTACCGGCGACAAGTACGCCCGCTACTACACCGCCTCGGCCTACACCGACCTGCTCAACGCCCAGAGCGGCAAGCTGATGGGCATTGGCGTGGAGCTGGCCATCGACCAGTCTGGCTATGCCAAGGTCATCAAAGTGTATGACGAGTCTCCTGCCAAGGAGGCCGGCCTCCAGCGGGGCGATTACATCACCACCATCGACGGCGCAGACATCAAAAGTCTGGGCAGCGTGGAGGCTGTCCAGAACAAACTCCGGGGCGAGAGCGGCACGAGCGTCAATGTAGGCTGGCTGGACAGCGAGAACGCCCAGCACACCGCCGACCTGACCCACTCCGGCTTTACGGCCAACAGCGTCGATTCCGCGCTGGTGCAGGGCAATGTGGGCTATATCAAGATCTGGCAGTTCGATAACTCCACCCCCAGTGAGCTGGACTTTGCGCTCCGCAGCCTGACCGCCAGCGGCGCCCAGAGCTTCATCTTCGACCTGCGCGACAACGGCGGCGGCATCCTTGACGATGCCATCAGCTGCATCGAGCTCGTCGCGCCGGAAGGTGTGCTGGCCTACGCGGAGGATAAGGCAGGCAACCGCACCCTGCTGGGCAGCAGCACCGGCGACTCGGTCATCAGCCAGCCCACCGTCTGCCTCGTGAACGAGAACACCGCCAGTGCGGCAGAACTCTTTGCGTCCAGCCTGCGCACCCTGTGCGGCACCCGCCTCGTAGGCAGCACCACGATGGGCAAAGGCACCATCCAGAGCAGCCCCCAGCGCCTCTCGGACGGCAGCGCTGTCGTGGTCACGGTGGCAAAGCTCATCTGCGGCGACGGCTCCTGCTTCGACGGCACCGGCCTGACCGTGGACGTGGAGCGCCCGCTGACTGCCGACGAGCAGGCCAGCTACTATGACTACACCCTCGACACGGACCCGCAGATACAGCGCGCCGTCAGCACCGCGCAGCAGCTCACCGGCGTCACCACCGTGGGCGGCGTGAACGATGCTGACATCGCCGCCAACTCTGCCGCAGCCTCTTCGGAGGCCGCAGCCGAGAGCACCGCTTCCGGCGAGGCCGCAGGGGAGGCAGAGGCTTCCTCTGAGGCAGGCGCAGAAGGGGAGCAGGAGGCTGCAAGTGCGCAGTGACCCTCTCCGTCACCTTCGGTGACACCTCTCCCATAGGGAGAGGCACTGGCGGGCCGGTTCACTCTGAGCTGGACGCCCAAAGCCCGGTATGGCGCAAAAGGGCGGGCCTTGCTTCCGGGGGCAGGCGCTTCTGAACAAGCGCACCTTGTCAAGCTGCCGTGAATCCAGACAGCGGAGCACTACTGTTTCCGATACATCGTACTTTATTCGTCCAGCGTTGGCCCGACCGACACGCCAGTGGCTCCCCC
>OGQE01003011.1_pt1 | contig 11099 bp, 6 predicted proteins | sample 1553131 | NCBI WGS metagenome assembly OGQE01 (sample SAMEA2579929, study PRJEB22360) | human gut metagenome | biome: human gut; feature: human-associated habitat; material: faeces | place: Denmark | collected 2008/2010
TTATCGAATACGGTCATGTGTATGCCGCCGTGCCGCCGCTGCATCGTATCGCGTTGACGGGTACGCATAAGGGCGAGTACATCTACACGTATTCCGATGATGAGTTGGCAGGCAAACTCGCCGAGCTTGATAAAAAGCACATCGGCTACAACGAGGACATCCAGCGTTACAAGGGTTTGGGTGAGATGGACGCCGACCAGCTGGCCGATACCACCATGGATCCGCGCACCCGCATGCTGCGCCGTATCCGCATGGAGGACGCCGAACAGGCCAGCCACATCTTCAGCCTGCTCATGGGTGATGACGTGCCGCCGCGCAAGGCGTTCATCGTGGAGAACGCCGACGATTTCGACCGTTCCAAGATCGACACCTGATATTGCATGGCGATTGCGATTGGCGGGCCTTGCGTTACGGCGGAGACCCGCTTTTCGTGTATGCACGATAATGCAAAAACGTCGGTCGATAGTGCAAGATACAAAATACCGTTTGGTAGGTAACTTTGGATAAAATAGCGGAGTATTTTCGTGATTTTATTGCCGCAAACATAAAACATACAAGGAGCTGACTGTGGCCAATCTGCTGCTCGCCGTGATTTACATCGCCTTCATCAGTCTGGGCCTGCCGGACGCGGTGCTCGGCGCCGCATGGCCGACGATGAGCGGCGACCTGCATGCGCCGATTTCCTGGGCGGGTGGCATTTCCATGACGATTTCCGCCGGCACCATCGTGTCCGCGCTGCTATCAGACCGCATGACCTTGCGATTCGGTGCAGGCAAGGTCACGGCAGTGTCCGTTGTGTTAACGGCGTTCGCATTGTTCGGCTTCTCCATCTCGCCGAATTACTGGATGCTGCTGCTCTTCGCCATTCCGTACGGCTTGGGCGCGGGTGGCGTCGATGCGGCGCTCAACAACTATGTGGCAATCCACTACGAAAGCCGTCACATGAGCTGGCTGCACGCCATGTGGGGCTTGGGCACGCTGCTTGGCCCGTACATCATGGCAAGCGCATTGGGTGCCGGCCATGGCTGGGCGTGGGGCTACCGGACCATCTCCATTCTGCAGGTCGTGCTCACCGCGGTGCTGGTGCTGAGCCTGCCGTTGTGGAAGGCGCGTAAGACCGTCGAACCGCAGCGGACGAGTGAAACCTCTTCCGTGCAATCCGCGCAGTCCGAGCAATCGGAAGGGGAAACAGCTGACCGGCGCAAGCCGCTTGGTATTCGCGGTGTGCTCGCCATCCGTGGCGCCCGCGAGATCCTCGTGATGTTCTTCTGCTATTCCGCGCTCGAATCGACCGCCATGTTGTGGGCCAGCAGCTATATGGCGCTTGGCAAGGGCATCGACAAGACCACGGCGGCCATGTGGGGAAGCCTGTTTTGCATCGGCATCACCGTCGGACGTCTCGCCAGCGGTTTCCTGACCATGAAACTGAACGATCCGGCCATGATTCGTCTTGGCCAGGCGTTGGTGCTGACCGGCATCGTCATCATGCTCCTGCCGCTGCCGCACAATATCGGCACCATCGCGGGACTAATGGTCATCGGTTTGGGCTGCGCGCCGATCTATCCGTGCGTCATCCATTCCACTCCTGCTTATTTCGGCGAGGACAAATCGCAGGCCATCGTCGGCATGCAGATGGCTTGCGCCTATGTGGGATCGATGTGCATGCCGCCGCTGTTCGGGCTGATCGCGCAACATGTTTCGGTCAACCTGTTCCCGTTCTATCTGGTGGTGTTCCTGGCGCTGATGGTCGCCATGCATGAGACCTTGCGCCGCAAGTGCGGCGACCGTGCGGCCGCCTGACGACGCCATATGTGAGACGCTCGAATGTGTCAGCCGGGTGGTGTGCTCGAATGAGCCGACGACGGTGGATGACGAGCTTTCCGCCGGTTGTGGATGATGTCTGAAGGCGATGCCATAATCGAACGTATGTACGAATGCATGGACTTGTTCTCGGAGGCTACCAATGCCTGGTTCAAGCATGCGTTCAATGCTCCGACGGAGGCGCAACGTTTGGCATGGCCGGCCATCCGCTCCGGCGAGAACGTGTTGGTGGTGGCGCCCACCGGCTCCGGCAAGACATTGTGCGCCTTCCTTTCTGCGATCGACCGTCTGATGACGGGGAAGGACGATGGCTTATTGCGGACGTCCGGCGGTGGGAACGGCACGGCTGAATCCGATTGCAATGCCAAGAAACGTAAACCCGTCCGCGGCGTCAAGGTCCTGTATATTTCGCCATTGAAGGCTCTGGGCGTGGATGTGGCCAAGAACCTCCAAGCGCCATTGGCTGGCATCGCCGGACAGTGCGAGGCGATGGGATTGCCATCGCCGAAAGTCAGCGTGGGCATGCGAAGCGGTGACACCACGCCGCAGGAACGGCGCAGAATCGTCAGTCATCCGCCGGATATCCTCGTCACCACGCCCGAATCGCTGTTCCTGCTGCTCACCTCCAAGGCGCGACGGATACTTTCCGCCGTTGATACCGTTATCGTGGATGAAGTGCACGCCATCGCGGGCTCCAAACGTGGCGCGCACCTGGCGCTGAGCTTGGAACGATTGGAAAGCCTTGCCGGCCGGTCTGTCCAACGCATCGGGCTTTCCGCCACTGTGGAACCGCCGGCCGAAGCCGCACGTTTCCTTGGCGGCACGCGGCCGGTACGCGTCATCAGACCCGAATCGCACCCCGACATGGATCTGAAAGTGGTGGAACCGCTTTCGGCCATGCGCGATCCCGTCTCCGACGACGCAGGGCGGAGGGCAGGCGCCGTGAAACTTCCGAACCGCCATACCACGCATATTTCCGGGGTGAGTCCTGCCATGGAGGCATTGGCGGAACGTAAAGGACTGACTTCGGTCGGGGGAGACGAACATACCTCACGGGTTTCGACCGGAGGTTCGGTATGGCCGGCCATCGAACGCAGCGTGCTTGACGAAGTGCTGAAACACCACACCACCCTCGTGTTCGTCAACTCCCGTGGCCTTGCGGAAAAACTCACCGCACGGCTCAACGACCTGTATGCGCAATTGCGCACATCCCGGAAAACTGGGTCTGAAACCGCCGTCAAAGCGGACGCAGGGCGGGATGCGCTGTCCGACCGTAGGCTTGGCCGAACGGCCTTGAGTGTGTCGGACAACGCATCCCAGCCGGAGGCCACAGCCAGTGATTCCACTCAGCCGTATCCGGATCTGGGCTCTCCGGAAGGCCGTGAAGGCTTCGCCAAACACTACGATTCCGTGGTCGGCTCCACCACCATGCTGGTCTCCTCGCATGCGGACGCCGACGCGATCGCCATGGCGCATCATGGTTCCGTTTCCAAAGACCGGCGCAAACAGATCGAAGAGCAGCTCAAACGCGGCCAATTGCGTTGCGTGGTCGCCACATCGAGCCTTGAACTCGGCATCGACATGGGGTCGGTGGATCTGGTCATTCAGATCGCACCGCCATTGTCCGTGTCCTCGGGATTGCAGCGGGTGGGGCGCGCCGACCACAAGGTCGGGGGAGTCTCGCATGCACTGTTCTACCCGATTACACGAGAGCAAATCATCGGCACGGCCGCAAGCATCGAATGCATGCGCTCCGGAGACATCGAAACACTGACCATTCCATGCAACCCCTTGGACGTGCTTGCCCAGCAAACCGTCGCCGCCGCGGCGATGGATGATCTGAAACCAGACGACTGGTACGTGACCGTGCGCAAGGCCGCGCCATTCGAAGATCTCGACAGAACCATGTTCGATGCTGTGATGGGCATGATGACCGGCGCCTACAACGGCGAGGATTTCTCCGCCTTCCGGCCTCCATTGCAATACAACGAAGAGGCGGGTCTCATCTCCGCGCGCCCTGGCGCTCAACGACTGGCCGTGACCAGCGGAGGCACCATACCCGACCGAGGAACCTACACCGTGGTGCTTCCCGAAGAAGGCTCCGGACCGGGCCCACGCAAAGTGGGGGAGCTGGATGAGGAAATGGTGTACGAATCCCGGGTTGGAGACGTCATCACCCTCGGCACATCGACCTGGCAGATCCAGGAAATCACCCGGGACCGTGTGGTGGTGGTTCCTGCTCCAGGGCGTACCGCCCGACTGCCGTTCTGGCATGGCGAAGGCGACGGGCGGGACGCGGCATTCGGACGGTCCCAAGGCCGATTCATACGCGATATGGCGCAAGGACTACGCGCGGAAGTCTCGGACGGCATCGCAGGAGACAAGACCAGCCGATTCGACACGACAACAATCGCACGTCTACGTCGTGACGGATTGGACGACAACGCCATCGGCAATCTTGCCGACCTGCTTGCCGAACAGCGCGCCGCCACGGGAACGATTCCCAACGACCGTGAGCTGGTCGTCGAACGCTGCCAGGATGAAGAAGGCGATTGGCGTGTGATCGTCCACTCGCCATACGGCAGACGCGTGCACGAACCATGGGCCATGGCCATCACCACACGTATCAAACAACGATACGGGTTCGATGGGCAGGTATACGCGGCCGACGACGGCATCATCATCCGCCTCCCGGACGGCGACGGCAACCTGCCGATCCGCGAGCTGCTGCTGTTCGACACGGAAGAGCTGCAACGCATCATCGAAACGCAAGTCGGCGAAAGCGTGCTGTATGCCGCACGATTCCGAGAATGCGCGGCGCGATCGCTGTTCCTGCCACGCGCCAACCCCGGCAGACGCGTCCCCTTATGGCAGCAGCGGCTGCGCGCGGCGCAACTGCTCAACGCCGCCCGAACTCGGAAGAACTTCCCGTTGCTGTTGGAAACCGCACGCGAATGCCTACAGGACGTGTACGATCTGCCCGCGCTGAAACATGTGATGTCCGGATTACGCTCCGGCGTCATCTCTTTGAGCGAGACCGTCACGGAAACGCCGTCGCCGTTCGCGGAAAACATGCTGTTCGGATACGTGGGCGCGGTCATGTACCAATACGACGTGCCGCAAGCCGAACGCAGCACGCAACTGCTGTCCATGGACCCGGAAGTGCTGGAACGTCTTCTGGGCGCCACGGACATGGCTTCGCTGTTGGATGCCGACGTCATCGCGCAGATTGGGAAGGAGCTTGCCGGACGGACGTTCTGGAACGATTTGGACGAGACCGACATTGCCGGCCGTGTGGCGCGATATGCCAAAACGCATGGCCCATTCACCGCGGATCAGATGATCGCCGAACTGGGATTGGACGCTGTCCAAGGCGTACGCATGTTGGATGAATTACATGCCAAAGGCGAACTGCTGAAAGGCCATTTCGTCGATGATGCGGCCGGAGCGGACGCCAATGGTTCCGATGATTCAGCATCGGAACGGTCACCTCGGCAAACGCCCCAGCAATGGCTCCACAAAGACGTGTTTCGGCGTATCCGCGCGCTTTCGCTTGCCAAGGCACGCAAAGCCATCAAGCCGGTGGAACCGGCCGTCTATCAGGCGTTCCTGTTGGACAGACAAGGTGTCGGACCTGTGGGTGGCGCCCGATATGAAGGCGTCGACGGGCTGATGCGTGTGATCGAACAGCTTGAAGGCATATACCTCAACGCCTCCGTTTGGGAATCCTCGGTCTTCCCCGCACGCGTTCGCGACTACCAACCGAGTATGTTGGACGAATTGCTCGCATCCGGAGACGTGGTATGGGTCGGCTCCAAAATCAATGGTTCCAACGCCAAGGAAGCCGGCGGAATCGCATTCCATCCAGCTGATTCACGGCTGCTGGTGAAACCCGGCGAACAATCGCAGAACAATGCCTATAGTGCCGGAACCATGACCGTGCCGGAGACGATACTTGCCGCATTATCGAATGGGGGAGCCTTCCATGCGTGGCAGCTTTCCACGGCCGCCAAAGCCATCTGGCAGGAACATGCGGAAGTCAACGTGAATCCTGAAACAGGGGAAATCATCCTTCCCGCATGGGGCGAAAGCCAGTTCGAGGAAGCCTTGTGGTCCTTGGTATGGCAAGGCAAAGTGACGAACAGTTCATTCGCTCCCGTTCGGGCCTTGGCTCAAGGCACGGTTTCAGTGCGCGCGCCACGCACTGCCGCACGCAGACGCGTACGGATCCACGCCTCGACACCGGCGACGCTCGGTGGATTATGGTCCGCGGTCGACTCGTCCCGGACCAGTCCAATGGCGATACCGGATCAAACGGACGATACCGCCGGCAAACCAACAGCCGGCATCGAGGAATACGACATCGCATTGATCGAATCGCTGCTCGACCGATATGGCGTGATCGCCGCTCCGCTAATCGACAAGGAGCAGGTCGCAGGCGGATTCTCCGGACTATACCCGGTACTCAAACGTATGGAGGAACACGGCAATCTGGTCAGAGGCATGTTCGTCAAAGGATTCGGAGCGGCCCAATTCGCCGGACGTGACACAGTGGACGCCTTGCGCGGCGACGACGAGGCGCGCAGCCAATCCTGCGTGGCGCTCGACGTGACCGACCCGGCCAACCTGACAGGCTCCGCGATCACATGGCCCGAACAACACCATATGAAACCGGCGCGCAGAGCGGAATCGGTCATCGTGCTCGACCACGGCATGCCGGTGCTGTTCGCCGTGCCGAAAAGCCACAGAATCGTCAGCTTCACCGATGACGAGCGAATATTGCAGCCGGCATGTACGGAACTTGCCTATGCATTGCAGCATCAGTCCAAGGGCAGCGTCAGCTTCGCCGAAATGAACGGTGAATCATTGAAGGAACGCAACGAATACAGGCGTTTGCTGCATGCTGCCGGGTTCGTGGACAGCCCACAAGGCATGAAACTATATGGCTGAACCAAGCCGGAGGCACTTTCACCCAGCCTGCTCATTCAACCTGGCAGCCCAAGTGCGCAAAACGGGAAGGCCCTGAACCGGAAGAAGAACCAGTCCAGAGCCCCGCCAATCGATTTCGTCGAATCAGCCGACCACCGCAATCGGCGCCGACAGATCCGTACCGGAACCATCGCGTCGCATATCAGGCTTCGGCAATTCCGCAGGAGCGCCGCTTTGCGTGGAAGCATGCAACGGATACGCGCCCACGAACGCGAGAATCAACGTATCCTGCCCCTTGAGGAATCGCTGCGAACGCACGCCACCCGTACCACGGCCCTTCGTCGGATACATCTCCAACGGCGTGACCTTCGCGGCACCGTTTTCAGTGCCAGGCAACGCTTCGGAATCGCCGGCAACCGTCAACACCACGGCTCCGGAAGCGGAGAACAGTCCATTCTCGCCTTCTTCGTAATTCCAAATCGGTCCGCAGTCCCAGGATGGACAATGCCCGGGCAGTACCGGGCCCCAGAGCAGCCAGACGAATGCCCGCCATGCCGCCAGCGGTACGGCCCTGCGGACGCACATTCTTCGCTTCGAACGTCAACAACGAGGAATCGGTGGACACAAACACCAGACGATCCTCATCACGGGCTTCGGCAGCGGCAAGCACTTCGTCATCATCCTTCAAATCGATGACGCTCCACGAATCCATTGTGGTCGGAGATTCACGGTTCCAACGCTTGACCACGCCGTTGCGGGTGCCCAACGCCAAAGGAACAAGCTGACCGCCGTCATCCGTGGACGGCATATCAATCGCAGCAATCACCCGTTCGCCGCGGATCGGATCGGTGTTCTCCGTCATGCCCAGCAGTTCCTCGGCCTTCACACCACCCGTGACACTGAGCGGCCCATCCGCGGAAACCTTCGGCAATTCGACCACATGGGCCAGCACCAGACGACCCGCTGAAGTAACCAAGCCGTATGAGGAACGTGTGGACGTGCGGAACATCGAAACGATCTGATCATCCTTGGCGCGTCCGTTGGAAGCCGAACGATTCTCCCAACGTTCCACCGCATCCTCGGAAGTGCGTGCGATCAGGCCCGTGGCGGACAGCATCACCGCGCACGGCTCGTCATCAATCTGCAGAGCCGATGCGGTGGCATTCTCATCGCCGGCCTTCTTTGCGGCCTTTGCGGCTGGGGGGGGAAAAGGCGCCCGGCGGCGGGTTGGCTTGAGGCGCGGCAGCCATCGCGTTTGCAGAGACGCCATCATCGCCATGCGCCACAACAGGCGTCAAATTGCCTTCCTCATCCTCATCCAGCAGCACCGTGCGCCGGGGAGTGCCGTATTTGGCCACGGCGTCATCCATTTCGTCAATGACCACGCCGTCAAGCGCCTCATCGGAAGCAAGAATGCGTTCAAGCTCTTCGATACGCCGCTTCAGATCGTCGCGTTCCGCCTCAAGCTCGATACGACTCATCTTGGTCAGACGGCGCAGCCGCAAGTCAAGAATGTACTGTGCCTGAATCTCGTCCAGATCGAATACGGCGATAAGCTTTGTTTTCGCGGCCTCGGCATCATCAGAAGAGCGAATCACCTGAATGACTTCATCGATGTCCACCATGGCGAGCAGCAAGCCCTCCACCAAGTGCAGCCGCTCAAGCGCCTTCTTCCTGCGGAATTCACTGCGTCGGCGGATCACCACACGACGATGGTCCACCCACACCTGAAGCATTTCCTTCAATCCCATGGTGTGCGGACGGCCATTGACCAACGCCACATTGTTGATGGTGAAATTGTCCTGCAACGGCGTGTGCTTGAACAGCTGCGCCAACACCGCGTTCGGATCGAACCCGGTTTTGATTTCGATGACGAGGCGCGTGCCGTTATGCCGGTCAGTCAGATCGATGGCACCGGAAATGCCGTCCAGCTTACGGTTCTTCACACCTTCGGAAATACGTTCCAACACACGTTCCGGACCCACCATGAACGGCAGTTCCGTCACGACGATGGCCTTTTTGCGAGCCGTCACGTTTTCGATATGCGTCACGGAACGCGTGGTCAACGCGCCACGACCCGTCTCGTACGCCTCGCGGATGCCTTTGCGGCCCACAATCACGCCGCCGCCCGGCCAATCCGGACCCGGCACGTAGCGCATCAACTCCTCTAACGTCGCGTCGGGATGGCGCATAAGATGCTTGGCCGCAGCCACCACCTCGCCAAGATTGTGCGTGGCCATATTCGTGGCCATGCCGACGGCAATACCGGAACCGCCATTGACCAGCAGATTCGGAATCGCAGCGGGCAAAACAGTCGGCTCCTGCAGCTTGTTATCGTAATTCGGCGTGAAATCAACGGTATTCTCACCGATATTGGCATTCATGCCAAGCGCTGCCTGGGCCATACGCGCCTCAGTGTAACGGGAGGCCGCAGGACCGTCGTCAAGGGAACCGAAGTTACCATGGCCATCCACCAACGGCAATCGCATCGCAAACGGCTGCGCAAGACGAACCATCGCCTCATAGATGGCGGAGTCGCCATGCGGGTGCAACTTGCCCATAACCTCGCCGACCACACGGGCCGATTTCATATACGGACGATCAGGATTGAGATTCATCTGGCCCATCTGATAGATGATGCGGCGTTGCACCGGCTTCAGACCATCTCTGGCATCGGGCAACGCGCGGGCATAGATCACCGAATACGCGTATTCGAGGAACGACTTGCTCATCTCCTCATTCAACGGTGTTTCGACGATGTTCTCTTTGACCGTACGCGGGTCAAAGGCTGGTTTTGCCGGTTTGCGGTGCGACACCATGCGGTGAATCTCCTCACGGAAAAGTAATGGTAATCAACCTAGCAATGCTACCAGCCGGTACCGCCGCGGTGCTTGAATGGGAATTATGAGTGTTGAAGTGCCAAGCGTCGAAGAGCTGCTCACCATGACCGAACCGGCATGCTACGGCGATGACGTGTCATCTGAAGGAACCCGTGGGGGAGCGTTGCACCTGTCATCGGTACTTCCTGCTGTTTCCAACGCCATCGGATACCCCATGCCAACGGCAGTCCATCCTGATCCGAAGCGTTTGCAGGGAGCGCTCGGCATTCCCGATGCGACTTCCGTGGTTGTGGCGCTCGTGGACGGTCTCGGCTACTGGAATCTCAACATGAGGCTGGGACATGCCCCCTACTTGCGTGCGCTGATGAACGACACCGCCAATCAACGTCCCATCGCAACATGCATGCCAAGCACCACCGTCGCAGCCATGTCTACCTTCGGTACGGGAACATGCCCCGGTATGACCGGTATGACCGGCTACACGCAGCTCAATCCGAAAACCGATGAAATATGCCAGCTGATTTCTTTCAAAAACGCAATTCCTCCGCTTGAATTGCAGCAACAACCGACCATTTTCGAACGGCTGAGCGCGCAGGATGTTCGAGTGACCAGTTCTGGACTGCCGAAATTCGCCTTTTCCGCGTTGACGCAGGCGGCGTTACGGGGCAGCGACTACATTTCCAACGATGATCCGCGAAAACGGATTGCAGCCGCGGCGCAAGCGGCAAAAACGCCCGGACTGACGTACCTGTATCTGCGTGATACCGATAAGGTCGGGCACAATTACGGTTGGGATTCCGACAAATGGATTGGGACGTACGAGCGTGTTGACGCTCAGCTCGGCCTTCTCCGCCGCAGCGTGCCCAAAGGCACATTGATTGTGATTGTGGCGGACCACGGTATGATCACCACTGATCCCGAATCTGTGATTGACATTGCACAGGATCAGCGGCTCATGCAGGGCGTCGCCCATGTCGGCGGTGAACCGCGTTGCGTCATGCTCTACGCGGAACAAGGCGAGAATCCAGAAGACATCGCCACACGATGGCGCAGCGTGCTGGAGGACCGTGCGCAGGTGCGCACGCGCTCGCAGGCAATGGATGAAGGCGTGTATGGGCCGGTGGAAGCTCGCGTCGAACCGATGATCGGCGATGTGATCGTATCGGCCGCCAAAGTCGTCACTATTGTGGACTCACGTACGCAAGCAGAAAAGGCGATGCACCTGCCAAGCGTGCACGGGTCGCTCACCATGCTCGAATCCGACATTCCCTGCTTGATCGACGTGGCCTAACTTCAGTCGCCAAACAGGATTTCGTCCCAGCTTGGCACGGCGGAACGTCCGGCACGCCGCTTCGATTTGGTGGTGTTCTGGCTATGCGGGTCAAGTGTCTGGTTCTCGTTCGCCATGTTCGAAGCAGGCTCCGGCGTGGATGGAACGGTATTGCGTGTGTCGGTGTTTGTTGCGCTGGCTGTATTGGCTCCTGCAGCAGGGTTCTCCGGTCGGCTCGG
>OGQE01003024.1_pt1 | contig 11034 bp, 8 predicted proteins | sample 1553131 | NCBI WGS metagenome assembly OGQE01 (sample SAMEA2579929, study PRJEB22360) | human gut metagenome | biome: human gut; feature: human-associated habitat; material: faeces | place: Denmark | collected 2008/2010
AGAAGATTACAGGAGGGCGTGGCAGAATAAATATAAGTACATTCTGATAGATGAATTTCAGGATATTAATAAGGCACAGTTTGATGTTGTGAGGATTCTTGCTGATGAATACAGAAATCTTTTTGTGGTGGGGGATGATGACCAGAGTATATATGGATTCAGGGGTTCTGCTCCACAGATAATGTTAGATTTCAATAAGTATTATAGTGATGCAGTGAGAATTGACATGTGTATTAATTACAGGTCAACGGGCAATATTGTGTTTGCTTCAAGGGCTGTAGCAGAGGAGAATGAGCATCGTTATTATAAAGATATAACGACGTACAATTCACAAGGAGATACTGTGTCTGTATATGAATTTAACAGTCTGAATGATGAGAAAGCATTTCTTGTATCAGAGATAAGAAGACTGATTGATACTGGAATAGCTGCTGATGACATTGCTGTGTTATCAAGAACTAATGTAATTGGGAATATGTATATGTCAAGGCTTGAAAGTGATGGAATTCCATGCTGCGATTATTCGGTAGTACAGGATATATATGAGCACTGGATAAGTAAGGATATTCTTACATATATAAGGATAGCACTTGGCAGCAGGGAAAGAATAGATTTTCTGCGGATTATTAATAAGCCGCTCCGATATATAAGCCGTTCATATATTACACAGCCGGCAGATATTAATGCATTGAAGAGAGGCTATGAGGGGAATGAACAGATGAGTAAACAGGTAGAAAAGCTGGTGTCTGATATTAGTATGATAAGAAGTATGTCTCCATTTGCAGCTGTTAATTATATAAGAAAGGGTGTTGGTTATGATGAGTATATAAGGAATTATATATATGAACACAAGGCTGATAAGGAAGAATTATATAATGTGCTTGATGAACTGGCACACAGGGCTTCACAGTATATGAGTCTGTCACAATGGCTTGATGGTATTGTAGAATACATCAGGCAGTGCGATAAAGACAGACAGAATAATACAGCAGACGGTGTGCATATGCTTACAATGCACGGCTCTAAAGGTCTTGAATATAAGATTGTACTGGTAATGGATGCCTGTGAGGGGATAATACCGTATAATAAGTCGATTTTAGATGAGCAGATTGAAGAGGAGAGGAGACTCTTTTATGTTGCGATGACGAGGGCAAAAGAAAAGTTGTATCTTCTGTACCCCAAGCAGAGGTACAACAAAGATACAACCCGTTCACGCTTTATAGAAGAGCTTCTTACTGCTCGTTATCCTCTTCTTCGTACAGATCTTCATACTCCATAGCATCTAATTCTTCGTCAAATGCTTCAGATACAAGCTCATATTCTTCATCAGATTCAATATTCTCAAGTACAGGTTCGTTGTCGCCTTCAACCTTGTATCTGTAAAGATATACCTCATCGTTGTCTGCAGCTTCACCCTCAAGTGGAAGAAGTGCGATATAGTCGTTATCTCCAGCAGGGAATATGCGTATTATTGCACATTCACATTCTGTGTTATCGTCAAGCATAAGAGTTACTGTGTTATATTCCTGATTATTATTCTCCATAATGTCTCCGTTCTGCCAGTAATGGCTTTAGTATTTTCTCTACTCTAACAAATATTATGTATAAAAGCAATGAAAATAAAGAAAAAACACTTGCCATTTTATTATGTAAGGTGTATATTATGCATAAGTTAATAATTTAAGTCAAAGGGGACGATTTTAGCAACAACGCTAGGATTGTCCCCTTTTTGGTTAAATTAATAGCATTTACAACGAATAATATAATCTGGAGGTTCACGCCATGGATAAAATCGATAAGAAGATAATTACATTATTACAGCAGAATGCAAGAATGCCATTAAAGGCACTCGCCGAGAATGTTTTCCTTTCATCACCGGCTGTTTCAGCAAGAATTGAGAGACTTGAGAAGGAAGAGATTATTGAAGGATATGAAGTTAAGATTAATCAGTTAAAGCTGGGGTATCATATAACAGCATTTATTAATCTTGAAGTTGCTCCTGTGCAGAAACCGGATTTCTATCCATTTATCAAGTCATGCCCTAATGTTGTTGAATGTAACTGTGTAACAGGCAATTATTCAATGCTATTAAAAGTTATGTTCCCAAGTACCATGGAACTTGATACATTTATCGGCCAGCTTCAGAAGTTCGGAAGAACAAGTACACAGATTGTGTTCTCAACACCTGTTGCTCCAAGAGGTATTGATGTTAATCAGGAGATGCCTACAGATAATTAAATTCATCAAAAGTTCATAATTATGTAACCTATTAACACTGTCAGACACTTGCTGTTCTGGCAGTGTTTTTGTTATAATTATCTGAGTTTAAATTTCGTGTTACGAGGAGGTATTATGAGTAAAGCTTCAGATATATTAGATAATGTAAGTAAGGTGATTGTGGGTAAGAGAAATGTTTCAGAACTGGTCCTTACAAGTATTATTGCCGGTGGACATGTTCTTCTAGAAGATGTTCCGGGTACAGGTAAGACTATGATGGCGAAAGCATTTGCAAAGAGCATTGATGGACAATTTTCAAGAATTCAGTTTACACCAGATCTGCTTCCTTCAGATATTACAGGTGTGCATGTGTTTAACCAGAAAGAGGGTGAATTCGTATTCAGAAGAGGTCCGGTATTCGCTAATGTTATTCTTGCAGATGAGATTAACAGGGCAACACCTAGAACACAGTCAGCATTGCTTGAATGTATGGAGGAACATCAGGTTACTGTGGATGGTGAATATTCTAAGTTAGAAGAACCATTTGTTGTAATTGCAACACAGAATCCTATTGAGACAGCAGGAACTTATCAGCTTCCAGAGGCGCAGCTTGACCGATTCCTTATGAAGATTAATATGGGTTATCCAGAGAAAGATGATGAGGTACTCATTCTTAACAGATTCCTTACATCTAATCCGGAAATAACTCTTGAAAAAGTGGCAACCTGTGAGGATGTTATAGCAATGAAGGAAGATGCTAAGAATGTATATATTCATCCTGTGCTTATTGAGTATATTGTTGAACTTGCAAGAATGACAAGAAATGAAGAAAATGTATTAACAGGTGTCAGTCCAAGAGGAACACTTGGCATGCTGAATGCTGCAAGAGCATATGCGTATGTATCAGGCAGAGATTATGTTGTGCCAGAGGATATTAAGATTTTGGCACCATATGTATGGGCACACAGACTTGTTTTACAGACTGGTTTTATGAACAGAGATAATAAAGAACAGATCATAGGCAATGTTGTCTCGAAAACAGCAGTTCCTACTGAAGATTGGAATAGATAATGAATGTTTTGTTAATGCTTTTAGGTGTATTGATTGTGTACATTGCTGTAAAGCTTGTGTACAGATATAACTGGAATAAAAATCTTACAGTGAGTCTTGAATTTGATAAAAAGCATGTGGTTAAGGATGATATTGTTAATATTACAGAAGTTGTTACTAATGCCAAGAGGCTGCCACTTCCTTGTATTAATCTTAAATTTCAGGCTGCAAGAGAATTGCTTTTTACAGGTTCAGATACTAATTCAAGCGTATCGGATAAGACTTACCGTAATGATGTATTTTCGCTTCTTTCTAATCAGAGAATTACAAGAAAGGTTCCTGTCAGGTGCACAAGAAGGGGCGTTTACCGCATTTCAGGTCTTGAGATTGTATTCTCTGGCTTGTTTATGAATGAAATTAATGTTCTAAAGACTGATAATAACTGTGAAATAACAGTATATCCAAAACCGGCAGACCCGACAGTGTTAAAACCAGTGAACAGTAGGATTACAGGAGAAGCAGAACGGAAAAAATATATGCTTGAAGATTCATTTGTATTCAGGGGGATAAGAGACTATACGGGTAATGACAGCCTTAAGAATGTCAACTGGAAGGCAACGGCAAGAACCGGCAATCTTATGGTTAATGAATATGATGAGTCTGTCAGCAGAAATGTATGCATTCTGCTAAATCTCGAAGAAGACGGAGTATTGAGGTATGATGCAGTTGACGAACAGGCTATAAGTATTGCAGCAGGAATATCACAGATGCTAATTGCATGTGGAATAAATGTTTCAATGCTCAGCAATGGATGTGATGTTGATACAAAGAGTCCGGTTGTAATAAATAATGGTTCTGGAATAGGACATCTCAATAATATTAATACTGCACTTGCAAGGATTGATACAGGAATTACTATGGAAGAATACTCTGCTATGCTTGAAAAAATTTTTGAGCCGGATAATATGAGAATAGAAAGTGAATATGTATATGTTTTAATCTCTGCAAGCAGAAGAAAGAAATTGCAGAGTGTTATTAATAAAATCAGCAGGCTTCAGGCAGATATGGTATGGATTGTACCACATTTTCCAGGAGATGATTATGGACTGGAATTATGTGATTTTGAGCCGGTTGGATGGGAAGTTAAGTAAGGAGAAGCAATATGAGTGAGTCTGTTGCGCGTTCAGGAAATAAAACATTATATGTAGCGCGGTCAGTTGTGGAATTACTTAGTCAGTGTGTTGTTTTTATGGCATTTGCTGCAATGATAATTCTAGGGGTTGTTAAAAAGTCTGATGAATATATTTTATATGCCACACTGGTTACTATTCCTGTAGTCATTACATTTTTTGCAAGAAAATATATAAAGTCGTTGTTTCTTTTTGTAATGATTCATATAGTACTTATTGCAGCAGCAATTATGCTTGGAAGAACAGATGCTGAAAGTACGGCATATTTTGTAAGTGTGTTTGTTGTATGTGTACGATCTGTAAGTGTAAGGATTGCTAATGTAAGAAAAACTGAATATATGAAGGAGTCGCGGTTCAGCACTAAAACAGAAGATGTTAATGATGATGAAAAGAAAGCGGTAATGCAGACAACAGAGAGAATGTCAGTGGTGTATTGCATTGTTATGATTGTTGGAAGTACACTTGGCGGACAGAATGGCAGTACAAAACTTGTAAGTTTTGAATCATTGATGTTTGCCCTTTTTATAATTCTTTTCCTTATAGGGAATCAGCTTAAAGGAGTTAATGATTTATTTATAAGTAATACAGGTAAATCTGAATTCCCAGCAAGAAGAATAACAGGCATTAATATGGCAACTGTGGCTGTATTAATGATAATGGGAATGCTTCTGTTCTACAGAGGAGATGGTGGTAATATATTTGCACTGATGGGAAGTATTTTAGGTGTAGTATTCAGACCGCTTCTTAAATTGCTGCTCATGCTTATGAAAGAAAATGACGAAGCTCTGCCTCAGCAGCCAACTCAACCAATCAATAAGGATGATGCTTTGTATGACGAAACAGAGATAAAAGAATATGCGGATAATCCTGTTATGCAGGCAGTTTTCGTTGCTTTCACAGTGGTTATTATTACAGGGTTAATGATTGCTGTTATATATGTTATTGTAAGATATGCGAGAAAGTTCAAGGAATCAAGGGATGATAATGGAGATGAGGTTGAATTCATAGGAACAGGCAGGCATGAAAGAAAAATCAGAAGGTCTAAGCGTGCTGTGGAGAAAACCAATCTTGCGGTTAATATGCAATATAGAAAAGCATTTAAAAAGGCAGCGATGCTGGATAAGAGAAAAGAAAAGATGGCTGCAGACAGTTTGGTTTATATGCAGCCTGAGGATATCACAAGAAATAATATTACTTCAAATGCTGCGACTGCTGAAAGAATTACAAGAAGTTATGAAAAAGCCAGATATTCTGATAAGAATATTTCCAAAGAAGAACTTGAATTTATGCTTGACTTTATAAAAAATGACAAGTATAATAAGCATACATAATAAGTAAATGCTGTGAAGAGGACTATTAGATAGGAACCAGAGTCAGAGAACTGCCGGGTGGTGCGAGGCAGTCGAAGGAACTTATTGAACTCGCCTTGGAGCTGCTACCTGAAATCATTATGAGAAGTAGGAGTAGCCGGAAGCCAACCGTTATAGTGGACAGAATATAATGCAATACATTTGTTGTACGTATTCAGTGAGTGCATAGCATAGCTATGAAGAAGAGTGGTAACGCGTGAGATTTATCTTTCGTCTCTTTGGGTAGAATTGCCCATGGACGAAAGATTTTTTTATGCTTATCTTTAAGAAAGCCTTTACTTATTAACAATACATATTTTTATTTTCAGGAGGTTTTAGAAATGTTTGATTACAGACAGTATGAAAGAGGCTATTTTATGCCACCAGTTAAGTGCAATGACTGGGTTAACAAAGAGTATGTTGATAAGGCACCAATCTGGTGTTCGGTTGATTTAAGAGATGGTAACCAGGCTCTTGTTGAACCTATGAGTCTAGATGAAAAACTTGAATTCTTCCAGATGTTAGTTGAAGTCGGATTTAAGGAAATTGAGATTGGTTTCCCTGCAGCTTCTGAGACAGAATATGAATTCTGTCGTACACTTATTGAGAAGAACATGATTCCTGATGATGTTACAATCCAGGTTCTTACCCAGGCAAGACCACATATTATTAAGAAGACATTTGAAGCTGTAAAGGGTGCTCCAAGAGCAATCGTTCATGTATATAATTCTACTTCATTAGCACAGAGAGAACAGGTATTCAGGAAGTCTAAGGAAGAAGTTAAGCAGATTGCTATTGAAGGTGCTAAGTTATTAAAGGAACTTGCTGAAGCTGATGGAGGAAACTTCCTTTTTGAATACAGTCCAGAGAGCTTTACAGGAACAGAACCAGAGTATGCACTTGAGGTATGCAACGCTGTTGTTGATATCTGGCAGCCAACTCCTGATAAGAAATGTATCATCAATCTTCCTGCTACAGTAGAAATGTCGCTTCCACATGTATTTGCAAGCCAGATTGAATATATGTCTAAATACATGCACAACAGAGAAAATGTTATTATTTCTCTTCATCCACATAATGACCGTTCGACAGGTGTTGCTGATGCAGAGTTAGGACTTCTTGCAGGAGCAGATAGAATTGAGGGAACACTTTTTGGTAATGGTGAGAGAACAGGTAATGTAGATATTATTACACTTGCGATGAATATGTATATGCAGGGTGTTAATCCTGAACTCAATCTTTCTGATATGCCACATCTTGCAGAAGTATTTGAAAGACTTACACAGATGAAGATTGATGACCGTCATCCATGGTGTGGTAAGCTTGTTTTTGCAGCTTTCTCAGGTTCACATCAGGATGCTATATCTAAGGGAATGCATTACAGAATTGAAAATGATCCTAATAAATGGACAGTTCCATATCTTCCAATTAATCCAGAAGATGTAGGACGTACATATGATTCAGATGTTATAAGAATTAATAGCCAGTCTGGTAAGGGTGGTGTTGCTTATGTTCTTGAACATAACTATGGAATGGTTGTTCCTAAGGCTATGAGAGAAGATCTGGGTTATGCTGTTAAAGACGTATCGGATGTTAATCATAAGGAGCTTTCAGCAGATGAAGTTCTTGAAATATTTGAGAAGAGATATAAGAAATACACACCAGTATTCAAGATTTCTGAAGTACATTTCAAGCAGATTAATGGAATACAGACAGTCGTAACTATTAATGAGAATGGTGAGAAGTACAATGTTGAAGATGGCGGTAATGGTCGTCTTGATGCTGTAAGTAATGCTCTTGCCAGCCACTTTGGAAAGCCTTGCGATATCTTCTGTTATGAAGAACATTCATTAAAGAAGGGCTCAGATTCTAGTGCCATTGCATATGTTGGTATTACAGGAGAGGATGGAAAGAATTACTTTGGTATTGGTATTGACCATGATATCATCAGAGCTTCTATTGATGCGTTAGAGTCAGCCATGAACAGAAGTCTTGAAGCTTAATATATTATTTAATTGAATAATCTGTAATAGTACCCATGTCCTTAACGTATACTAGAATGATAACGATTAAGGAACATGGGTTGTTTTATTTATGTAGAATTAAAAAATCCCCCTCAAAGGGGGAAGCGGTACTATAGTACTAATGCTATTATACGCTTGTGGGGAGAAAATATAGTTAAAGGGGTAAAACTATTGATTCAAACATTTCGGAGGGATGGTAATGTTTTTAAGAAAACGATTAAGTAGTTTGAGTGCAAAGTCGAAGAAAATCATTAGTGGTGTTCTTGTTGCAGTAATGGTTGCTGGTTCTGTGATTGCGGGAACTTCATTAAAGGCTGGGGCATATTCTAAGACACAGGATGTACTTGATGAACTGTTAGGAGCAGCTAAGCCATATGGTGTGGTTGCAGATGAATTTAAGAACGCTAATCATAATCAGACATGTTTTGCAACCAATAATCTTGTCATAACAGACCAGTGGCTGAGTGCCTGGCTGGATATGAGTGTGGGAACAACTTATATCAGAAGTTTTGATAACACAGGTTCGACTGAGGTGTTTATTGACAGGAATGCATTTAATAATCTTGTTCTAGGAACAGATTACGATTATGTTCCGACGGAGAACAAGTGTTATATTAAAGGTGCTGACGGAAAAAGAACAGGGGCTGTCATTAACGTCAACAACTGTAAAGATACAATCAATGTTTATTATGCTGAAGATTATATGGACGTAACTGCAGCACTTGATAAGGTGTATGACAATTTTAAAGAATATGCAGATATTTCTGATGAAGAAGCTGACATCGTTATCAAAGCTAATGATGAGAAAAAGATTGATCTTTCATCATTTAAGGATAAGCAGATTGTAGTTGTTAATATGTATGCAAGTAATTATAAAGACTGGCAGGGCAATGAAGTATCAACTTATTATGGAGAAGGTCAGTTAAGTATAACTAATAAGGCTGATGGTCAGTTTGTTATTATGAATCTTTTAGGTGCAGATGGAGATGCAGAGGTTAAGAGATTCAGCATTAATGGAAAGAATTCAGGCGGATTAACAGATGTTGATATATCTGATACAGTAATATTTAATGCTGTAAATGTTTCAGGTAAGCTCAACATGGGGGAGATATGTGGTATAGTAGTTGCTCCAAGAGCAGATGTTACACTTACATCAACATGCAATGGAAGGGCAATTGCAAATACATTCGTTAATATTAATGGTCAGATGCATTTCATATCTGATTGCCAGCAGGAAGGTACAACAGCAAAGGAAACTGCTGCTGAGACAAAGGTTGATGAGTCCACAAAGGTTGCTGAAGAGACTAAGGTAAATGAGACAACAAAGGCAGCTGAAGAAACTAAGGAAAATGAGACAACAAAAGTTGTTGAAGAAACTAAGGTAAATGAGACAACAAAGGCAGTTGAAGAAACTACAGTAAGTGATACAACAAAGGCTGATGCAGTAATTAAAGCTGATGATACAACAAAAGCTGAAGAGTCGATAAAGACAGGGGATGCGACTAAGAAAGCTGATGATATATCAGGCACAGATGTTACTAAGAAGAGTGGCGAAGTTGCTGGAGATGAAGAACAGGTAACAGGAAAAGACGGAGTGGCAATTGATGGTTCAAGAGTAAGAAAGAATGGTGAAGTTGCTGCTAATGAAGAAGTTGTAAAGACAGGTGACAACAATCATGTCTGGGTATATGTTATAGTTCTTGTAGCAGCAGTTGTTATATTTGGAACAGTTATTGTTATAAGCAAGAAGAATAATAAAAAATAATATTTACTATTAATTATTATTAAGGCACAGCATATATTGTTGTGCCTTTTTTATTGGAGTGGTATTGAAGCACTCTGTTTTTTTATGCTATAATGCAATATGTATGAGTCAAAGTAGGCTCTGAACACAAAATACAGTGAAGAACAAGGAGATGGAAGTTTTATGAAACATTTGATACTTGCATCGGGTTCACCAAGACGAAGAGAATTAATGAGTCAGGTAGGACTTGATTTTACTGTTGTTACAAGTGATGCAGATGAGAATATTAAAGAGATGGAGCCGGAAGATTATGTAAGAGAATTATCTTCTGCTAAGGCACAGTCTGTATTAGAGCAATATGCAGATAAAGAGGATTCTGTAATTGTTATAGGTGCAGATACTATTGTTTACCATAAGGGAGAGATTCTTACCAAGCCTAAGAATGAAGAGGATGCATTCAGAATACTTAAGTCTTTAGAAGGTCAGATACATCAGGTGTATACAGGTGTAACTATATGCAGTGCACATAAGAATGTAAGTTTTTATGAAAAGACTGATGTGTGGGTATATGATATGACTGATGAGGAAATCAGGGATTACATTAGCACAGGAGAGCCTATGGATAAGGCTGGTGCATATGGTATTCAGGGAAAATTCGCAGCATACATTAAGGGGATTGAAGGCGACTATAATAACGTTGTCGGTCTGCCTGTTGCAAGACTTGTACATGAGCTTAAAGTATTTTAAGGAGAAAACATATGGTTAAATTCGTAGCAAGTGACCTTGATGGGACACTGCTTCTTAACGGAGCACAGAGCATTGATGAATCGGCTATACAGTATATCAATAAACTTGTTGACAAAGGCGTTATATTCGCACCAGCTAGTGGCAGGCAGATAACGAGTCTTAAGAGACTTTTTGGCGCTGTCAGTGATAAGCTTGCATATATTGCAGAGAATGGTGCTCTTGTGGAATACAAGGGTGAAACTATTGGAAAGACTGCGATGGATAGGAAGCTTGCGTTAGAGATAATTGAGGATGTAATTGAGCAGCCTAATTGTGAGGTGCTTGTATCAGGAGAACATACGGCATATATTAAGCCTAAGTCTGAAGAATATTATTACAGAATGACAAAAGTGGTCAATTATCATACTACATTAGTCGATAAGTTTACTGACATTGATGAGGATATATTAAAGATAGCTGTGTGTGATATGACAGGAATTAAGAACTCTAAAGAACATTTTATTAACAAATGGAGTGATAAGGCTTCAGTACTTGTATCAGGAGAACTTTACTTAGACCTTATGGATACTAATGTCAATAAGGGGAGAGGAATTGAACAGATACAGAAATATTTCAGCTTAAAACCTGAAGAATGTATGGCATTTGGTGATAATTATAATGATATCGCTATGTTGGATAAGGTATATTATTCATATGTTATGGAGAAAGCTGTA
>OGQE01003049.1_pt1 | contig 10921 bp, 7 predicted proteins | sample 1553131 | NCBI WGS metagenome assembly OGQE01 (sample SAMEA2579929, study PRJEB22360) | human gut metagenome | biome: human gut; feature: human-associated habitat; material: faeces | place: Denmark | collected 2008/2010
GGACGAGATGAAAGGCCGGGGGCGGGTTTCGGGGGCTGATGGCTGCCGATCAGGGGCAGGCGGATGCCGTTCAGGCCGTCAAAATCAAAGGTGACAGCATCCAGATCCCCGTCCTCGATGGTCAGCCTGCTGAGATCCACGACAGCCAGCGGCGCGTGCCGCTCTGCCGCCGTACGGGCGATGACGGCATCGGCCTCGGGCACACCGCCATAGCTCACCACCGGGCTGCCCGGCTTGATGATGCCCGCCTTGGCCGATGCGATATCGGCCAGGGTGGGGCCCAGCTCCTTTACATGATCCATGCCCAGCGCCGTGATGACCGCGCACTCCGGCGGGTCGATGACGTTGGTGGAATCCAGCGTGCCGCCCAGGCCCACCTCCAGCACCACGATGTCGCATTTCGTCTCAGCGAACCAGAGCATTCCCAACGCCGTGATGATCTCGAACTCAGTGGGGATATCGGTCATGGCATCGGCAGCGGGCTTCACACGCTCCACCAGCCGCACCAGCGCCTCGTCCGGGATCTGTTGGCCGTTTACCTGAATGCGCTCGTTGAACCGGTTGATAAAGGGCGAAGTATACAGGCCCACCCGGTAACCCGCCGCCTGCAGGCAGGAGGCCAGCATGGCCGCCGTGCTGCCCTTGCCGTTGGTGCCCGCCACATGGATGAATCTCAGCTGCTTGTGCGGATCTCCCAGTGCGGCCAGTAGGGTCCGGGTGCGGGTCAGGCCCGGCTTGTGCCCCGCCCACTGGACGGCGTGGATATAGTTCAGTGCTTCCTCGTAGTTCATTGTGCAATGCCTCGGATCGTTTTGTTTTCCAGCAGCAGGCGCACCAGCACGGTGTTCACCGCCGCCAGGACCAGCGCGTTGGGAATGCGGGTCACCAGCACGCTCCACGGATAGTTATAGAAGAGGTGGAGTGCCAGCGAGTTGATGACAATGGAGCCCACCGCATGGCCGGCAAACACACTGATCTGGGTGCGCAGGCCCAGCCGCAGGTTGGGCAGAGCGCGCCAGAGAAGGCCCGCCGTCAGGCCGATGGAGCCTGCTCCCAGCGTGATCAGCGGGTTGATGGCGTAGCCGGAAAGGGTGCCGCCGATCATATCGGCCACTGCACCTACGGCAAAGCCCTCCACCGGCCCGAACAGCACAGCGGCCAGCAGGGTAGGCAGGCTGCCCAGGTTGAACCGGACAAAGCCGGTGGAAATGCTCAGCACCCGGGCAAACACGATGCTCATGGCAGTGAGCAGAGCCAGCATGGTGAGCTTGCGGACGGAATTTCTGGAATGGTTCATATCAATTGTCCTCCCCTGTTTCGGGAACCGCGGGGCGGGCAATACAAAACGCCCTCCCCTGTGACAAACCGCACAAAGGAGGGCGTGATTCAACGGTTCACATCCAGACGGGGCCGCAGACGGCCCCATCTGCACCCAAGTCCATGCAGCAGCGGGATGCAGGCCATGCACCGCGGGTCTTACCTTCGTCCGCAGCACAACTCCCCGTTGATGCGGCACTTAACGCGCATGGCCTTACTCTGTTGATGGTCCTATTATATGCCTTTTTCCGGCCCATTGCAACCACAACTCCCATCATCTTTCCCAATTCGCGGGGCAGATTTTTGGCGGGGTGCACAATTCCGGCCTACACAAAAAGCCCTCCGGTGCGTCTCGTCCCGGAGGGCTTTGGGGTACAAAAGGTCTGGTCAATTACTGCACATCGGTCAGCTCAGCCAGCTTGTGGAAGATCTCGGTGTTGTCATACACGCCGCGGAACTTGTCTGCCCCCTGACCACGGGCGTAGAGGTTCACCATGGCACCGGTGTGGGCGTAGGTGGTGTGGTCCACACCGGACTTGTGGTTGATGGTGTGGCAGATGGCCATGCTGAAGGGGATGTAGGTGCCGTACAGCTCGTAATCCTGCTGGCTCATCTTGCTCTGGCTGGAAGAGCCGACCTTGAGGGTGCGCTCGTAAGCGGTGCGCAGGTTCTCCACCTCGTAGTCGGTCAGCAGCAGCTTGCCTGCGTTGGCGGCATCGGGGTCGGTGGGCAGGGTCAGGCCGAAGTTTGCCTTCACGTCCTGCATGGCGGTCTCAAAGGGAGTCTGATTCTTCACGTAGTTGTTCACATAGGTGGAATCGAACTTTGCGTAAGACATCTTCTGGTGGGCCAGGTTGGTCAGGAAGGTATCGTAGTTGGTGGTCTTGTAGCCAATGCCCAGACCGCCGGTCTCGTGGTCAGCGGTCACCAGGATCAGGGTATCATCGGGGTGCTGGGCATAGAACTCCACAGCGGCCTGCACCGCGTTGTGCATCTCGATCACATCATGGATGGAGGCAGCGGCATCGTTGGCGTGGCAGGCCCAGTCGATCTTGCCGGACTCCACCATCATAAAGAAGCCGTTGCTGTTGTCCAGCAGCTCAATGCCCTTGCGGACATAGTCGGTCAGCTGCCACTCTCCCGGAGCGGCATCCATGGCGTAGTTCATGGCCTTGCCGTCGGCCAGGTTCTCGGCAATGATCAGGGTCTTGCCTGCCCCGGCCTTCAGGGCAGCAGCACCGGCCTGGGTGGTGACAACGTTGTAACCGGCCTGTGCAGCCACCTCGTGGTTGTTGGGGCCGGTGCCATCGCCGTTCACCTTCTGGAACTCGCCGCCTGCGAAATACTCAAAGCCGGAGTTTGCCAGCTCCACGCCGATCTGATAGTAGTTCTTGCGGGTCTTCTGGTGTGCATAGAAGGCAGCAGGGGTGGCATGGTCAATGTTCACCGTGGAAACGATGCCAACCTTGTAGCCCTTCTGCTTATGGAGCTTCTCTGCAATGGTCTCATAGGGCACATCACGGGTCCAGGGGCACATATTGATGACACCGCTCTCGGTCTTTTTGCCGGAAGCGATGGAGGTGGCGGTGGAAGCGGAGTCCGGGCAGAAGGAGGTGCTGTCGTAGGTGGTCACGCTGCCCACCTCCGGGAACTGGGTAAAGCTCAGCTCTGCCTCGGTGATGGCACCGTTGTTGGTGACAGTGCCCTGATAGAAGCGGGCAGACTGGATCTGGGCAGTGCCCATGCCATCGCCGATGAACAGGAAGATGTACTTGGGCTTTTTCTGGAACAGGCCAAAGCAGTTCTCCTCGTCAGCTGCGGTAGAAGCAGCCGGAGCGGCAGCGTTTGCAGCCACAGGGGCAGCAGTCATCAGACCGGCGGCAGATGCCACAGCACCCACTTTCAGGAAACTGCGGCGGGACATTTTATGTTCTTTCATACGATAATTCCTCTCTTATCCTGAGCCCTCCCGGGCCCTGTTGCAATGTATCTTGGGAACGGTTCTATTGTACCCGTTCGGAGAAAGAGGAGAAACCATGGTAAGGCAAATCTTAGGTAAACCTTGGGCAATGAAAAACAGGAATTGGTAAAAAACAGGTGGTCTTTGTAAAATCGAGCCTTTCCTGCCCGAGGGCACTTTTATTCCGTCAGGATTCGCCCCGGATCGGTTGCATCCGGTGGGCAAATCGTGTATACTGTAACCCGATTTTTATTTGCGGAGGGAGGGGTGCACATGTCCGTTTTGTGTCTGGGCGAAGTCTGGCTGGAGCTGAACGCCGCCACGGCTCCGGAGCTGACGGAGACATTCCGGGCGCAGACCGGCGGCTGGGGTGCAGGCTTCTGCCGCCAGTACGCCACATTGGGCGGGCAGGCGGCTCTGCTGGCCCAGCTGGGAGCCGACCCCTTTGGCCGCAAGCTGGCGGCCCGGCTTGCCCGGGATGGTGTGGATTGTTCCCTGCTCTGCTTCACGGATGCCTTCCCCACGCCGGTGGTGTTCACCGGAGCAGACACCGCTCTGCCCTACCGTGCCCACACCGCCGGGCTGGCCCTTGGGCCGGAGCAGCTGGAGGCCGCCCCGTTCCGGGGAGCCTCTGCCTTCTGCTTTTCCTCCGCCGGGCTGGTGGACAGCCCCCTGCGGCTGGCCCACCCCCCGGCCCTTGCCGCCGCCCGGGATGCCGGGGCGCTCTGCTGCTATCTTCCCCGGATGGCGCAGGCCGCGCCCTACTGGCCGCAGCGGGAGGCCCTGTGCCAGACCGCCCTGCAGTTTCTTGACCGGGCAGACGTTCTCTTTTTAGAGGAGCGCGACCTGCTCCTCCTCTTCGGCTCCCGAGAGCTGCGCACAGCCCTGTTTGCTCTGTTCACCGGCCATGTGCAGCTGATCTTTTTCTACAAAAAGGACAGGATTCTTGCCTTTACACGCAGTGTTATGGCTTCTGCCGCAAAAAAAGACCAGAGCCCCGCTCTGGTCTTGTATCGGATGGAAAAGATTGGGATTCATGTAATAGATTTGCCACGGTTAAGGGAGCATGTACTAGGACAGTTACTGAGTAACGATGCAAACACAACGGAATGCCAAGGGCTCCCCTACTAGGGCAACAACGATGCCCGCCGCCAGTGGCGGAAACAGGGAGGAGTTGTTGGGGCAGCGGCCAGCAGGACGCGAGTGCAAAACTTTGCACGAAGCGGACGCTGGGAGCCGCAACCCGGACGCTGGCGAGCGAAGCGAGACTGAGAGGTTTAATCCGTAGCCAAACAAAAACAGCCAGCGCCGTGGAAAGGAGGAGAAAGCGGCGCTGGCTGTGTATGAGAACTCCCAAACATTTGCGGCTGTCAGGAGATGGTTGGTAGTCTGTCCGCTGCCTTGGCTATTGCCTCGCATCAGCAGGGGACAGTGTTTTTTAAAGGGGCCGCGCCGCCCGGCTTCTGCCGGAGATGTGCGGTTTTCATTGCCTGCATGGCATCTTGGGAGGATGTTTTTCTGTTCCTCCCTGACTGCACCCTTATTGTACAGGATAAAAATGGAGTTTCTTTGTGAGGAATTTGAACAAATTGAAAATAAACGGAGCCGCTGCACATCATTTTGTACAGCGGCTCCGTTTTTTACGATTTTTCTTTAATTTTCGGCCAGATTACCGGTGTAGAGCTGGTAATACTTGCCCTTCTTGGCGATCAGCTCGTCGTGGCTGCCGCGCTCGATGATGCGGCCCTGCTCCAGAACCACGATGCAGTCTGCATTGCGGACGGTAGACAGGCGGTGGGCAATGACAAAGCTGGTGCGGCCATACATCAGGCCGTCCATGCCCCGCTGGACCAGTGCCTCGGTGCGGGTATCAATGGAGGAGGTCGCCTCGTCCAGGATCAGCACCGGGGGATCGGCAACCGCGGCGCGGGCAATGGCCAGCAGCTGGCGCTGCCCCTGCGACAGGTTTGCACCGTCGTTGGTCAGCATGGTGTTGTAGCCATCGGGCAGACGCTTGACAAAGCCATCGGCATTGGCCAGCTTTGCGGCGGCAATGCACTCCTCATCGGTGGCATCCAGGCGGCCATAGCGGATGTTCTCCATGACCGTGCCGGTGAACAGATGGGTATCCTGCAGAACGATGCCCAGAGAGCGGCGCAGGTCGTCCTTTTTGATCTTGCGGATGTTGATGCCATCATACCGGATCTTGCCGTCTGCGATATCGTAGAAGCGGTTAATCAGGTTGGTGATGGTCGTTTTGCCGGCACCGGTGGAGCCGACAAAGGCGATCTTCTGGCCCGGGCGGCCATAGAGGTTGATCCCATGCAGAACGGTCTTTTCCGGCACATAGCCAAAATCGACATCGGTAAAGGTGATGTCACCCGCCAGCTTGTGGTAGGTGGTGGTGCCGTCGTGGTGGGGATGCTTCCAGGCCCAGATGCCGGTGCGCTCGGTGGTCTCCACCAGCTCGTCATCCTTGCCATACTTGACGTTGACCAGGGTGACATAACCCTCGTCGGTCTCGCTGGTCTCGTCCATCATCTTGAAGATACGCTCCGCACCGGCCAGTGCCATGATCACGCTGTTGGCCTGCATGGACACCTGGCTGATGGGCATATTGAAGCTCTTGTTCAGGCTCAGGAAGGCCATCACGGTACCCAGGGTCATGCCGCCCACATTGCCAACGGCCATGGCTGCGCCTACCAGAGCACAGACTGCATAGCTGATATTGCCCAGCTGTGCGGTAACGGGCATGATGATGTTGGCGTAGTTGTTGGCCTGCTTGGCGCTTTCCTTCAGCTTATCGTTCAGCTGCCGGAAGCCATCCAGAGCCTTCTGCTCGTGGGTGAACACCTTGACGACCTTCTGGCCCTCCATCATCTCTTCGATGTAGCCGTTCACCTTGCCCAGATCCTTCTGCTGGGCCACAAAGTACTTGCCGCTCATGGAAGTGATCTTCTTGGAGCAGAACAGCATCAGGGCCACCATCAGCATGGTGACAACGGTGAGCTGCCAGCTCATCAGGCACATGCTGATGAACACGGACACGATGGTGATGGCGCTGGACACCAGCTGGGGGATGCTCTGGCTGATCATCTGGCGCAGGGTGTCCACATCGTTGGTGTACACCGACATGATGTCGCCGTGGGGGTGGGAGTCAAAATACCGGATGGGCAGGCTTTCCATGTGGGTGAAAAGCTGGACGCGCAGGTTGCGCAGGGTGCCCTGGGTCACGTTGACCATGATACGGGCGTTGAGCCATGCGGCCAGCACGCCGATAGCGTAGATGCAGCCGATGCGCACCAGTGCGCCTGCCAGCGGGCCGAAGTCCGGTGTGGCCTGCTTGGTCATGGGGACGATGTAATCATCGATCAGGGTCTTGAGGAAGAGGCTTGCCTGCACATTTGCCAGCGCGCTGACGATGATGCAGACCAGCACAAGGATGCAGTGGGGCAGATAGTGCTTGAACACCTCATCCATGATCCGCTTGAGCAGCTTGCCCGGGTTCTCGACCTTCGGCTTGGGGCCGCCCACCCCACGGGGGCCGGGGCCCTTTACTTCTTTCACCTGTGCCATTACTGCTCACCTCCCTGCTTGTCAAAATCGCCGCCGCCCTGGGTCTGGCTGTTGTAAACTTCCTGATAGATCTTGTTTGTCTTGAGCAGCTCCTCGTGGGTGCCCAGGCCGTTGATCTGGCCGTTATCCAGCACCAGGATGCGGTCTGCATCCTGCACGGAGGAGATGCGCTGTGCAATGATGATCTTGGTGGTACCGGGGATCTCCTCCCGGAAGGCCTTGCGGATCTTGGCATCGGTGGCAGTATCCACGGCGCTGGTGCTGTCGTCCAGGATCAGCACCTTGGGCTTGCGCAGCAGCGCGCGGGCAATGGTCAGGCGCTGCTTCTGGCCGCCGGACACGTTGGAGCCGCCCTGTTCGATCCAGGTATTGTACTTATCAGGGAAGCGCTCGATGAACTCATCGGCGCAGGCCAGCTTGGCCACCCGGATGCACTCTTCCTCGCTGGCGTTCTCATCGCCCCAGCGCAGGTTATCGAGGATGGTGCCGCTGAACAGAACGTTCTTCTGCAGCACCATGGAGACCTCCCGGCGGAGGACATCAAAGCTGTAATCCTTAACGTCCACGCCGCCCACCTTGACAGAGCCGGTCTCGGCATCATACAGGCGGGGGATCAGCTGCACCAGGCTGGATTTTGCACTGCCGGTGCCGCCGATGATGCCCAGCGTCTCGCCCGGCCGGATGCTGAAGGTGACATCGTTCAGGACAGGCTGGCCGGAGCCGTGCTTATACTTAAAGGTAACGTGCTCGAACTCGATGCCGCCATCCCTGACCTGCTGCACCGGTGCCTTGGGGGCGGGCAGGTCGGTGGTCTCGTCCAGCACTTCCACAATACGGCGGGCAGAAGCGGCGGACATGGCGATCATCACAAAGGCCATGCTCAGCATCATCAGGGCCATCAGGATGTTCATAATGTAACCGAACAGGGCGTTCAGCTGGCCGGTGGTGATCGCACCGTTCAGGACGTAATGTGCGCCGAACCAGCTCAGGGCGATGTTGCAGCCGTACACAGAGACCAGCATGGCGGGATTGTTGAAGCTCAGGCGGCTCTCGGCGTGGACGAACTGCTTGTACAGGCTCTCGCAGGCCTTGGTGTACTTCTCGTTCTCAAAGTGCTCCCGGACAAAGCTCTTGACCACGCGGATGGCCGAGACATTCTCCTGCACGGAGGCGTTCAGGTTATCGTAGTTCTTGAACACCTTATCAAAGATGCCGAAGGTGGGGACCATAATGCCTGCCAGCACTGCCACCAGGAACACGATTGCCACCAGGAACACCATGGTCAGCGAGCGGCTGATCATGGAGGCCATGATGAGCGCGAAAACCAGATGGACGGGGGCACGCACGCACATGCGCTCGATCATCTGGAACGCGTTCTGCAGGTTGGTCACGTCGGTGGTCATACGGGTGACCAGACCGGCCGTGGAGTACTTGTCGATGTTGGAGAACGAGAAATGCTGGATGTTCTCATACATCGCATCGCGCAGGTTGCCTGCAAAGCCGGTGGATGCCGTGGCAGCAAACCTGCCGGCCAGCAAGCCCAGCAGCAGGGCAATGGCCGCCACCAGGAAGGTGAGCAGGCCGTACTTGACAACGGCGTTCATATCGCCCTTTTCAATGCCCTGGTCAATGATAAAGGCCATAATGGTGGGCAGCAGCACATCCATGATGGCTTCCAGAGCAGAGAAGATCGGTGTCAGGATCGCGGCGCGCTTGTACTCGCCCAGATGTGACACAAGTTTTTTGATCATCTGTTGTAATCCTCCTGAAGTTTATTTGCAGGGGTCATTCCAGCCCCTTGCGCAGCTTGTTCAGTAACCGCAGAAGCTCTGCGTTTTCCTCTTCCGTCAGCAATCCGGCCACAAACTCATCGGTCTGGTGCAGGGAGAGCATCGTCTTTTCGTGGACGCGGCCTCCCTCTTCCGTCAGGATCAGCCGCTTCAGCCGGGCATCCTGCGGCACGCTCTGGCGCTCGATGTAGCCCTTGCGCTCCATCAGCTGCAGGATGTTCGTCACGGTCGAGCGTGTGATGGAGAACTCCCGTTCGATATCGCGCTGGTACACGGGGTCGTTCTTGTGCCAGTAGAGGTAGCTCATGATCCAGTCGTGCATGGGGGTCACGTTGTCCACGTTGTTCTCCCGGTGGAACTGGTTGATCTTGCGGAAGATCAGGTTGTTCACCCGGCGCACCTGTGCCGGGATGACCTGCGGCGGCTCCCATGGGGGGTTGCAGCAGGGTTGCTTGGTGCTTTCATCGTGCATAATGGTTTCCCTTTTGAATTGTTTGTAACAGGATTGTTTTCTTTAGAACTGTTTGATGCCGTACAATATCATAACGCACGATTCGATCATTGTCAATAGGAGACGCAAAATAAAATATAGAAGCGCCCCACCGAACGAACGGCAGGGCGCTTCCACTGGGCGCTGATTTTGCTTCTGCTGGCTCAACAACCCTTGCTTTCTGACCAGAATATGCTTTAATAAAAGCAACCACGGGCACTGCGCCCCCGAATACTGCAAGGAGAATCCCATGGAACAACGGAACACCCGCCTGCGGAACGCGGGCTTCGTCACCTTCTTTTTCAGCGGCATCTGCACCATTTCCAGCGGTGTGGTGGTCAGCCTGCTGCAGGAAGAATACGGCTTTGCCTACGGCATGACCGGCACCCTGCTCAGCCTGCTGAGCATCGGCAACCTGCTGGCGGGCCTGCTGGCCGGTGCGCTGGTGGGAAAAATGGGCATGAAGCCCAGCGTCCTGCTGCTGACCATCGGCTATGCGGTGGGCTACGGCCTGATGGGCCTGACCGGCCTGCCCATTCTGCTGGCGCTGGCCTTCTTCATTGTGGGCATTGCCAAGGGCAGTGTCCTGAACACCTGCACCATCCTTGTCAGCGGCAACTCTGCAGACCGCACCCGGGGCATGAACACCATGCACGCCTGCTACGCCTGCGGTGCCCTGCTCTGCCCCTTTCTGATCTCTGCCGCGGCCAGGGTCAGCACCACGCTGGCCGTGCTGGCGCTGGCAGCGCTGGGGCTGGTGCTCTGGCTGGTGTACCTGTTCACCCCCATGGCAGGCCGTGCCAAGGCCAAAGAAGCTGTCACCGATTGGAGCTTTTTGCGCTCCTCCCGCTTCTGGCTGCTCACCGGCCTGCTGTTCTGCCAGAACGCCGCCGAGCAGAGCGTTGTGGGCTGGATGGTCACCTACTTCAAGGACAGCGGCATCATTGCAGGCACGCTGGCGGCCTATACCGTCACCGTGATGTGGGGTGCCACCCTGATCGGCCGCCTGCTCATCGCTTTTGTGTTCCCGCTCCGGCAGCCCCGCAAGGCCATGGTGTTTATGGCAGTTTTCTGCACAGCCTTCTATTTTGCCATGATGCAGACCCACAGCCAGCTGCCTGCTATCCTGCTGCTGTTCGCCTTTGCCTTCTCCATGGCCGGTATGAACCCCACCGCCGTGGCCAGCGCCGGTAAAATGACCACCGTGACCAGCATGGGCATCATGCTGCCCGTGGCATCCAGCGGCGCGATCCTGATGCCCTGGGTCATCGGCAAGGTGGCCGAGAGCGCCGGTCTTGCTGTTGGTATGGCAACCAACATCGTGCCCTGTGTGGGGCTGATCGTCTTTGCAATTCTGGTGTCCAGAATGCGGGAGGAGTAAACCTCTCCGTCATTGCTTCGCAATGCCACCTCTCCTGGCAGGAGAGGCAAGCAGCAGGCGACTGAGCGGTTCACCCCCTCGCCTTTGCGCTGAACTCACACCCACAGTAATCCTGACGGTAAAGCCCGTACTCCTCCGAAAGCTGGAGGGAGCGCAGGTAGCCGTTCTGCTTTTTGAAATCCGAGGGCAGGTGCCTGATGCCGAATTCGGCTTCAAGCTCCTGCCCGATTTGATTGATGCGGGCAGCATCCTTGTGGGGGCTGATGGAGAGCGTGGTGGTGAACCAATCAAAGCCGTGCTCCTTTGCGTACTGGGCAGCCCGGCGCATCCGCAAACGGTAGCAGACGGTGCACCGCCCGCCCCGCTCCGGATCGTTTTGCCGCCCCTGCACCGCCGTGTTGAAAACG
>OGQE01003050.1_pt1 | contig 10917 bp, 8 predicted proteins | sample 1553131 | NCBI WGS metagenome assembly OGQE01 (sample SAMEA2579929, study PRJEB22360) | human gut metagenome | biome: human gut; feature: human-associated habitat; material: faeces | place: Denmark | collected 2008/2010
TCTATATTTTCCCCGGCCCCCGGAAGCCTGCGCGCCTGCCAATTCCGCCACTCCTGCATTTCTTGTCTTGCGGCTCTCATGTGCCGTTCAACAAAACATATATTACCAGATGATTCAGAATCTGTCAACAGCTTTTTTCAAATTTTTTCAAAAAATTTCAAATTTTCTTTTTTGCCCCGAAAAGCCCGCCATCCGCAGGGCTTTTCGGGAGATCCTGCATCACCTGGACTCCCGGCAGGAAATTGCCGTCAGCAGCGCAATTCCGAAGAAAATACAGAAATCAGAAACATTGAACACAAGTCTGCGGAACTTCTCCGGTCCAAACCGGAAGCTGACATAGTCGGTCACGTAACCTCTCTTATGCCGGTCATACCAGTTCGACATGCCGCCGCCAATCGTAAGCGCAAGCCCAAGCTTCTTCGCCTTACACTTACGTCTGCCCGCCAGCGCTCCGAGACGCGCCCACAGTCCGGACAGCAAAAAGAAGGTGAGAATTTCCACCTTCTTCGTGCTGTCCGCGAAGCCGCCGCCCGCTACGCCGCGGTTATGACATTTCCGCAGGACAATATGTCCTTTACAGACCGGGATCTGCTCATTTTCCTTTAACTCCTCTTCTGCCTTCTTTTTCAGGCATCCGTCTGCAAGGAAAACCGCTCCCGGCAGCAGGGTCCAGATCATTCCTCTTCCGGTACCTCTGCTTCTTTTTCAGGCTCTTCTTCCGGCTCTTCTTCCGGCGCTGCCGCTTCGGTTTCTTCTGCTTTTTCTTCCGGTTCTACGTGTACAAACTCGGCATCCTCCGGCTCTTCTTCCTTCTCCGGCATAGCAGCACCGCAGCGCATGCAGAAAGCTGCATCTTTCGGAACACTTGCGCCGCAGGCCGGGCATACGATGCGGCCTCTCTTGTTTGCCACGTCTTCCCTGCAGTCTGCAATCTCTTTTTCCAGATCGGTGATATCTTTGCAGATGCCGGCAAGATTCTCGTCGAATGCTTCGCCGTTCAGATAGCGGTTGTAGATGATCTGTCCGATATCCTGGTAATTCTTCTCAATCTGATCCTCAAGCGCATGCTGACGGGTGCGGATCTTCTGAATTTCTACGAATTCATCTGTTTTCTTTCCCACAGTATCCACTGTTTTTTTCAGTGTTTTACTTAAATTTCCAAAAAAATCCTCTGCCATAGTTAAAACCCTCTCTTTCTTATCTCTTATTTCAAGAAAACGCCAGTTTCACGTCTGCTCCGCTGTGTTTTCCAGTTACCTTATTTCTGCTCTAACTTTGGAACTTCCTGACCGCGCAGGAGAATCGTCGGCCCGCCGGTCTTTTCAATATAGTCTTTTGTGATGATAACCTCTCCGATGCTGCTGTCCTTTGGAATCTCATACATGATATCCAGCATGAAATCCTCGATGATCGAACGGAGTGCTCTCGCACCGGTATCTTTTTCCAGCGCTTTTCTTGCAATAGAGCGAAGTGCATCATCATCAAATTCCAGTTTCACCTCGTCGAGTTCGAGCAGTCTCTTATACTGCTTCAGGATCGCATTTTTCGGTTCTTTTAAGATCTCGACCAGCATATCCTCATTGAGACTCTCCAGCGTAAATACGATCGGCAGACGGCCAAGGAACTCCGGCACCATACCGAAAGTCCGAAGGTCTTCTAAGGTCACCTGTGACAGCAGGTTCTTATCCCCATCATACTTGTCCTTCAGATCCGCCTGGAAGCCAATGGAAGCTGTCTTGTTCAGACGCTCCTTGATGATGTCCGTCAGATCCGGGAAGGCACCGCCGCAGATAAAGAGAATGTTTCTGGTATTGACGGTCTCGAGCGGAACCATCGCATTTTTGCTGTTGGCTCCCACCGGAACTTCGATATCGCTGCCCTCGAGGAGCTTCAGCATTCCCTGCTGTACGGCTTCTCCGCTGACGTCTCTCTGGTTTGTATTTTTCTTTTTCGCAATCTTGTCGATCTCGTCAATGAAGATGATACCGTGCTCCGCGCGCTCCACATCGTTGTCTGCGGCCGCTAAAAGCTTAGATACCACGCTTTCAATATCATCACCGATATAACCCGCTTCGGTAAGGGATGTGGCGTCCGTGATGGCAAGCGGCACATCTAAGAGGCGTGCCAGTGTCTGCACCAGATACGTTTTTCCGGAACCGGTCGGTCCGATCATCAGCATGTTGGATTTTTCGATCTCGATATTTCCGTCCTGCGGTGCAAAGACACGTTTGTAATGGTTGTAAACGGCAACCGACATGACTTTCTTTGCACGGTCCTGGCCGATGACGTATTCGTCAAGCATCGCCTTGATCCGGTGCGGCGGCGGAATGTCCTTGATGGAAAATTCTTTTGTTTTCTTCTTTTCTTCTTTTTTCTTTACCCGCTGCCGGTTCGGGATCTGGTTGGAAAGCCCGGAGAGATCGAGCATGCCGATATTCGGCATGTTGTTCATATTATTCATCATCTCATTGATCTGGCCCGGGTTCTGGTTCATGGCATCAAAGCTCTTCTGCATGCAGTCCGGGCAGATATTGATGTTTCCCGGAAGGGTAATCATCTTTCCGGCTTTGCTCTCCGGTCTGCGGCACATGAAGCAGACTTTTTCATAGGTATCTTCTGTATGATGGTCAGAGCTTTTTGTTTCCGCCTTCGTTTCGTCCGCGGTACCGTCCACTCTGTCTTTCTCTTCTGACATGATTTTTCAAATTCCTTTCTGTAATAGATCGCTTGGTCTAGCTTGATTATAGCCCAAAAGCCATAGGGTCACAAGTAAAAACTTTCTTAAAAATTACCAACTTTTTTAAGAATTTTACAAATTCAAAAAATTATATCAAAAAATGTAGAAAAAGGCGGACAGCCAGGCGTTCATATTCCTGTGCTGTCCGTCTTTTTTCTCTTAGGAAATAGTTATTTCGAGTTTTTATCTGTTGCCAAACGGATTCTGAATACCCTGGTCATTCTGATCGGAGCTTCCGGTTCCATCGTTTGTGGTTCCGTTGCTGCTTCCGCTCGTCTGCGGCATATCTGCTGCAGAGCCAAGGGTCAACGTCAGTGTTACTTCTTTGTACTCACCGTTGTCCGCGCGCTGTACGGTGACATCTACAGTCTCGCCTGCCGCATAATAGGTCAGTGTCTCTTTTAAGCCTTTGGCGTTCGAGATGCTTCTTCCATCAAATGTGGTGATAACATCGCCTTTCTTGAAGCCCGCATCGGCTGCCGGGCTGCCGTCCACAACGCTCATGATGCAGACACCGGTCGGAATACCGTAGTTCTGGGAAACATCTGCGCTGACATCCGCCATGTTGATTCCGATATAAGCGGCCTTATCATCGCTGACTTTGTATCTTGTTGTCAGGTTCATCAGGTTCTGCAGAATCGGCTCCGCTTTCGAAATCGGGATCGCAAAGCCCATGCCCTCGACCTGCGTGGAGCTGTATTTTGCTTCGTTAATGCCGATCAGCTCACCGTTCATGTTCAGAAGGGCGCCGCCGCTGTTTCCAGGGTTGATGGCTGCATCGGTCTGGATCAGTCCCTCAGAAGTAATCGTCTCGCCGGTACTCTCATCCTGACTGGAGATCGTACGGTCTTTTGCACTGATATATCCGCTCGTCAGGGACTGGCCGGTTCCCAGTGCATTTCCGATTGCCACAACCTGATCACCGACCTCAAGGTCATCGGAATTTCCCATCACGGCAATTTTGATCTGGCTCTTTGTCTCGTCCTTGATGTCGGAAAGTTTTACTGCAACAACAGCAAGGTCATTGTCCGCATCGGTACCTTTGATCTGGCCTTCTACCGTCTCATCGTCGATAAAGCTGACGGAAAGAGACGTCGCACCGCTGACAACGTGGTTGTTTGTCGCAATCAGGAGCTCATCGTCGTTCTGTCCGACAATAACTCCGGTTCCGCTTGCAGGAACTTCCTGGCTTGTGGTTCCGAAGAATGTCTCAACTTCTTCCACCGTTGTCGTAGAAATTGCTACCAGAGACGGCATCGCACTCGATGCAACATCTTTCACGGACATCTCGCCGGTTGCTTTTACGGTATCGGAGGTATCACTGCTGTCTGCTGCCGTTGTTGTGGTGGTCGTCGGAATTGTAACTTCCTGCTTCTGCTCTGTTGCTGTACCGATCACTTTCGTACCGACTGCTGCAGTCCCAATGAAAACACCGCCTGCCACGAGTCCGAAGCACGCTGCCATGGCAAGTGTCATGCCCCATTTTTTTGCGGCTGACATTGGTTTTTTCGCTTTCTTTTTGTGATCCTGCGGCTGCGTAACGGCAGAAAACTGTGGTTTTTCCTGCTTCGGAGCACTCTGTGTCTGTGACTGGTACTGATAATGTTCTGTCTTTGCAGAAGATGTCTGCTCTGCCTTTGCCTCCGACGGGTCCGGTTTTCCGGTGTAGGAAGCGCTGTTATTCTCCTCGCCGGTCTTTCCGCTGATTTTCGGATTCACCCAGCTGTAGGTTGTCGTTTTCTTTTCTTCCGCCTTCGGCGCTTCTGCGGTTTCCTGCGGTTTTTCCGTCTCTGCCGCGCTCTGCTCTGCTGTCGTTTCTGCTTTTACTTCTTCTGTATGCTCTGCAGCTTTGGTTTCCTCTGCTGCCTCACCATTTATTTCTTCTTTTTTGAATTCTTCACTCATGGCTGATCCCTCTTTCTCTTTTCTATCTCAGGCACCAATACACAGTGCTCTTATTTCTTTCTTTATTTTCTACTGCCTATTGTACGTTAGAATTGTGTTGAAACTGTGATAATTTTGAAAAAAGAGGAATTTTATGCTGCGGTTTTTATTCTACCGTAACCGATTTCGCCAAGTTTCTCGGTTTATCCACATCGAGGCCTCTGCCGATCGATACGTAGTAGCCAAAGAGCTGCAGCGGAATGATCGCCAGGGAGTTTGCAAAAATCGGATTTGTCTCCGGCAGGTAAACTACGTAGTCGGCTACTTTTTCCACTTCTGTATTGCCAACGGTCGTTACCGCCATGACAAACGCGCCTCGTGTCTTCACTTCCTGAATATTGCTGATCGTTTTCTTGTAGAGCTCCGGCTGAGTCAGCACAGCTACGACAAGGCGTCCGTCCTCAATCAGGGAAATGGTTCCGTGTTTCAGCTCACCGGCTGCATACGCCTCGGAGTGGATGTAGGAAATCTCTTTCAGCTTCAGGGAGCCCTCCATCGAGATTGCATAGTCGATGCCGCGTCCGATGAAAAAGACGTGTTCTGCCGCAAGATAACGGTTGGCAAAACGCTGTACGTTCTCCTTGTGGGACAGCAGCAGGGAAATCTGCTCCGGCAGGCGCTCAAGGCTCTGGATCATCGCATCGAAGTCATTCTGCGAAACGGTTCCGCGTACTTTGGCAAACTTCATCGCCAGAAGGTACTGCGCGATAAGCTGTGTGCTGTACGCTTTCGTTGTCGCAACAGCGATCTCCGGACCGGCCCAGGTGTACATGACATTGTCTGCCTCTCTTGCAATCGAACTTCCAACTACGTTTACGATGCCAAGGGTACGCACGCCCTTTTCTTTTGCAAGGCGGAGAGCCGCGAGGGTATCGGCCGTCTCACCCGACTGGCTGACGATGACCACGAGCGTATTTTCCGGCAGAATCGGATCACGGTAGCGGAATTCGCTTGCCAGATCTACCTCAACCGGGATTCTTGCCAGCTTTTCGAAGACGTATTTTGCGGTTACACCGGTGTGGTATGCAGAACCGCAGGCAACGATAAAGATTTTGCGGATCGCGCGGATCTCCTCATCGGTCATGCCGAGTTCTTCGATCACAACATCACCGTTCTTAATACGCGGCGTCAGGGTATCTTTTACGGCTTTTGGCTGCTCATGCATCTCTTTCAGCATGAAATGCTCATAGCCGCCTTTTTCTGCCGCATTCATATCCCAGTCGATGTGGGTTGCCTCTTTCTCCAGCTCCTCCTCGTCAATATTGTAGAAGTGAAGGCCATCGCGGGTCAGTTTCACGATCTCCTCATTTTCCAGAAAATAGACATCTCTTGTATATTTCAGGACAGCCGGAACATCGGATGCAATCAGGTTTCCGCTCTTACTTGTACCAACGATCAGCGGGCTGTCTTTACGGACCGCATACACCTCATCCGGATGGTCGCGGAACAGGATACCCAGTGCATACGATCCCTCCATGCGGTGCATAACCTTTGTGATCGTTGCAAGCGGATCGCCGTTATAATAGTAATCCAGCATATGGGCAATTACCTCGGTATCTGTCTCCGAAAGGAACTCATATCCTTTGGACATCAGTTTTTTCTTTAATTTCAGATAATTCTCAATAATTCCATTGTGTACAACGACAATCGAGTGGTCTTTATTGAAATGCGGATGTGCATTCAGATCGGAAGGTGCCCCATGCGTTGCCCATCTCGTATGTCCGATTCCTACGGTACCCGGAAGTGTCGCTCCATTTTGTGTCATTTCCTCAAGCACCTTCAGACGGCCCATTGCTTTCTGCATCTGAATTTTGTTTCCATCGTATACAGCAATTCCGGCCGAATCGTATCCGCGGTACTCCAGCTTTGACAATCCGTCCAGCAGCACCGGGGCAGCCTGGCAGGTTCCAATATATCCAACAATTCCACACATAGATTTTTTCCTCCTAACAGCAAAAGGCGGCACCCTTGTTCTGTTTTCAGGTTATGCCGCCTTCTAATTTCTTGTTCTTTACTTTTTTACCACGCTGCTCCGTTCTCTGTCAACCTTATGGAGCATTTCGTATTTACTTACAAGATCTTTTTATTTTTGTTTTTTACTTTCACTTATCTTCTATTTCGTTTTTTTCGTATCTTTCCGTGATATTCCCACCATGTTTTGTTTGAGGTACACCAGCGGATTACACTATCCGGAAGGCTTTTGTATCGTTTTCCGAGGAAGTAGCCCACATATTTGAATCCGCTTTGAAAGAATAACGTGACGAGCAGCCACGGCTTATGAATTTCGCAGACGTAGGATGCCGATTTTTTCACCATACGGATTCCCTCACTCTCAGACGGATACGCATCAAAGATCTCCGGATGCTGTGCCTGGGATACACCGAGGTCGAAATTGCGGTGAAGCTGTGCCAGACAACCGTAATTGTGGGAATGTACCACCTTCGCATCTGCCGCATAGGCAATCGCATAGCCCGCCTGCACAAGATGCCCGGCATAGATCATATCTTCGTTAAACAAGGTGCTTTCTACAAATCCACCCAGCTCTTCATATGTCCTGCGGTCATACATTGCACAGACATTGGAACAGAAAAAAGTCTTAACACCAAGTTTTGGCAGATCACCGGCATCCTTGATATCACTCTCGTCCGGATAGTTAAAGCCTCTCGTAAACCGTTCCAGTGTACGGCAGTCATCCCGCGGAAGCTGCCGCGCATAGGCCGCCTTCACATGCGGCAGTGAAAATTTTTCCACCAGATGTTCCACGCACGCATTGTCGTACGGCATGGCATCCTGGGTCATAAAAAGCAGAAGATCCGCATCTGAACTTTCTGCCATCGCCCTTCTCGTTCCGCCGTGGTCAAATTCGCTTGGCCGGATATGCTCTACCATAATTTTATCCGATAACTGCTCCCACGCCGGGTTCCAGAACTTTTTCCCTGTGTTTACAACCCGGATCGACCGGATCGGGTAAGTCTGTTCCAAAAGGCGGGGCAGAAGTTCTGCGAACTCCTGGCCTGGTTTATACGTTGGTATCATAACATCAACGGTATAGAATTTCATGTCTGGTTTTCTCCCTCGTATTTAGTCGCCTGCGATCACCGAATCTGCCTCTGCACCAGGCCCCTGGTTCAGCACATAGCCGATCATATCTTCATCGTAACCGCTCTTTCTTGCAATGTAGTCGCTGTACTCTGTAACAGCCGCAGACGGTTCATACGAAAGACCCGGATACAGATATTCATGCAGCTCTCTTACATTGAACTCCAGCGTAACCGGAATTACAACATCCTCACCAAGGGCATTCACTACATTTTCACCATAGCAGAGCTGGAACGGATAGGCATAGGAGGTTCCCATCGTATACGTTACCGCATGCATACCAAGTTCCAGGATTTCATTCTTGGTAAGACTGGTGCTGACATTTCCCATCACCTTGTCCAGAATTTCCGGAATCTTGGTCGGATTCTGTTTCAGCTTCTGTACCATAAGATTGATAACAATTCGCTGACGGCTGGTACGTTTTGCATCATCACCGCCGCCATAACGGATCCGCGCATAGGAGGTAGCAAGCGCACCGCTGACATGACGTACTTCGCTGTAATCATCCCCAAGGTCCTCATCATACGGAATAGCTTCATACTCTACGCCCTGTGCTTCCGATACCTCTCTGTTGTAGTTGTTTGCATGAACACACTCTGCATTTGTCATCTCGATGTCGAGACCGCCCAGGACATCAATCGCATCGGCGAGTGCCTTGAAGTTTACGGTAACGTAATCGGTCAGTGCAAAGTCAAGGTTTGTATTCAGCATGGAGAGCATACTCTCCGGGCCGCCGCGGTTGTATGCGGAATTGGCTTTGTCAAACTCATAATATTCATCGGTATATTTCGCCATATTCATCCAGGTGTCACGCATAATCGACACCATACGGATTTTCTGCTTGTCATGATCAATACAACAGAGAATAATCGTGTCACTGTTCATGCTTTCTGCCAGCTCGGAGCCTTCCACACCTCTGGCATCCACGCCGACCAGCGCGATGACCTGTGTACCGGACATCTGTGAGAGATCGGTATTTGCCTTTACTTCACTGTTGATCTGAATCTGGGAGCTGTCCAGCGTATCCTGATTCATCTTATCCATCGAACGGTTGATCCATGCGTAGACGAACAGAATTCCGGAAAGAATCAGCAGAACGGTGATTTCAATTCCGAAAATTATTTTTCTGCGGCGCATTTTTTTGTATTTTCTGCTCTTTTTGTAATTCTTCTTCGACATCTCTTTTCCCCTTATCTTTTAGTAAGCGTTTTTATTCACAAATCCTTTGAAAAAGGTCAGGAACAGAATTTTAAAATCAAGTCCCAGCGTCCAGTTTTCAATATAATACAGATCACAGTCAATACGCTTGCGGATAGAAGTATCCCCCCGGTATCCATTCACCTGCGCCCATCCCGTAAGACCGGGACGAACCTGATGTTTTACCATATAACGCGGGATCTCCTCCCGGAATTTTTCCACAAAGAAAGGTCGCTCCGGCCTCGGTCCGACCAGGCTCATATCTCCTTTTAAGATGTTAAAGAGCTGTGGAAGCTCATCAATGCTGGTATGGCGCATGAATTTTCCAAATCCCGTCACACGCGGGTCATTCTTCACGGTCCATGCCTTCTTTTCTTTCTCCTCCGTCTGAACTTCCATCGAACGGAACTTGTACATTTCAAACGGTTTGTTGTGCAGTCCGACGCGTGTCTGACGGTAGATCAGCGGACCCGGTGAGGTCAGCTTGATCATGATGCAGGAAAACAGCATCACCGGTGAGAACAGAATGATCGCCACGAGCGCGCCGAAAATATCCACAATCCGTTTCAGCATCGCGTTGAACGTGTTGGAAAGCGGCACATAGCGGATATTGACGACAGGAAGTCCCTGCAGGTCTTCTGTGTACGGCTTTGTCGGAATGATGTTGTGGTAATCCGGCACAAACTGGGTATGTACGCCGGATTTTTCACACATGGCAACGATCTCCTCCAGGCGGAAGTATTCGTTCAGGCCAAGGGTAATGGCAATTTCATCCAGTTTGTTTTCCGGCAGAATGACTGAAAGATTGTTGATTCTTCCAAGAACCTTGATACCGCGGTACATCGTTCCCGCTTTGACATGGTCATCAAGGATTCCGCGGACGAGATAGCCCCACTCCGGGTTTGCAATGATCCGGTCAATGTATTCCTCGGTCGCACGGCTGTAGCCGACCATCAGAATCTGCTTCTGGTTGCGGCCGTGTTTCCACATATTGCTTAAGATATAGTGGATCAGATTTCTTACGATCGTTTCCAGCGAAACGTTTAACACAAAGAAAATGCAGAGCATACCACGGGAGAAGTGCACCTGGCGAACCATGTAAAGCATGGCCAGCCAGACCAGAAATCCAACCGTATTCGCTTTTAAAATATTTGCAAACTCCAGACGTCTTCCCTGTAAACGTTTAGATGCATAGAGATTGAAGGCATAGTAAAGCAGCAGATAGCCGGGTACAATATAGAGCAATGCCATCATATACGTCGCCGGCGGCAGTATTCCCCTTTCCGGATGCGTATTCATAACACCGAGCCTTACATAACAGTACCAGGAAAGTACGTAGGAAAGTGCAAGTACAACAGCATCGATCAGGACATGCATCCGGTCAAAATATTTCTGATTATCGTTGATCAAATTTGTTCACCTTATCTATTTTTTTCGGAACTTAAAAATTCCCTTATTGTTAACTATACAATAAGTTATAAAAAAGAGCAATCCTGTTTTTCTAACAATTTTATTATTTTTGTAAAATTTTTAACTATTTTGTAATCTTTGGTTCTCCTTCTCACGCGTGTTCTGTTCTACGCACGATCCAGAAATCTGCGGAACACATTGAGAAAAAGTTCCCATTCAATCACCAGATACGTACCGAGGCGTTTCCAGCAAAAACGGATTTTTTTCGCTTTGTTTTCCGGTTTTCTGCAGATAGAAAAACCATTTTTGATTCCTGCCAGATACTCTTTTCCGTATCCCTTCGATGCAAAGAAGACCAGCTTTGCCGTAAAGCCCAGGACAAAAGCTGGCAGATTAAACAGAATCTGCAGAACCGGCATATTTTTATAGATCAGATAAATATTGTTTCGGGACGAATAGCGGATTTTAAAGAGATTATACCGTGAACCGCTCGTTCCGCTTCCAACGTGGTAAACCTTTGCCGCCGGCTC
>OGQE01003054.1_pt1 | contig 10903 bp, 6 predicted proteins | sample 1553131 | NCBI WGS metagenome assembly OGQE01 (sample SAMEA2579929, study PRJEB22360) | human gut metagenome | biome: human gut; feature: human-associated habitat; material: faeces | place: Denmark | collected 2008/2010
ATGGTAGTGTGGGGTCTCCCCATGCGAGAGTAGGGAACTGCCAGGCATCAAATTAGAAAAACCCCGGTCAATAAGGCCGGGGTTTTTTGCATATCAATTATTTGCATGATGAAGGGAATCTCATGTCAGTTCTGTATATCCAAATTCGTCGTAATCAAATTACTGTTCGCGATCTTGAAAGCAAACGTGAAGTGTCAGGAGATGCTGCCTTCAGTAACCAGCGCCTGTTAATCGCCAATTTCTTTGTTGCAGAAAAAGTTCTGCAAGATCTTGTTCTGCAACTCCACCCACGTTCAACCTGGCATTCTTTTTTGCCAGCAAAACGTATGGATATTGTTGTGAGCGCGCTGGAAATGAATGAGGGCGGTTTGTCACAGGTTGAGGAACGCATTCTTCATGAAGTGGTCGCAGGGGCAACGTTAATGAAATATCGCCAGTTCCACATCCATGCGCAATCAGTGGTACTCAGTGATAGTGCGGTCCTGGCAATGTTTAAGCAGAAATAATCATGTCACCATTGGTGGGTACGAAACCTAAAGTTCAGCCCACCGGGATGAGAAAAAAACCGCCTACACCCCCACATATGCCAGATTCAGCAACGGATACGGTTTCCCCAAATCGTCCACCTCAGAGCGTTCCGTAACCTTAAAGCCCACCTTCTTATAGAACCCAACCGCCTGCTCATTTTGCTCATTAACATTGGTTGTCAGTTCCGGGGCCATTGAGAGCGCATGCTTCACCAGCATCCGGCCCACGCCGCAGCCGCGCACATCAGGATCGATAAACAGCGCATCCATATGCTGCCCACTTAACAACATAAACCCAACCGGCTGATCCCGCTCATTAACCGCGACCCACAACGGTGCTTCCGGCAGAAAGGAATGCACCAGCTCTTCCAGCTCGGCCCGATACTCTGCTGATAAAAAATCGTGAGTGGCATCGACAGAACGACACCAAATCGCAACGAGTTCCTCCCCCTCCTCATGCCGTGAGCGTCGAATACTAATAACCATTTTCTCTCCTTTTCGTCATTCTTATATTCTAACGTAGCCTTTTCCTTGAAACTTTCTCACCTTCAACATGCAGGCTCGACATTGGTAAATTTTCTGGTTATCTTCAGCTATCTGGATGTCTAAACGTATAAGCGTATGTAGTGAGGTAATCAGGTTATGCCGATTCGTGTGCCGGACGAGCTACCCGCCGTCAATTTCTTGCGTGAAGAAAACGTCTTTGTGATGACAACTTCTCGCGCGTCTGGTCAGGAAATTCGTCCGCTAAAGGTGCTTATCCTTAACCTGATGCCGAAGAAGATCGAAACTGAAAATCAGTTTCTGCGCCTGCTTTCAAACTCACCTTTGCAGGTCGATATTCAGCTGTTGCGCATCGATTCCCGCGAATCGCGCAACACGCCCGCAGAGCATCTGAACAATTTCTACTGTAACTTTGAAGATATTCAGGAACAAAACTTTGACGGTCTGATAGTTACCGGCGCGCCGCTGGGCCTGGTGGAGTTTAATGATGTCGCTTACTGGCCGCAGATCAAACAGGTGCTGGAGTGGTCGAAAGATCACGTCACCTCGACGCTGTTTGTCTGCTGGGCGGTACAGGCCGCGCTAAATATCCTCTACGGCATTCCTAAGCAAACTCGCACCGACAAACTCTCTGGCGTTTACGAGCATCATATTCTCCATCCTCATGCGCTTCTGACGCGTGGCTTTGATGATTCATTCCTGGCACCACATTCGCGCTATGCTGACTTTCCGGCAGCGTTGATTCGTGATTACACCGATCTGGAAATTCTGGCAGAGACGGAAGAAGGGGATGCATATCTGTTTGCCAGCAAAGATAAGCGCATTGCCTTTGTGACGGGCCATCCCGAATATGATGCGCAAACGCTGGCGCAGGAATTTTTCCGCGATGTGGAAGCCGGACTGGACCCGGATGTACCGTATAACTATTTTCCACATAATGATCCGCAAAATACACCGCGAGCGAGCTGGCGTAGTCACGGTAATTTGCTGTTTACCAACTGGCTCAACTATTACGTCTACCAGATCACGCCATACGATCTACGGCACATGAACCCAACGCTGGATTAATCTTCTGTGATAGTCGATCGTTAAGCGATTCAGCACCTTACCTCAGGCACCTTCGGGTGCCTTTTTTATTTCCGAAACACACCTCAGTAGGTGAATAAATTTTATTCACATTGTTATCAATAAGTTATCAAGTATTTTTAATTAAAATGGAAATTGTTTTTGATTTTGCATTTTAAATGAGTAGTCTTAGTTGTGCTGAACGAAAAGCGCACAACGATCCTTCGTTCACAGTGGGGAAGTTTTCGGATCCATGACGAGGAGCTGCACGATGACTGAACAGGCAACAACAACCGATGAACTGGCTTTCACAAGGCCGTATGGCGAGCAGGAGAAGCATATTCTTACTGCCGAAGCGGTAGAATTTCTGACTGAGCTGGTGACGCATTTTACGCCACAACGCAATAAACTTCTGGCAGCGCGCATTCAGCAGCAGCAGGATATCGATAACGGAACGTTGCCTGATTTTATTTCGGAAACAGCTTCCATTCGTGATGCTGATTGGAAAGTTCGCGGGATTCCTGCGGACTTAGAAGATCGTCGCGTAGAGATTACCGGACCTGTAGAGCGCAAGATGGTGATCAACGCGCTCAACGCCAATGTGAAAGTCTTTATGGCCGATTTCGAAGATTCACTGGCACCAGACTGGAACAAAGTGATCGATGGGCAAATTAACCTGCGCGATGCGGTTAACGGCACCATCAGCTATACCAATGAAGCAGGCAAAATTTATCAGCTCAAGCCCAATCCCGCGGTTTTGATTTGTCGGGTACGCGGTCTGCACTTGCCGGAAAAACATGTCACCTGGCGTGGTGAGGCAATCCCCGGTAGCCTGTTTGATTTTGCGCTCTATTTCTTCCACAACTATCAGGCACTGTTGGCAAAGGGCAGCGGTCCCTATTTCTATCTGCCGAAAACCCAGTCCTGGCAGGAAGCGGCCTGGTGGAGCGAAGTCTTCAGCTATGCAGAAGATCGCTTTAATCTGCCGCGCGGCACCATCAAGGCGACGTTGCTGATTGAAACGCTGCCCGCCGTGTTCCAGATGGATGAAATCCTTCACGCGCTGCGTGACCATATTGTTGGTCTGAACTGCGGTCGTTGGGATTACATCTTCAGTTATATCAAAACATTGAAAAACTATCCCGATCGCGTCCTGCCAGACAGACAGGCAGTGACGATGGATAAACCCTTCCTGAATGCTTACTCACGCCTGTTGATTAAAACCTGCCATAAACGCGGTGCTTTTGCGATGGGCGGCATGGCGGCGTTTATTCCGAGCAAAGATGAAGAGCGCAATAACCAGGTGCTCGACAAAGTAAAAGCGGATAAATCGCTGGAAGCCAATAACGGTCACGATGGCACATGGATCGCTCACCCGGGCCTTGCTGATACGGCAATGGCGGTATTCAACGATATTCTCGGCTCCCGCAAAAACCAGCTTGAGGTGATGCGCGAACAAGACGCGCCGATTACTGCCGATCAGCTGCTGGCACCTTGTGATGGTGAACGCACCGAAGAAGGTATGCGCGCCAACATTCGCGTGGCTGTGCAGTACATCGAAGCGTGGATCTCTGGCAATGGCTGTGTGCCGATTTATGGCCTGATGGAAGATGCGGCGACGGCTGAAATTTCCCGTACCTCAATCTGGCAGTGGATCCATCATCAAAAAACGTTGAGCAATGGCAAACCGGTGACTAAAGCCTTGTTCCGCCAGATGCTGGGCGAAGAGATGAAAGTCATTGCCAGCGAACTGGGCGAAGAACGTTTCTCCCATGGGCGTTTTGACGATGCCGCACGCTTGATGGAACAGATCACCACTTCCGATGAGTTAATTGATTTCCTGACCCTGCCAGGCTACCGCCTGTTAGCGTAAACCACTACATAACTATGGAGCATCTGCACATGAAAACCCGTACACAACAAATTGAAGAATTACAGAAAGAGTGGACTCAACCGCGTTGGGAAGGCATTACTCGCCCGTACAGCGCGGAAGATGTGGTGAAATTACGCGGTTCAGTCAATCCGGAATGCACCCTGGCGCAACTGGGTGCGGCGAAAATGTGGCGTCTGCTGCACGGCGAGTCGAAAAAAGGCTACATCAACAGCCTCGGTGCACTGACTGGCGGTCAGGCGCTGCAACAGGCGAAAGCGGGTATTGAAGCAGTCTATCTGTCGGGATGGCAGGTAGCGGCGGACGCTAACCTGGCGGCCAGCATGTATCCGGATCAGTCGCTCTATCCGGCAAACTCGGTGCCAGCTGTGGTGGAGCGGATCAACAATACTTTCCGCCGTGCGGATCAGATCCAATGGTCCGCGGGCATTGAGCCGGGCGATCCGCGCTATGTCGATTACTTCCTGCCGATCGTCGCCGATGCGGAGGCCGGTTTTGGCGGTGTACTGAATGCCTTTGAACTGATGAAAGCGATGATTGAAGCCGGTGCAGCGGCAGTTCACTTCGAAGATCAGCTGGCATCAGTGAAGAAATGTGGTCACATGGGCGGCAAAGTTTTGGTGCCAACTCAGGAAGCTATTCAGAAACTGGTCGCGGCGCGTCTGGCAGCTGATGTGACGGGCGTTCCAACCCTGCTGGTTGCTCGTACCGATGCCGATGCGGCGGATCTGATTACCTCCGATTGCGACCCATATGACAGCGAATTTATTACTGGCGAGCGTACCAGTGAAGGCTTCTTCCGTACTCATGCGGGTATTGAGCAAGCGATCAGCCGTGGCCTGGCGTATGCGCCATATGCTGACCTGGTATGGTGTGAAACCTCCACGCCGGACCTGGAACTGGCGCGTCGCTTTGCACAAGCCATCCACGCGAAATATCCGGGCAAACTGCTGGCTTATAACTGCTCGCCGTCGTTCAACTGGCAGAAAAACCTCGACGACAAAACTATTGCCAGCTTCCAGCAGCAGCTGTCGGATATGGGCTACAAGTTCCAGTTCATCACCCTGGCAGGTATCCACAGCATGTGGTTCAACATGTTTGACCTGGCAAACGCCTATGCCCAGGGTGAGGGTATGAAGCACTATGTTGAGAAAGTGCAGCAGCCGGAATTTGCCGCCGCGAAAGATGGCTATACCTTCGTATCTCACCAGCAGGAAGTGGGTACAGGTTACTTCGATAAAGTGACGACCATTATTCAGGGCGGCACGTCGTCGGTTACCGCACTGACTGGCTCCACTGAAGAATCGCAGTTCTAACGACCAACGCCCCTTTCCGTAAGGCGAGGGGCGAATTAAGGAGAGGCGATGCCGCGTGGCCTGGAATTATTGATTGCACAAACCATTTTGCAAGGCTTCGACGCTCAGTATGGTCGATTCCTCGAAGTGACTTCCGGGGCGCAGCAGCGTTTCGAACAAGCCGACTGGCACGCCGTCCAGCAGGCGATGAAAAACCGTATCCATCTTTACGATCACCACGTTGGTCTGGTCGTGGAGCAACTGCGCTGCATTACCAACGGCCAAAGTACGGACGCGGCATTTTTACTGCGCGTTAAAGAGCATTACACCCGGCTGTTGCCGGATTACCCGCGCTTCGAGATTGCGGAGAGCTTTTTTAACTCCGTGTACTGTCGGTTATTTGACCACCGCTCGCTTACTCCCGAGCGGCTTTTTATCTTTAGCTCCCAGCCAGAGCGCCGTTTTCGTACCATTCCCCGTCCGCTGGCGAAAGACTTTCACCCCGATCACGGCTGGGAATCTCTGCTGATGCGCGTTATCAGCGATCTGCCGCTGCGTCTGCGTTGGCAGAATAAAAGCCGTGACATTCATTACATCGTTCGCCATCTGACGGAAACGCTGGGGACAGACAACCTCGCGGAAAGTCATTTACAGGTGGCGAACGAACTGTTTTACCGCAATAAAGCCGCCTGGCTGGTAGGCAAACTGATCACGCCTTCCGGCACATTGCCATTTTTGCTGCCGATCCACCAGACGGACGACGGCGAGTTATTTATTGATACCTGCCTGACGACCACCGCCGAAGCGAGTATTGTTTTTGGCTTTGCGCGTTCTTATTTTATGGTTTATGCACCGCTGCCCGCAGCACTGGTCGAGTGGCTACGGGAAATTCTGCCAGGTAAAACCACCGCTGAATTGTATATGGCTATCGGCTGCCAGAAGCACGCCAAAACCGAAAGCTACCGCGAATATCTCGTTTATCTACAGGGCTGTAATGAGCAGTTCATTGAAGCGCCGGGTATTCGTGGCATGGTGATGTTGGTGTTCACGCTGCCGGGCTTTGACCGGGTATTTAAAGTCATCAAAGACAAGTTCGCGCCGCAGAAAGAGATGTCTGCCGCTCACGTTCGTGCCTGCTATCAATTGGTGAAAGAGCACGATCGCGTGGGCCGAATGGCGGACACCCAGGAGTTTGAAAACTTTGTGCTGGAGAAGCGGCATATTTCCCCGGCATTAATGGCATTACTGCTCCAGGAAGCAGCGGAAAAAATCACCGATCTCGGCGAACAAATTGTGATTCGCCATCTTTATATTGAGCGGCGGATGGTGCCGCTCAATATCTGGCTGGAGCAAGTGGAAGGTCAGCAGTTGCGCGACGCCATTGAAGAATACGGTAACGCTATTCGCCAGCTTGCCGCTGCTAACATTTTCCCTGGCGACATGCTGTTTAAAAACTTCGGTGTCACCCGTCACGGGCGTGTGGTGTTTTATGATTACGATGAAATTTGCTACATGACGGAAGTGAATTTCCGCGACATCCCGCCGCCGCGCTACCCGGAGGACGAACTTGCCAGCGAACCGTGGTACAGCGTCTCGCCGGGCGATGTTTTCCCGGAAGAGTTTCGCCACTGGCTATGTGCCGACCCGCGTATTGGGCCACTGTCTGAAGAGATGCACGCCGACCTGTTCCGCGCCGACTACTGGCGCGCGCTACAAAACCGTATCCGTGACGGGCATGTGGAAGATGTTTATGCGTATCGGCGCAGGCAGCGGTTTAGCGTTCGATTCGTATAAATCAGAGGCGAAAAAGTCAGCGCATTCCACCGTACGCCAGCGTCACTTCCTTCGCCGCTTTAATCACCATCGCGCCAAACTCGGTCACGCGGTCATCGGTAATACGTGAAATCGGTCCGGAAATTGAAATTGCGGCAAACGGTTCGCGGTGCTCATCGAAAATACACGCTGCAAGGCAACGCAGCCCCAACGCATGTTCCTCATCGTCAAATGAATAACCCCGTTTGCGCGTTTGGGCGAGATCTTCTTTTAAATGCACAGGAGACACCAGCGTTGCGTGGGTATAGGCATGTAACCCTTTGCGGTGCAGCAGCTTCGTCACCTGTTCTTCGCTCAGTTGGGCCAGAAAGGCTTTACCCGCACCGGAAGCGTGCATCGGCAATTTACCGCCGATAGGCGCGGACATTCGCATCAGGTGAGTACACTGTACCTGGTCGATAATAATCGCTTCGTGATTGCTTTGATCAAGCACCGCCATATTGACCGTTTCGCCAGACTCTTCCATTAGATTGCGCAGGATAGGGTGAACAATCGCTAACAAATTACGGCTCTGGAGAAAGCTGCTACCGACCATAAAGGCGTGTGCGCCGATTGCCCAGTGACCCAGTTCGCCGACCTGACGGACAAAGCCCTGTTGCTGCATCGTGGTTAGCAGGCGGTGGGTCGTGGAATTGGGTAACCCGGCTTGCTGTGCCAGTTCCGTGAGTGCCACACTGCCATTGGATTCGGCAATCCACTCCAGTAATTTCAGGCCACGCGTTAAAGACTGAACCTGTCCAGTCGCTGGTGCGGTGGCAACGGCGGGTTTTCTGCCGCGTTTTGCGGGAATGGGTGCGACCATGACAGTCTCCTTTTTCTGTATCGTGGAAATCATTTTCATTTTTATTATCAGCGAATGCAATAGTTGCTGAACAGATCCGATGAGTTAATGTTGAACAAATCTCATGTTGCGTGGTGGTCGCTTTTACCACAGATGCGTTTATGCCAGTATGGTTTGTTGAATTTTTATTAAATCTGGGTTAAGCGTGTCGGGAGCAAGTGTGAGCAGCAAAGTGGAACAACTGCGTGTGCAGTTAAATGAACGTATTCTGGTGCTGGACGGCGGTATGGGCACCATGATCCAGAGCTATCGACTGAACGAAGCCGATTTTCGTGGTGAACGCTTTGCCGACTGGCCATGCGATCTCAAAGGCAACAACGACCTGCTGGTGCTCAGCAAACCGGAAGTGATCGCCGCTATCCACAACGCCTACTTTGAAGCGGGCGCGGATATCATCGAAACCAACACCTTCAACTCCACGACTATTGCGATGGCGGATTACCAAATGGAATCCCTGTCGGCGGAAATCAACTTTGCGGCGGCGAAACTGGCGCGCGCCTGTGCTGACGAGTGGACTGCCCGCACGCCGGAGAAACCGCGCTACGTTGCCGGTGTTCTCGGCCCGACCAACCGCACGGCGTCTATTTCTCCGGACGTCAACGATCCGGCATTCCGCAACATCACTTTTGACCAGCTGGTGGCGGCTTATCGAGAATCCACCAAAGCGCTGGTGGAAGGTGGCGCGGACCTGATCCTGATTGAAACCGTTTTCGACACCCTTAACGCCAAAGCGGCGGTCTTTGCGGTGAAAACGGAGTTTGAAGCGCTGGGCGTTGAACTGCCGATTATGATCTCCGGCACCATCACCGACGCCTCCGGGCGCACGCTCTCCGGGCAGACCACTGAAGCGTTTTACAACTCCCTGCGCCACGCCGAAGCGCTGACCTTTGGCCTGAACTGTGCGCTGGGGCCAGACGAACTGCGCCAGTACGTACAGGAACTGTCGCGTATTGCGGAATGCTATGTCACCGCCCACCCGAACGCCGGGCTGCCCAACGCCTTTGGTGAATACGATCTCGACGCCGACACGATGGCAAAACAGATACGTGAATGGGCAGAAGCAGGCTTTCTCAATATCGTCGGCGGCTGCTGCGGCACCACGCCACAACATATTGCAGCGATGAGTCGTGCAGTAGAAGGATTAGCGCCGCGCAAACTGCCGGAAATTCCCGTAGCCTGCCGTTTGTCCGGCCTGGAGCCGCTGAACATTGGCGAAGATAGCCTGTTTGTGAACGTGGGTGAACGCACCAACGTCACCGGTTCCGCTAAGTTCAAGCGCCTGATCAAAGAAGAGAAATACAGCGAGGCGCTGGATGTGGCGCGTCAGCAGGTGGAAAACGGTGCGCAGATTATCGATATCAACATGGATGAAGGGATGCTCGACGCCGAAGCGGCGATGGTGCGTTTTCTCAATCTGATTGCCGGTGAACCGGATATCGCTCGCGTGCCGATTATGATCGACTCCTCAAAATGGGACGTTATTGAAAAAGGTCTGAAGTGTATCCAGGGCAAAGGCATTGTTAACTCTATCTCGATGAAAGAGGGTGTCGACGCCTTTATCCATCACGCGAAACTGTTGCGTCGCTACGGTGCGGCAGTCGTGGTAATGGCTTTTGACGAACAGGGCCAGGCCGATACCCGCGCACGGAAAATCGAGATTTGCCGTCGGGCGCACAAAATCCTCACCGAAGAGGTTGGCTTCCCGGCTGAAGATATCATCTTCGACCCGAACATCTTCGCGGTCGCAACTGGCATTGAAGAGCACAACAATTACGCACAGGACTTTATCGGCGCGTGTGAAGACATCAAACGTGAACTGCCGCACGCACTGATTTCCGGCGGCGTTTCTAACGTGTCGTTCTCGTTTCGTGGCAACGATCCGGTGCGCGAAGCCATTCACGCGGTGTTCCTCTACTACGCTATTCGCAATGGCATGGATATGGGGATCGTCAACGCCGGGCAACTGGCGATTTACGACGACCTGCCTACCGAACTACGCGACGCGGTGGAGGATGTGATCCTCAACCGTCGCGACGATGGCACCGAGCGTTTACTGGAGCTTGCCGAGAAATATCGCGGCAGCAAAACCGACGACACCGCTAACACCCAGCAGGCGGAGTGGCGCTCGTGGGAAGTGAATAAACGTCTGGAATACTCGCTGGTCAAAGGCATTACCGAGTTTATCGAGCAGGATACCGAAGAAGCCCGCCAGCAGGCTACGCGTCCGATTGAAGTGATTGAAGGCCCGTTGATGGACGGCATGAACGTGGTCGGCGACCTGTTTGGCGAGGGCAAAATGTTCCTGCCGCAGGTGGTGAAATCGGCGCGCGTCATGAAACAGGCGGTGGCGTATCTCGAACCGTTTATTGAAGCCAGCAAAGAGCAGGGTAAAACCAACGGCAAGATGGTGATCGCCACCGTGAAAGGCGATGTCCACGACATCGGTAAAAATATCGTTGGCGTGGTGCTGCAATGTAACAACTACGAAATTGTCGATCTCGGCGTGATGGTGCCTGCGGAAAAAATTCTCCGTACCGCTAAAGAAGTGAATGCTGATTTGATTGGCCTTTCAGGGCTGATCACGCCGTCGCTGGACGAGATGGTTAACGTGGCGAAAGAGATGGAGCGTCAGGGCTTCACCATTCCGCTATTGATTGGCGGCGCGACCACCTCAAAAGCGCACACGGCGGTGAAAATCGAGCAGAACTACAGCGGCCCGACGGTGTATGTGCAGAACGCATCGCGCACCGTTGGTGTGGTGGCGGCGTTGCTTTCCGACACTCAGCGCGATGATTTCGTTGCTCGTACCCGCAAGGAGTACGAAACCGTGCGTATTCAGCACGGACGAAAGAAACCACGCACACCACCGGTCACGCTGGAAGCGGCGCGTGATAACGACTTCGCTTTTGACTGGCAGGGTGTGGCGCCCGCCGCGGGAGGCCCACCA
>OGQE01003057.1_pt1 | contig 10892 bp, 8 predicted proteins | sample 1553131 | NCBI WGS metagenome assembly OGQE01 (sample SAMEA2579929, study PRJEB22360) | human gut metagenome | biome: human gut; feature: human-associated habitat; material: faeces | place: Denmark | collected 2008/2010
AGGAAGGCCAGCGTGAATATGAGGAATGGCTGAAAGAGCAGGAAGCTCTACAAGCATTGCCTGTTGCCGCATAAAAACAGCAGGACGCTCCCGGTAAAGGGAACGCCCTGCCTTACATAGATGTATCTCGCCGAGGTGTGTCCAGTTGGGCGCACCTCTTATTTTTTTGCCCTTAATCTTCTAACCCATGGCTTCCAGCTACGTTTTTCAAATACTCCTCCGGGTCACCGTTCAGAATCAAATCCGCATAGCCCAGTGGGTCGTTGTAGATGAGGTAGTCCAGTTCAGTCTGCTGGGCCATGGTCACATCCAGCGCATCCTCGACCCCGGTACAGTCGATGGAGATTTTTCTCCCATCCCGGAGCCGCAGCTCCACACATCCAGTGTCCATGTTGAAATGGCAGGCTCTTGCATCGTACTTCATAATCGCATCCTCCAAATCTTGTTATTGGCTTACGGTCTATGACAAGGTATCGGAGTTTTACGCCGTCCACGGGAGCCTTCATTCTCAAACCCGAAGAAAACGAAAAATCCGAACCCTTCTCCAATCGGAAACAGGTTCGGATTTTTCTTGTTTGGTGGGCGCGGGTGGATTCGAACCACCGAAGCTGAAAGCAGCAGATTTACAGTCTGTCCCCATTGGCCACTCGGGAACACGCCCATATTCAATTCGCAGTCTCACAGACTGCCTGTATATATTACCACTGGGGCAAGGGTTTGTCAATGTTTTTTGAGGAAATTTTCTTGCAGGGGACGGAAGTAAGTGAAAAGCCCCGGGATCAAGGCGTCCCGGAGCTTGTTGGAGCGGGTGACAGGAACTGAACACGTTCCGACATTTTTCGGAAAGAAAAATGCACAAAAAACATACCTTGAAAATGTTCAGGACGCTAAATTATTTCGGAATCCGAAAAAAGTATTGATGTATCCCAAACAGCGTGTTATTCTGTAGACAGTGCTTATTTCATAATCCGAAATAAGCGAAGACAATGGGGTCTGAAAGGAATCACAGCTATGAAAAAATCCAGCCTGCGGACAGTAAAGGAGAAGAACCGCCGCCTGATTTTGCGGGCACTGCTCACCGAGGGCGGGCTCTCCCGGATCGAACTGGCAAAACAGACAGGGCTTTCTCCCAGCACCATCACGGCGTTGGTGGGAGAGCTGCTGGCAGAGGGCGTCGTGCAGGAGAGCGGCCTGCGTGCCGCAACGGCAGGGCGCAGCCGTGCCGGACTGACCATCTGTCCGGACTATGGCAGGGTCGTTGTGGTGGATATCGGCCGCAGCCATGCGGTTTTATATCTCTACGACATGGCTTTGCAGTGTGTGTTCCGCACGGTGCTGCCCGACCACGGCGGGGATGGAAACGAGCTGCTGACTTCGATCTCTGATGCGATCTTTCAGGGCTTTTCCATGGAGGAGCTCCACGCAGGCAAGATGAAGAGCATCGGGCTGCTGTTTCAGGACGACACCGAGATCAGCGAGTTCCGCGTGACTCCACCGGTTATACCGCAGCGACCATTTCTCTGCGGGAGGCGCTGTTTACCCAGTTCAAAGTGCCGATCGTGGAGGAATACAGCCGGGTCTATACCGTGAGCCGTGCACTGGCAGAGGCCGGCAAGTCGGTAGGTTCCAACTATGCACACATCGACCTTGGCGACCGGGCCGTGGTGCAGATCGTGCAGAAGGAGCAGCCGGTGGCACTGCGCAGCGAGGGACAGGCAGACATCACCGGTCTGCTGCTGCCCGAAGGCGGCTCTCTGCTGGAGCTGGCGCAGAACTTTGAAGCTGCACCGCCCGCTCAGCAGGCGGCAGCGCTGAAAAACACGCAAAGCCCGGTGAGCTGCTTTACGGTGCGGCTGAGCAATGTGGCACGGATGCTCTGCTCGCTGTTCGTGATTGAAAAGCTGTATCTCTCCGGCCCGGCGGCTGCAAGCCCGGCGTTCATGCGCGGGGTGGTGCAGAAGCTGAAAAGCCCGGAGATGCGTCCGGTGGTGCTGAACCCGGATCCTGTCCATACGCCTGCCTTTATGGCAACGGATCTGCGTCAGAGCCTGCTGTGCAGCACGGACGCCTGAAAATGAAACTTGCCGTGGTTTACGGTGAGAATAAAGGGGGCTTGCCCCCGCAAAAAAAGGAGCAGAACTATGTTACAAGGCATTCTGATCGTTGTGGCATTCCTGGTCGTCGCGGCATTGATGATGACCAAGAAGATCCCTACTCTGCTGGCGCTTCCTTTGATGGCTGTCGTCATCTGCATCATCGCCGGTGTGCCGATGTTCGGCAAAAACGCGGACGGCGCAGAGATCGGCTGGCTGACCACCGTGTTTGAAGCCGGCACCGTCCGTATGGGCAGCGCCATCATGGCAACCATCTTTGGTGCATGGCTGGGTCAGCTGATGAACAAGACCGGCGTCACCGAGAACATCATCAAAAAGAGCGCTGAACTGGGCGGCGACCGTCCGCTGGTAGTCACCCTGATCATGGTTGTGGCCACCGCCGTCCTGTTCACCACCCTGAGCGGTCTGGGCTCCATCATCATGGTAGGCTCCATCGTGCTGCCCATCCTCATCTCTGTTGGCGTGCCCGCTGCAAGCGCAGCCTGCATCTTCCTGATGGCGTTCACCACCGGCCTTGCCTGCAATATTGCAAACTGGAAGAGCTTTGCAAGCATCTTCTCGCTGGACATCGCCGACATTCAGGGCTTTGAGATCTACCTGATGGCAGCGACTGCCATCGCCACCCTCATCATGGTCATCGTGGAGTTCAAGCGCAACGGCATCAAGTTCGCATTCTCCGCTCCCGTGGACAACACAAAGCCCACAAAGCAGCTCACCGGCGTGCGCGGCGGTCTGGCTATGATCACCCCGCTGATCCCCATCGTGCTGGTCGCCTTCCTGAAAGTGCCTGTCACGCCTGCATTCACCGTTGGCATCATCTGGTGCCTGCTCTTCACCTCGCAGAGCTTCAGCAAGGCCATGAACCAGATGACCAAGACCTGCTACGACGGCATCACCGATGCAGGCCCCGCCGTTATCCTGATGGTCGGCATCGGCATCCTGTTCCTGGCTGTCACCAACGCAAGCGTCAAGGAAGTTCTGAACCCGCTGCTGCTGGCCATCGTTCCCACCAGCCGCGTGCCCTACATCATCTTCTTCGCTATTCTGGCACCTCTGGCGCTGTACCGCGGCCCCATGAACATGTTTGGCCTCGGCTCTGGCATCGCAGCGCTGATCATTGGTCTGGGCACCCTGAACCCGCTGGCTGTCATGGCTGCCTTCCTGGCGGCTGAGCGCATCCAGTGCGGCGGCGACCCCACCAACACCCAGAACGTCTGGACCGCAAACTTCTGCGAAGTGGACGTGAACACCTGCACCAGGAAGATGCTGCCGTATCTGTGGGCAGTGTCCATCGTCGGCGTCATTCTGGGCGCGATGCTCTACTTCTGAGTTGTTTTCTCCCCCACAAGCCGTCTGCAGCGGGCTGTACGCAGCCCGCTGCATGGGCGGTCCGAGTATCCCGCGCGTTTGTCGTTCCATCTTCGCGAGATGCTGGGACCGCCCATTCTTATATCCGGATCTGCCCGGGCTCGAAAAGCAGCAAAGAAAAAGGAAAAACAGGAGGTTTTTGCTTTATGAAAGTCCGTATCGGAATTGATGTTGGTGGCACCTTCACCGACGCCGTTGCCATTGATAACGAGACCTTTGAGGTCGTTGGAAGCGTAAAGGTCCCCACCACCCATACCGCCGCCGAGGGCGTTGCTGCCGGCATCGTACAGGTGCTGCACAAGGTCATGGAGCAGTGCGAGATCCGGCCGGAGGATGTCATCTTCATTGCCCACGGCACCACGCAGGCCACCAACGCCCTGCTGGAGGGCGATGTGGCCCCCGTCGGCATCATCACGCTGGGCAGCGGCCTGCAGGGCGCAAAGAGCAAGGGCGATACCACCATGGGGGACATCGAGCTGTCTGAGGGCAAGTACCTGCGCAGCTGCAACGAATATGTGGACACCAATACACCGGATCTGGACGGCAGCATCCGCGCGGCTATCCAGAAGCTGCAGGAGCAGGGGGCACAGACCTTTGTTGCCGCCGAGGCCTTCAGCGTGGACGACCCGAAGAACGAGAACCGGGTGGTCGAGATCTGCGGTGAAATGGGCCTGCCTGCCACAGCGACCAACGAGATCTCCAAGCTGTACGGCCTGAAGGTCCGCACCCGCACCGCCGTGATCAACGCCAGCATCATGCCCAAGATGCTGGATGCCGCCACCATGACCGACCAGAGCATCAAAAATGCGGACATCAAGAGCCCGCTGATGGTCATGCGCTGCGACGGCGGCGTGATGACCGTGGACGAGGTGCGCAGCCGCCCCATCCTGACCATCCTCTCCGGCCCTGCCGCAGGCGTTGCCGGTGCTCTGATGTACGAAAAGCTGACCGATGGCCTGTTCTTTGAGGTAGGCGGTACCTCTACCGACATCTCCTGTGTCAAGGACGGCAAGGTGATGATCAAGTACGCCGAGGTGGGCGGCCACAAGACCTACCTGAACAGTCTGGACGTGCGCACCGTCGGCATCGGCGGCGGCAGCATGGTGGAGGTGAAGGACGGCAAGGCATGCGATACCGGCCCCCGCAGCGCCCACATCGCCGGTCTGGACTATGAGGTGTTCACCGATGCCGACAAGATCCAGAACCCCCGTCTGGTGCCCGTGAGCCCCATGCCCGGCGACCCGGAGTACGCCAGCATCGAGTGCGATAACGGCGTCAGGGTCTGCCTTACCATGTCCGGCGCTGCCAACATTGCGGGCTACGTCAAGCCCGGCGATTATGCCTATGGCAATGTGGAAGCCGCCCGCAAGGCGTGGAAGCCGCTGGCAGAGAACATGGGCTGCACCGTGGAAGAAGCTGCCCGCAAGGTGCTGGGCTTTGCCGCCGCCAAAAACAGCAGGGTAGCTGCCCAGCTGATGAAGGACTACCACATGGACCCCCAGCACACCGTGTTCGTGGGCGGCGGCGGTGGCGCTGCCAGCGTGGTGCCGCATCTGGCCGAGACCATGCATCACAAGAGCCGTCTGGCAAAGAACGGCCCGGTCATCTCCACCATCGGCGTGGCATTGGCCATGGTGCGTGATATGGTGGAGCGCAGCGTTTCCAACCCCACCGACAATGACATCATCAGTGTGCGCCGGGAGGCCGAGCAGAAGGCCATCCGGAACGGAGCCGCGCCCGGTTCTGTGGAAGTGACCGTGGAGGTGGATACCCAGCGCAACGTGATCCGCGCCATCGCCGTGGGTGCTACCGAGCTGCGCAGCAAGAACCGCAGCGCCGAAAAACTGACCGAGGACAAGCTGCTGGAACTGGCGGCAGAGAACCTGAGCATGGACCCCAAGGCCCTGCATATCGCAGCCAGAAGCGAGAACATGTGCGCAGTGACGGCGGATAAGGTGGAGAAAAAGCTGTTCGGCCTGATGAAAAAGACCTCTCATCCGCTGCGCCTGATCGACGAAGAGGGGGTCATCCGCCTGCAGAAGGCCAACGCCACGGTGCGTCAGGCCGATATCAGCAGCTGGCGTGATGCGGTCGCCTATATGCTGGAAGAGCTGACCGTTTACAACGATGGCGGCACCAACTACCCCAATGTGTACATCGTGCTGGGCAAGCGCATCATCGACCTGTCCGGCATGTCCAGCGAGGAGCAGATCTACAGCCTTGCCAATGTGGAGCTGAACGGCTACGATGCCAAAACTCCGGTCATTGTGGCTGCGACCCTGCGCATTGATTCCTGACCGACCAAAGGAGGCTGCTATGTCGTCTTATGCACTGCCTTTTCCCGGCCGTGATCTGGCGGAAAAAGAGCTTTCCTACGACCCGTGCTGCCCCCGCATCCCGGAGGCAGACCGCGCCCGCATCGTGGATGCCGCGTGGGAAAAAGGCTGCGCCGCGGCAAGGGATGTCTTTGCACAAAGCGGCGGCAGTGCAGACTTTTTTGCCATCTGCAAGGCAAACGGGCTGACGGTGGTGGAGCGGGACATCGACTTTGTTTCCGGCAACCAGCGCTATTTCAGCGACTATGTGGCGGGCAAAAACTGCGTCACCCTCTATCTCAGATCGGTGGACCTGTGGGCGCAGCAGAACAAAATGACCCGCATGGAAGCGGAGAACCTGATCCTCAGCCATGAATATTATCACTTTCTGGAGTGGAACAAGCTGGGCCTGACCAGCCGGGACTATCAGGTGCCCATGATCAGCATCGGCCCGCTCCGTCTGGGCAAGACCGGCATCCGTGCCCTTTCCGAGATCGGCGCACACGGCTTTGCCCACACCTATCATCAATTGTTGGAGGCGCAACATGGAAAGCATTGAATATCTGGGCAGGCAGCTGCCCCTTCTGGGCCACTATGATACTGTTGTGGTGGGGGGGGGGGGTGGCGGGGGCCCCGGCTACAATTCCTGCCGGTGCCGCAGCCGGCATCCGCTGCGCCATCGATGGGCAGAAGGTCCTGCTGGTGGAAAAGGGGGCGTTTCTGGGCGGCACGGCTTCCCGTGCGCTGGTGTGCCCCATGATGCCTACCTATGTGGAACATCTGGATGTGCTGCACAGGGTAGAGGAGACCCTGAACAGGCACGGCGTCACCACCCGTGATGGCATTACCACAATGATCTGGTTTGCACCGGATCAGCTCAGCGATGCTTTTGAGGAATTGTATGTCAGCAACGGCGGCAGGCTGCTGTATGACGCCACACTGGTGGATGCGGTGTGTGAGGACAAGCACATCCGGTACATCGTGGTGATGACCGTGAACGGTCTGCAGGCCATTGCAGCCGGAAACTTTGTGGATGCTACCGGTGATGCTGTGCTCACCCGCATGGCTGGCGTGCCCACCAGCTCCGGCGATGAGAACGGGGACAATCAGGTCAGCAGTCTGCGCTTTATCATGGGCGGCATCGACGTGGAAAAATACCGCGAATATGTGCTGTCTCTGCACGACGAGTTCTCTCCCCTCAAGACCGGCTATTTCTTCGAGTCTGCCATGGTGGCAGGCCGCAGCTTCAAGCTGGAGCCCATCTTCCGCGAGGGCGTGGCCGAGGGCCTGCTCACCGAGGAGGACCTGCGCTATTACCAGTGCTTCAGCCTGCCCAATAAGCCCGGCTGCATGGCCTTCAACTGCCCGCATCTCCCCAGCCTGAAGCAGAACACCGATGCACTGGCCCGCTCTGCGGCCATTGCAGAGGGACACGAGAAGATCGGCCGTCTGGTGCGTTTTCTGCAGGCAAAGATGCCGGGCTTTGCGCACAGCTATCTGCTGCAGACAGCGGACATGCTGGGCGTGCGCGAGAGCTGGCGGCTCAAGGGCAACTACCTGCTGACCGAGGAGGACTACACCCGGCAGGCGCGCTTCCCGGATGGTCTGGTCAAGGGGGATTGGTACATTGATGTGCACTCCAACAAGAAGGGGCTGTTCCACCAGAACACCTACCAGCATGGGGATTACTACGAGATCCCTTACCGCAGCATGGTCACAGACGAAGCCGAGAACCTGATCGTGGCGGGCCGCTGCATTTCCACCACCTTCCTGATGCAGGCCAGTGTCCGCATCCTGCCCACGGTCATTGACATGGGCGATGTGGCGGGCAGCGCCTGCACGCTGGCGCACACCACCGGTCAGCCGCTGTGCAGACTGGATGGCAGCAAGCTGCGCCGGTTTGAACCGACCCCATTGCCGCAAAAGTGAAAGAGCCGGGTATGCCCGTCTTTGCCGAAGGGCTGAAAGTGCGTGCCGCGCAGCGGCACAATGACATAAAAAATCCCACCAGATGACGATCTTCGCCGTTTCTGGTGGGATTTTCTTGTGGGGAGCTGCTGTGCCGACAGAGACGAACCTGCCAATCTGTCGCACTTTCCGGGCGTTTCGCAGCGCATAGAAAAGCAAAAATCCCACGATACACGCCGCTATTCTAACGGTATATCGCAGGATCTTTCTTGGAGCTGGTGACAGGAGTTGAACCTGCAACCCACTGATTACAAATCAGTTGCGCTGCCATTGCGCCACACCAGCTTATTCAGGACGGCAGAAAATCGCTGTCCTGAAATAGGATAGCAGAAATCGTGCAGATTGTCAATATCCATGCGGGAAACTTTGTCACGGCAGATCCTGCCGGTCCGAAAACGCTGCGGTTCAAAACGGACTTGAGGGGCTTTTGGATTTCCCTCTTGCAAATTTTGATTTTGGTGTTATGATACGAGAAGATACAGGATGTGTAAAATGAATCCTGCACATGGAAACAATATCTTTTTTACATGAAATGGGAGGGCGCTCCATGTACGTGGACTGGGAATATTATAAGATCTTCTACTATGTGGCAAAGTATCAGAACTTTACCAAGGCCGCGCGGGTGCTGGGCAGCAATCAGCCCAACATCACCCACGCCATGAACCGGCTGGAAAGCCAGCTGAATTGTGTGCTGTTCATCCGCTCCAACCGCGGCGTTACCCTGACGCCGGAAGGGGAACTGCTCTATTCCCGCATTGCATCGGCGGCGGTGCAGATCCAGGATGCGGAGGAAGAGCTGAGCGCCAGCGCTACGCTGGAACACGGAGCCATCAGCATCAGTGCCACCGAGACGGCCCTGAACATCTATCTTTCGGAGAAGCTGCGCGCATTCCACACCGAGTACCCCGGCATCCGGCTGCGCATTTCCAACCACTCCACGCCGCAGGCCGTGCAGGCTGTGAAAAACGGCGAGGTGGATTTTGCCGTTGTATCCACCCCGGCAGAGGTGGACGGCAGCTTGAAAATGGTGGAACTGAAAGCATTCTACGAGGTGCTGGTGGGCGGCAGGACTTTTACGGCCCTTGCCAGCCAGAACCTGAGTTTGAAGGAGCTGAAAAATTATCCACTGATCTCGCTCAGCGATACAAGTATGACCCGCAGCTTCTACAGACAGTTCTTTCTGGAGCATGGCGCGGTGCTGAAGCCGGACACCGAGGCCGCCACCACCGACCAGATGCTGACATTGGTCAAAAGCGAACTGGGCATTGCGTTTGTGCCGGAGCCCATGGCAAAAGAACTGCTGGAACGCGGGGAGCTGGTGCAGCTCCATCTGCAGGAGATCATCCCGGAGCGCAGCATCTGTCTGGTGTATGACCGCCACCGCCCGTTGAACACGGCGGCACGCAAGTTCCAGCAGATGCTTACAAAGTCTGCCATCGGCAGGCCGGTATCCCAGTAATGCAGCATGCGGCAAAAGCTGTCCGTACAAAAAACAGGGTGATGCCCTGCACAAGTGCAGAAACATCACCCTGAACGGCGGCTGTTATTCCTCGGCAGCGGCCTTGGATTCATTTACGAATGCGGCGATCTTGTCCACCTGGATCTCGGCCACGGCGCGGCCGGTGTCGTAAACGCGGCGCAGCTGGGCTGCATCGCGTTCCATGGAGCCGATCTCCAGCGGGATGGGCGGGCGGATGACGAAGGCTTTGCCCGTCTGTTCCAGCATGGAAACATGGGCAAGGGTCTCGTTGTAGCGCTCGTGGCGGTCGGCCACGGCATCCACGAAGGCCGGATAGCGCAGGTAACGCGCCCGGATGACGGGCAGCATCTTGTTTTTCTTCTTCACAAAGCCCTTGGGCTGGGTCAGCACGATCAGGTTGCGCTTGTAGCCGATGGACTCAAAGAACCGCACCGGGATGGAATCTGCAATGCCGCCGTCCAGCAGCTGGTAGTGGCCGATCTTCACGATCTTTGAGGCCAGCGGCATGGAGGCCGATGCCTGCATCCACTGGATGGCCTCGGCGTCGCCGGTGCGGCACTTGTGATAGATGGGGTCGCCGGTGCGAACATCGGTGCACACCACAAAAAAGTCCATGGGGTTCTCCCGGAAAGCCTTGGAGTCAAAGATGTCCAGCTTTTCCGGTACGGTGTGGTAGCAGAACTGCTCGCTGTACAGATTGCCGGTGCGCAGCAGGTTGCCAAAGCTGGCATAGCGCTTATCGGTGCAGTATTCCATGTTGTAGCGGATGGTGCGCCCGATCTGGTGCGACTTATAGTTGCAGCCGAACACTGCACCGGCAGAAACGCCGATGGCACCGTCCAGCACGATGCCGTGCTCCATCAACACATCCAGAACACCGGCGGTGAACATTCCGCGCATGGCGCCGCCTTCCAGCACAAGTCCAGTTTTCATACAGCTCTCCCTCTCCACAGTACCGGCACACAGCTGCCGGACAACCCTTTATACTAATTCTAGTATACTCAATTCTGCAAAAAGTACAAGGGCCGAAAGGGCTGAACTTTGGCAAGAAAAGCTCTTGCCAAAGCAGGATGCATCCGGTATACTATATGAAATAAAAAACATGTGTGCCGGAGAGTGCACGGAGATGGAAAATAGACTTGGAGGAACTGGTTCGCTATGAAGATGCTGGAAGAACGTATCCGCAAGGATGGTATTGTACGCGAGGGCAACGTGCTCAAGGTAGACAGCTTTATCAACCACCAGATGGATATTCCGCTGTTCCGTGAAATGGCAAAGGAGTGGAAGCGCCTGTTTGCCGGCAAGACCATCAACAAGGTGCTCACCATCGAGGCCAGCGGCATCGGCATTGCAGCTGTAGTGGCAAGCGAGTTCAATGTGCCGGTGGTGTTCGCCAAAAAGTCTATGAGCATCAATCTGGACTACGATAACTACGAGACCAAGATCCAGTCCTTCACCCACAAAAAGATCTACAACGTCATCGTCTCCAAAAAGTTCCTCACGGCAGAGGATCATGTGCTGATCATTGACGATTTCCTTGCCAACGGCTGCGCTCTGATGGGCCTGCTGGATCTGGCCAAGGAAGCCGGCGCCACCGTGGAAGGCATCGGCATCGCCGTGGAAAAGGGCTTCCAGCAGGGCGGCGAG
>OGQE01003063.1_pt1 | contig 10862 bp, 8 predicted proteins | sample 1553131 | NCBI WGS metagenome assembly OGQE01 (sample SAMEA2579929, study PRJEB22360) | human gut metagenome | biome: human gut; feature: human-associated habitat; material: faeces | place: Denmark | collected 2008/2010
CCACTAATGCCATTTAACTAATTTATATGCGTCCAGTTTTTGGGGTACACATCACAATAGGGGCCTCCCTTTTATTCTGCAAGGACTATTTTTCCCTACCGAAAAACATTTTACGCTTAGTTATCCTTTGAATTTACATATCTCTCAAACTGTTTTAAATTCAGTTTTACCAATCAGCCAGTTTGATTATCCTTTGAATTTACATATCTCTCAAACTTCAGTGTCCTTCTTTTCATCAACAACCAGTTTGATTATCCTTTGAATTTACATATCTCTCAAACAGAGAGTTGCGGCCCTTGGTGGTTGATACTGTTTGATTATCCTTTGAATTTACATATCTCTCAAACCGCTATGGATAAAATCATCAAGGAAGCTGCGTTTGATTATCCTTTGAATTTACATATCTCTCAAACGGGAGGGCAAAACCGTGGATGACGCCGACGTTTGATTATCCTTTGAATTTACATATCTCTCAAACTGAGACTGCAGCTCTTTGGCCTTACTGACTGTTTGATTATCCTTTGAATTTACATATCTCTCAAACTTTTGCTTTCTTTTTCTGGGACGCTTTCTGTTTGATTATCCTTTGAATTTACATATCTCTCAAACAGCAGATCGTTGAGTCTTACTGGGGAGCCAGTTTGATTATCCTTTGAATTTACATATCTCTCAAACAACATAAATATCAAGGTTAAGGCCATTGAGTTTGATTATCCTTTGAATTTACATATCTCTCAAACGAGCAGCGGCAAGATAAATGCCCGCACCGGTTTGATTATCCTTTGAATTTACATATCTCTCAAACACTCGTTCGGCGATTACAATTACCGTTCAGTTTGATTATCCTTTGAATTTACATATCTCTCAAACTGACCCTAACCGCAAGATCGGGAAGACGTTGGTTTGATTATCCTTTGAATTTACATATCTCTCAAACAAGCGAATTGAAGGGTATAGTGCCAGAATGGTTTGATTATCCTTTGAATTTACATATCTCTCAAACGCTACCGTTACCGTGACGCCAAAGGATTTGGTTTGATTATTCTTTGAATTTACATATCTCTCAAACATACCAACGTTATGTATCTAATGTTTACTAGTTTGATTATCCTTTGAATTTACATATCTCTCAAACCAATATCCTGTTCATGATCGTCGTCTGCGGTTTGATTATCCTTTGAATTTACATATCTCTCAAACAGAACCTCCCGGTGTAATCCGGACTTCACTGTTTGATTATCCTTTGAATTTACATATCTCTCAAACCCAAGGAAGAACGGCAGGAGAAAACTGCTAGTTTGATTATCCTTTGAATTTACATATCTCTCAAACCGGAGTTGACTCAGAGGAAGCAAAGCAAGAGTTTGATTATCCTTTGAATTTACATATCTCTCAAACCCGCATACCGCCATTCAATGACATCCCGCAGTTTGATTATCCTTTGAATTTACATATCTCTCAAACACGTCTGGGAGGACTATTACTATCCGCTAGTTTGATTATCCTTTGAATTTACATATCTCTCAAACTGCACCGGCGCGTGGACGTGAGCCTCCAGGTTTGATTATCCTTTGAATTTACATATCTCTCAAACGGAAACCAGCAAGCAGAAGCATCTCTCATGTTTGATTATCCTTTGAATTTACATATCTCTCAAACATGCGGATAACCTGCTGCCGCTGACTGACGGTTTGATTATCCTTTGAATTTACATATCTCTCAAACAGGAATGTAAGGTTGAATATCAAAACGAGGGTTTGATTATCCTTTGAATTTACATATCTCTCAAACCGGGCCCACAAGTCACAGTAGCGGCTGTAGGTTTGATTATCCTTTGAATTTACATATCTCTCAAACCCACCGAAGCTGATGTAATTAATATCGCTCGTTTGATTATCCTTTGAATTTACATATCTCTCAAACCTGTGACGCAAGATTCTGCCGTGCAGCACGGTTTGATTATCCTTTGAATTTACATATCTCTCAAACATCATCGTCATGCGCAACCGTATAGTCCACGTTTGATTATCCTTTGAATTTACATATCTCTCAAACAGTCGATGGACATGACCGTTAAATTCCGCGGTTTGATTATCCTTTGAATTTACATATCTCTCAAACAAATCATTCCACATAATCCTGCAAAAGGAAGTTTGATTATCCTTTGAATTTACATATCTCTCAAACAAATCAATGGCTTTGCTGATGATGGTAAGAGTTTGATTATCCTTTGAATTTACATATCTCTCAAACCTCAGCTTGGATAGACGCCACTCCCTCTGGTTTGATTATCCTTTGAATTTACATATCTCTCAAACAGCTGAACCTCCGAGGCATCCAGGTTGATAGTTTGATTATCCTTTGAATTTACATATCTCTCAAACACTGCGCAGCCAAGTTCCGTGCAGATCTTGGTTTGATTATCCTTTGAATTTACATATCTCTCAAACTTCAAGAATACTATCCGTCATGCCTCTTTTGTTTGATTATCCTTTGAATTTACATATCTCTCAAACAGTTAACGGCTTTTGAAGAGTATATGATTGGTTTGATTATCCTTTGAATTTACATATCTCTCAAACTCTTGTCTTGAATGATAACATGGCAATCAGTTTGATTATCCTTTGAATTTACATATCTCTCAAACCGAACAAAAGCGACTGAGTTTAATAGCTTGTTTGATTATCCTTTGAATTTACATATCTCTCAAACTGAGCGTTGTTAAGCAGCAGGTCTGCAGTAGTTTGATTATCCTTTGAATTTACATATCTCTCAAACGCTCAGGTAGCTGTGGCATGATCGTGTGGAGTTTGATTATCCTTTGAATTTACATATCTCTCAAACTTCACGCGGCGCCATGTGGCACCAGCCTTCGTTTGATTATCCTTTGAATTTACATATCTCTCAAACTGTCGCAAAGCATGGATGCGTAGCCCCGAAGTTTGATTATCCTTTGAATTTACATATCTCTCAAACTAACCATGCAGCCAGCTGAGCTCATGGACTGTTTGATTATCCTTTGAATTTACATATCTCTCAAACCCTGAGAACCCTCCGATTAAGGTCCCCTGTGTTTGATTATCCTTTGAATTTACATATCTCTCAAACAGATACGTTAGAACAATTGACTGACAGAAAGTTTGATTATCCTTTGAATTTACATATCTCTCAAACCCAAGGCAGAACGACAGGAGAAAACTGCTGTTTGATTATCCTTTGAATTTACATATCTCTCAAACGACCATGATGTTATGCAGCTGTTCAATGTGTTTGATTATCCTTTGAATTTACATATCTCTCAAACGGATGCTGCATTCATAGTCCGTTACACCTCGTTTGATTATCCTTTGAATTTACATATCTCTCAAACGTTGTGAGACGGCATTTCACTAACAGTTCTGTTTGATTATCCTTTGAATTTACATATCTCTCAAACACAACGAAAATATTTTCTTTGACGCAGTTGGTTTGATTATCCTTTGAATTTACATATCTCTCAAACGCCTTCACCAACCGGGCTTCCACGTCTTTGTTTGATTATCCTTTGAATTTACATATCTCTCAAACGCAGAGGTCACCATATCCCTGCAAGAATACGTTTGATTATCCTTTGAATTTACATATCTCTCAAACACTTCTGATGTAATCAGGGTTTCTTCAGTGGTTTGATTATCCTTTGAATTTACATATCTCTCAAACCGCCGCTCCTATCTTTGGGCCGTAATAAATGTTTGATTATCCTTTGAATTTACATATCTCTCAAACAGGCCATGCACGGGCTCTGCAGTCATGTCGGTTTGATTATCCTTTGAATTTACATATCTCTCAAACTACGGAAAAAGCAGGAGAACCGTGCTATACGTTTGATTATCCTTTGAATTTACATATCTCTCAAACTGCAAGTGCCTCATGAGTGGCTGGGTGGTGTTTGATTATCCTTTGAATTTACATATCTCTCAAACCCCTCATGGCAAATGAACGAGAGTTCATGGTTTGATTATCCTTTGAATTTACATATCTCTCAAACTTCTTTGGCTTTTAGCCCATTGATGAGATTGTTTGATTATCCTTTGAATTTACATATCTCTCAAACGCCGTATGTTCCGTTGGTATAGTCAGCGCTGTTTGATTATCCTTTGAATTTACATATCTCTCAAACGCGTAATCCCATCCTCTCGAAAAGGACGATGTTTGATTATCCTTTGAATTTACATATCTCTCAAACCGCAATCAGACAAATGGCTTTCTGGCTTTTGTTTGATTATCCTTTGAATTTACATATCTCTCAAACAAGTAGCACCGGACGGCAGCGTTACCGACGGTTTGATTATCCTTTGAATTTACATATCTCTCAAACAAGCTAAGCAAAAAGAAGCTAAAAAAGAAGGTTTGATTATCCTTTGAATTTACATATCTCTCAAACATAATTGCTTATATAAAACGGTTGGTGATGACGTTTGATTATCCTTTGAATTTACATATCTCCCAAACCTCAAATTTGATCAACGGATTATCATTCCGTGTAGATAAATTCAAAAGGTGCTAATTTATAATACACATAAATCGTTATCTATAAGAACCCTCTTTTCCTGATGAAACAAGGGATATCGGCGGTTATCTATAAGCAAAAATTTAAGGTCATGAGCCAAGGCCGTATCCACAAAAAGCTGTATTTCTTCACTAGAAAGATAGCTTCGAAGATTGACTAGAATAAAGATTTTATCTCCTTCAAAGCGTGAAATAAGATCCATAAGAACAAAGATTTTTTCACCAAGTCCATTATAATCCAAATTAATAGTGATTCCCAAGGCTTTTAAGAGATTTCCAACCGTTAATTTTTCGCAATCTATTTCAAGATCTAGACTCATGGCGATTTCTTCCGCTAGGTGTTCCATTTGTGCTAACAGAATCTGTGTGTTTTCAAATAAAGGCCCATTTGTAGCTTGAAATTCCATTCTTTTTTGGATCTTCGTAAGAAGCATTTTGGGAACTGAATCAATGGATAGGTAATCGATTAAAATTTCAAAAGCTTTTTCTAAAGGAACAGGCTTATCCTTATCAGAATAGATGGCTTTTCCATTATTTCCTTCTTTGATCTGCAAGACCAAGTCATTTATAATTTCGAAGAACTGATGAGGATTTTCAATAATGAGGGTGGGAACGGAATAATCTTTCCATGTCAAATTGATTTGATAATCTGGAATGAGGAGCTTCACAAAACCACCACCCGTTCATCACTAGCGAGTACATCCGTCTCAAAACTTCCCGCAATGCACTTAATATTGGAAAACTGCTTTTCCGTAATCGATAAGAGCTGGACCAATCCATCCTTGGGCTTATTTTTTAGGAGGATGGAAACAATGGCCTCTTCTTGGCCTTTATTTAGGATCATCCGGCAATAGACGGATTCCTGCATCATAAAAAAGCCATTCTTGATCAATAGCTTGCGAAAAGCTCGATATTCCCGTTTATCTTGCGCCGTTATTGTTGGCAGGTCAAAAAATACTAACAGTCTCATAAATCGATAGCTCATATTTCATAGATCTTAATCTTGGAAGTATCACACTTCTCCAGGGCTTGAAAAATGCTATTTGCATAAATATTGATAGCATTTGCTAAAAATTGTCTCGAGTCATCAATATAGAGAATCTCCTGAAAAAGGTTGATAATCTCTCGCTTTTCATCTTTTGCAAAGGTTGTTGGATTCATATTATAAACATAGCGGTCGACAAGGATGCGAAAGGGTTCCATTAAATCACAGCTAAAGTTATAAGGATTATAGGTGTTTTCATGAAAGATGCCCAGCTGCGTCAGATAGCCAGCAGAGACAATCTCACGATTGAATAAAGACAAAAGCAGAGAATAGCCATAATTAAGTCCTGCATTAATAGGCGAATCGAGGTCCCTGGTAAAGGAATTACCAAAAAGTGCATTAAAATAAACTTTAGCTGCATGGCCCTCCCTATTATGGGCGTCAGCCGACACCACATCATCAAGATACGACATGAGAATCTTGCTCTGTTCCTTCTTTTCCAGTTCTTCTAGGAACAGGGCTTGCTGCCTAATTTTCGCCTTAACGATACAATCCCATACTTCATCTTTGATTTCTTGCGACCAGATCATTTGCTGCTTGATTTTTCGGATAGAGTCAAATCGTGCGTGCAGCGGCAATAGACTGGACTGTGGATTATGGGCCTTATCACAAAAGATAAGATTGACTTTCCGATTCATCAGTTCGGACAGTAAATAGGCCGTTATCGCAACTCCTGTATTTTCAATGATAAGGGTCTTGATTTCATCAATGAAAATGCGCTTTTTAGAAACTGCTGTCTGGACTTCTACATAATTCATGCAGAAGTCCAATTTGCAGCGTTGCGTGATGACGATTGTTCGATAGCTCATAAATACTCCAAAAGATTTTGTGATTTACTAACAAAAAGTCCAGATGCTGATTGCTCAACAAGCCGAATATCGGAATATTTTTTTGAGAGTCCAGTTAAATCTGCGCTGATCATAATTCTGGCAGCTTGAGCAGAACCGTTAATGGATTTTAAATCGCAGCCAGAGCTCCGACAAGTTTTAAAAATTGATAAGATATTCAATAACGTTTGAACTTGTTCCTCTGGAGATAATTTAGTAAATGTACTTCTTCCATTAGTCAGCACATCAAATTGTGTGGAGAAGAACTTATTATATGGGTTATGTTGAAGTTTTTGTAAAAATAGTTCGTATAGGTTCAAGTTATCTTCCACCGTAATCTTATCAAACTTTTCCACAATCCTTAATTTATTATTTTCTTTAAATTTACGTGCAAAAGACTCCATCGCCTTAATATAACATTCTATCTTATGAGGTACAATAAGAGGTACCATAGCATGACACAACACCGATTTTCCCTTACTAGACTTTCCTCCAATAGAAAGATAAAAATCATCGATTGAAATCATGGAATTCAGTTTAATGTGCCTTGTTCCCATTGGAAACATTATATTTATCACCTTTTGTTTATCTTTTTGTAGGATTTCACTGATTGTAGTTTGTGCATAGTCCGTTAAGAATTCCTTATCATGGTCAATTCGAGCTTTATACAAGCCTTCTACAGGAATCATCATCAATTTATGTTGAGTCTTTTTATCTTCTAGTGTAAATCGAACAAGGAGATAATAAGCTGCTGTCGATTTGTCATAGCCACCATATTTTACCACGTCTAGTCCGGCTTTTCTTGGTACAAGACCGGTTGACGCTTTTAGTGGCTGAATATCAAACAGGCCTTCCTTTCGATCAAAAGAGAACCGCGTGAAATGAATATTGTTCTTATTTTGCTTTAACATTTTAACAATGCGGCCAAGATCCTCTTCACCATTCCAAGCTACAAAATTACCATTTTTAATAGAATGCGTAAACAACGTCTTGGTCTTGACGGAATAGGGCTGGTTCACCATAAACCACCGGCGATTAAAGCGTTCATGATAGACATTTCCTGTTACAATCGCAAGGAATGCGTCCTTTGCATGGTGCAGGTCATTGATATTCCTCGTTTTTACGAGACCAAACTCATGCCGAAAATCAGAAGAAAGCCCTGCCTTGGAGTAGACAATCTCCGTATCAGGGAACTTCCTTTTTAGTAAGATTGCCAAGGCCTTCGTGGATTGTCTTGTCTCAACAAGCTGCCGATTGATGAAATCCCACTTTTCATCATCTGTAAAGGGAGTGCTCCGCGTCAAACGCTGATACTTCTTGAGGGAAATCAGGCCATGGTTATAATAAGCATCCCAAAGAGGCTTCATTTTATTACGGATAGCAGCATCAAGAGGATATCGACTGCTCTTCTCTCCATTAATTTCCGATTGAACCAACACCTTGTTATCAAGACTATCGTCCTTGACCATGCTTTGGGGATAGATATGATCAATATTATAGAAGGACTGGTCCTTGATATGCTCCAACTTGATAGGGTCCCCGGTATACATATCCCTTCCAAGCTGCGCAAAGTATAGATAGAGCGCATCGCTTTGCAGCTGTCCATCGCTTTTGTTTTCAAGGATTTTTTCAAGGAAATCTACCTCCTGCTGAAAATCCTTGCGGATGGACCTATAAAGATTCTTGATTTGTTCTCTTCTTGTTACGCTCCTTTTCTTTTTGCTTTCCCCATCTCTTGCCATTTCGATAAAAATGCGTTTTGGCGCCGTCCCACAGGCTTTGCGTATGTCATTTACAACGGCAAGAGTTCGATAGATAGGACGTTTGACAGCATTTGAAATATACATGGAGTCCAGAAAATCATTCAGGGAAAGCTGCGCCTTGGCATAGTATGCTTCCTGCAGCTTGGTAATTTCATCCGTAAAAGTATAACATTCAGACAAAAGCTGCATCAAGTTATCATTGGTATTCCACATAAAATCCAAAATGGAAGCTCGTTCCCCCGTTTCCTTATGAACTCCCTTTAGGCCTGTGAGGAACATTTTGGAAAGCCGGCCAAAATCATGCTTTCGAAGCCTTGAAATATGCTTTACGTCGTCAGCAGTGAGCGTTCCATAATTATTGTTCAGCCAAAGACGGACGCGTTTTGTATCATCACTATAGGTCATACGCTCCACAATGCGTTCCACATCATCACGAGTAAGAACGCCACGCTCCATGAGCGATTTAAAATGATGGTATGTATTGTAATTGCTATGGATGGTAGTATCGATTCCCGTCAATTTACCATGCTTATCCAAGGCACCCAAGGAAAGCAGGAGATTCTGGATATCCTTTACGGTCACTCTTCTCTTCTTTTCAAAGAGGCCAAAAACCTGCTGTTTTACATCTACAGAAATAGGATAACCATCAATTCGGATATTATTGATTTCATTGAGGATCATGAATTTTTCATAAATAAGGGAGTCAAGTGGCAAAACATCTTCACCGGGATAATAAGTGCAGGTATTCGTCATTCTCCGAATGAACGCTTCTTCACTTTTATCAAGGTCAACTTTGTCGTTAAAATTCCACGGATAGATTTTCCCTGCTTTTCGTTCCAGCCAGGCATGCTCTGAATTGTCCTTGCGCAAGGGCCCAACGAAATACGGAATCCGAAAGGTCATGATGGAAAGGAGCTTATCTTGATTGGAGATGGCATCTTTTCCGCATTGGGTCAAAAAAGGCAGATAAGAAGCGGCTTTATTCAAAATAGTCTTTAGTTCATAATAGTAAAGCTGGTAAGGGATAACCCTGTTTTCACCTGATACTTGTTTCGGCATAAAGGAATTGTCTGTAAGACGCTGAATCATTTCATCAAAATCAACCTTATCAGCTTCACTGCATTCGATGTTCTTTACCTTTCCAAGGACGTACTTGCAAAATTCTTCTTGGGTTGCCTTATTTTTGGGCAATGTACCCTTGACTTCTTTTACATGATAGGAATATGCGACATAGTTTTTGGTTGTTTCACTATCTACGTTTCGAAAAATGTCATCATATTCCTTTGCTAGATAGGTCTTCACAAAATACTTGAGCTGTGTCAAGTCATGGTGATGCTGTTCATAGAGCTTTACTTTCGATTCGGAGATTGTTCTGCCATCTTTGAGAGCATGTTTCATGATGGCCCAATCAAACAGCCTCCTAATATGCGCAATCCATTCACACTCATCCGGTGTAAGCGTTCCTAAGATTTCCTCAATTGCATCTTCCTTATCATTGAGTGTAAAGGAAGCATCATTACTTTCTTGAGGAAAAAGTTTATTGACCTTGACCTTTTTTCCTGCTAAAAGTTGGATAAGTCCATCTTCACTGATATTGGCATCAAAATTATCCTCCGGCTTTTGGCTGCCAAAGATCAGAGACTTCAAGGCTTTATACTTATCGTTGACGGAGTTTCGTGAAAGCAGGGTCGCTTGGAGTGCTTTTGACTCACATACCCAAGGTGACACCCCATTATCGGAAAGAAATGCCAGAAACTCAGGATAAAAGGCGTCAAAACTCAGGACATCCCCAATATTATCCTTATCCACTTCATTGAGGAAATGACCACGATGAGCAACCAGCCAGGCAACAGCCAAATAAACAAGCCGCGGGTCATGCTTTTCACTGCTTTCCATAAGGTCCACAATCAGATGATGGATGGTTGGATAGTCAGAATAATATTCCTTATCCGTATAGGTCGGGTCATTAAAGAAAATATGTTTATCCGTTTCAGCCACATCATCCCGCCATAAAGCGCTCTCATGAAGTCTGATAAAAAAACGTGGATCAATGGGACTAATCACGGGAGCAAAGATTTCTTGAACCAGTTTGACACGCTGTTGCCTGCGGTCAAGGCGTCTGCGACTCGTACGAAAGCTTCTCCGTTCAGCTGATTGATTCCCCGCAGCAAACACGTGGGCACCCCACATCGGTTCGCCTTTAAATTTGAGCAAATGGTACGATGGGTCGGTTACGGCATATCCAACAGAATTTGTTCCTATATCCAGACCAAGATAATACATTTTTCCCATGTTGACATCTCCTTAAGATTATGCTAGAGTAAACATGTAAATATCCTTTAATTTACATATCGAGTTCAAATAACGTTTTTACGAAGTCGCCGGTTCGTCCGGCAGCACAGTGTGTGCTATGACCTGCTTAGGCAGGTCTTTTCTTTTTTCATTGCTGTTTGAAATTGACTGTATTTACTGTCTATTCATTATATAAGGAATCATCTTATAAAGCAATCTTTTGAAGTACTAAAAAAATGACATCTTCCATTATCTTCATATAGACATAGAAAATGGTTCTATAATTTATTTGGTTCTATAATTTATTTTTGGGCGCTAAAGTGACCGCCTGGGTGCGTGTCCTCTCAGCGCCTACTTTTTTTCAATAAAAAAATAGGCATATGCACT
>OGQE01003108.1_pt1 | contig 10706 bp, 7 predicted proteins | sample 1553131 | NCBI WGS metagenome assembly OGQE01 (sample SAMEA2579929, study PRJEB22360) | human gut metagenome | biome: human gut; feature: human-associated habitat; material: faeces | place: Denmark | collected 2008/2010
CAGCTCGCCGATGCTGCGGCACTGCCAATCCTCCGGCACGGCAACCTCGATAATGGCGTGCTGCTCGTCCAGCTCAATGTAGCTGATATGACCGCCGTTGGTCAGCTCGTGATACGGCGCCTCGCGGGCGATCTTCTCAAACGCCGAAATCGGATAGTAAACCGGCACATGGAAGGAGTTGGTGTAATAATCACGGTCGGTAACGCCGGGAATCATGCCGTATTTCTCACGGTCGATCTTGACAAACCGGCCGGACAGACCCTCTGCCGGGGTTGCGATCAGCGAGAAGTTGAGGTGGTATTTCTCGGTTGCCTCATCCATGCGCTGACGCATGTGACCAACGATCTCAAGACCAAGGTTCTGCGCCTCGTCGCTCTCGCCGTGGTGTACGCCGATGAGCGCCTTGAGGCACTCTGCCAGACCGATGAAGCCGAGCGTCAGCGTTCCGTGCTTAAGCACCTCGCCAACCTCGTCATCCGGACCCAGTTTTTCGGAATCCAGCCATACGCCCTCGCCCATCAGGAACGGGTAGTTGCGCACGCGCTTGCCGCACTGGATGCGGAAACGGTCGAGCAGCTGGTCGATTACGAGGTCGATCTTGCGGTCGAGATCCTCGAAGAACCAATCCAGATCGCCGTGGCTGCGGATTGCGATGCGCGGCAGGTTGACCGACGTGAACGACAGGTTGCCGCGGCCGTAGGTAATCTCACGGGTCGGATCGCACACATTGGACATAACACGCGTGCGGCAGCCCATGTAGCCGACCTCGGTCTCCGGATGACCCGGCTTGTAATACTGCAGGTTAAACGGCGCATCGAGGAACGAGAAATTCGGGAACATGCGCTTCGCGGAAACGCGGCATGCCAGCTTGAACAGGTCGTAGTTCGGGTCGCCCTCGTTGTAGTTGACGCCTTCCTTGACCTTGAAAATATGAATCGGGAAAATCGGGGTCTCACCGTTGCCCAGACCGGCCTCGGTCGCGAGCAGCAGCTGCTCCATGACCAGACGGCCCTCCGGTGAGGTATCCGTACCGTAGTTGAGCGACGAGAACGGAATCTGCGCACCTGCACGCGAGTGCATGGTGTTCAGATTGTGAACGAGCGCCTCCATCGCCTGATAGGTGGTCTTGCGGGTCTCCTTATCCGCGTACTTGCGGGCAAACTTCATGCACTTTGCAACCGTCTTTTCGTCGAGCGTCTCGGAAAGTACCTTCGCCATCGCTTCATCATAGCCGTTGCCGCCTGCCAGACAAGCCCACTTGCCGGTCTCCTGCTCGACACGCTCGGTCAGCGCACGCGCATCGACCTCGTTGTTGTCGTCCTCGCCGAACACCTCAAGGGCCTTGGCGAGATTGTCGCGGAACAGCTTGCGGAAGGTCTTGCGCACACCCGGCGCCATCGAGTAATCGAAGTTCGGCACACTCTGACCGCCGTGCTGGTCATTCTGGTTGGACTGGATGGCGATGCACGCCAGCGCGGAGTACGAACGGATGTCGTTCGGCTCACGCAGGAAGCCGTGACCGGTGGAAAAACCATCGCGGAACAGCTTCAGCAGGTCAATCTGGCAGCAGGTGGTGGTCAGCGTCAGAAAATCCAGATCGTGGATATGGATATCGCCCTCGCGGTGCGCCTTGGCATGTGCCGGATCGAGGATAAACATCTCATAGAACTGCTTGGCGCCCTCGGAGCCGTACTTGAGCATGGTGCCCATCGCGGTATCACCGTCGATGTTGGCGTTCTCTCGCTTGACGTCGTTCTCGAGCGAGGACTTGAACGTCAGATCCTCGTACACCTTCATCAGACGGGTGTTCATCTCACGCACGCGGGTGCGCTCGTTGCGGTACAGGATGTACTTCTTGGCCGTGCGGGCATGTCCGCTTTCGATCAGAACCTTCTCAACAGTGTCCTGCACCTGTTCAACGGTGGGAGTTTCGGTTCCAGCAGTCTCCTCCAGCGTTTTTTCGACCTGCTCTGCCAGCTCCTGCGCCATATCGTGATCCTGGCCGCCGGTTGCCTGTGCTGCGCTGAAAATTGCATTTGTGATCTTGTCGATCTCAAAGGGAGCCATGCGCCCGTCCCGCTTGACGATCTGCTGAATCATAAAGAAAAATCCCTCTCTCATACAAAAACCGCCTGACGGCGATTTCTTGATTATTTACTAAATTATGTAGTGCTGCATTCGATATCGCACAATATCTTGTGTCTGCTTATCTCTTGCTTATATATTCTAACGCCGAAACACCGCCCTGTCAAGGCGCTAAATTCTTTTTGGCACATTTGCAAGAAAAGCACTATTTTTATTGGAGTATTCTCTAAACTTTTCCTCTTGACTCGAAAAATTTATCAGAAAAGCGCGACAAATTCCACAAAGTTTCTCCTTTATTTTCTCTGTGGTAATTTCTCCCGCGAGAAACGGATACACTATATATGGTATCCGTTCTATTCTCCATCACAAGATGAAAAAAGAACCCCGGAACAGGATTCCGAGGTTCTTTGGTTTCGATCAGAAAATGATCTTATGCCTTGCCGTTGCAGCCCAGAACATTGATCAGCTTGTGGGTAACCATGTCCTTGACAGCCTGACGAGCCGGCTTCAGGTACTGGCGCGGGTCGAAGTGATCCGGATGCTCAGCGAAGTGCTCGCGGATAGAAGCGGTGATAGCCAGACGAATATCGGAGTCGATATTGATCTTGCAGACGGACAGCTGTGCAGCGTGACGCAGCTCTTCCTCCGGAATGCCGATTGCATCCGGCATCTTGCCGCCGAACTTGTTGATCTTGTCAACAAACTCACGCGGTACGGAAGAGGAACCGTGCAGTACGATCGGGAAGCCCGGCAGACGCTTGGAAACTTCCTCGAGTACGTCGAAACGCAGCGGAGGCGGAACCAGAACGCCGTCAGCATTGCGGGTGCACTGCTCCGGAGTGAACTTGTAAGCGCCGTGAGAGGTGCCGATTGCAATAGCCAGAGAGTCACAGCCGGTGCGGGTTACGAACTCCTCAACCTCTTCCGGATGAGTGTAGGAGGAATCCGCAGCGGAAACCTTAACGTCATCCTCTACGCCAGCCAGGGTGCCGAGCTCAGCCTCGACAACAACGCCGTGAGCGTGAGCGTACTCTACAACCTTCTTGGTCTCCTCAACGTTCTCGTCGAACGGACGGGAGGAGCAGTCGATCATAACGGAGGAGAAACCGCCGTCGATGCAGGCCTTGCAGGTCTCGAAGTCCGGGCCGTGGTCCAGGTGCAGAGCGATCGGAATGTCCGGGCACTCGATAACAGCAGCCTCTACCATCTTAACGAGGTAGGTGTGGTTTGCGTAAGCGCGTGCGCCCTTGGATACCTGCAGGACTACCGGAGCGTGCTGCTCCTGGCAAGCCTCGGTGATACCCTGAACGATCTCCATGTTGTTCACGTTGAAAGCGCCAACAGCGTAGCCGCCGTCGTAAGCCTTCTTGAACATCTCAGTAGTAGTAACTAAAGGCATGGGAATACTTCCTTTCTGATAAAAACTGAATCTTATAAATTCTGCTTTTATTTTATCAGTTAAGCATACTAAAATCAAGTCCATATCAAAAAAATCCTGTCATTTTTTCGTCGAATTCCTGCGGCAGGTTTGCCAAAATTGCCAAACCTGCCGAAAACGCAGGATTTTCATTGATTTTTTTCATATTATATGGTACTCTTTATGAGTAAGAAAATGCACGGCACTGCTCTGCGTTTTAATTTGCTTAGGAGGTTTTATCAATGAGTGAACTGAAAGGCGCTTGCGTCATCGGTCAGTCGGGCGGCCCGACTTCCGTAATCAACTCTTCTGTTCTGGGTGCGCTGGAGGCAGCACTGGACAATCCGTCCATCACCCGCGTATTCGGCATGGCACACGGCATCAAGGGCCTGCTGAACGACGACCTGTATGATATCGACAAGGAAGACCGCGACGAGCTGGCTCTTCTGCGCTACACCCCGTCCTCTGCACTGGGCTCCTGCCGCTACAAGCTGGCTGATCCGGATGTTGACGACACCGATTACAAGCGCATCCTCGAGATCTTCAAGAAGTACGACATCCGTTACTTCTTCTACAACGGCGGCAACGACTCCATGGATACCTGCAACAAGGTTTCCAAGTATATGATGAAGTCCGGCTACGAGTGCCGCGTAATGGGCATTCCGAAGACCATCGACAATGACCTGTTCGGCACCGACCACTGCCCGGGCTTTGCTTCCGCTGCTAAGTATATCGCTACTTCCTGCATGGAGATCTATCAGGACGCTCGCGTATACGACACCGGCATGGTCTGCATCGTAGAGATCATGGGCCGTCACGCTGGCTGGCTTGCCGCCGTGCCCGCCGCGCGGGGGGGCTGGCGGGTGCTGCCGGTCTGGCTACCGCTATGGGCGCAGGTCCGGATCTGGTTTACCTGCCGGAGACCGACTTCGACATGAAGAAGTTCCTGGCTGACGTAAAGCGCATCTACGACGAGAAGGGCAACTGCCTGGTAGCTGTTTCCGAGGGTATCCACTACGCTGACGGCTCCTTCGTATCCGAGGCTAAGACCTCTGCTACCGACGGTTTCGGCCATGCACAGCTCGGCGGTCTGGCTTCCATGCTGGCTGACACTGTTAAGAACGAGCTGGGCTGCAAGGTTCGCGGCATCGAGCTGAGCCTGCTGCAGCGCTGCGCTGCTCACTGCGCTTCCAAGACCGACGTTGACGAGTCCTATATGTCCGGCAAGGCTGCTGTTGAGAATGCAGTTGCAGGCAAGACCGACTACATGCCGGGCTTCAAGTGCACCCGTGACGAGAACGGCTACAAGTGCGAGATCGAGCTGCTCCCGCTGTCCGAGGTTGCCAACACCGAGAAGAAGGTTCCGCGTGAGTGGATCAACGAGGAAGGCAACGGCGTAACGCAGGAGTTCGTTGACTACGCTCTGCCGCTCATCAACGGCGAGAACGTTGGCCCGAAGGTATCCGGTCTGCCGCGCTTCGCTAACCTGAAGAAGATCAAGGCTGAGGCTTAATCTTTTCGGTTTAACTGAACAGAGCGTGCCTTGCGGTGCGTAATCAAAACGGGTAGAGCCGCAAGGCTCTGCCCGTTTGCTTTTAAGAGGAATTTCCTGTATGAATCTTTTTAAATCCAAGAAAAATCTGCTGCTGCTTGCGGCTTCCGTCATCGTCTGGCTGGGCACCTGCCTGCTCGCCATGCACTGGAACACCGTGTATGACGGTGCCATCGGCGGCTTCCCCACCTATCTGTGGGTGTTCGCGCCGGTTGCGCTCATTTTCAACATTTTTATGAACAGCAGACCCAGTAATCCCGACGGCAGTGACCACAGCCGCTGGGCACAGGCGCTGCTCGTCTTTCTGGTGGCGCTGATGCTGTTTATTGCCCTGCTGTCCGGCATGAACCCGCTGTATGAGATCAGCTTCTGGTGGATTGCGGCGCTGATCGTGCTGTCCTTCATCGGCCTGCTGATCGGCAAATGCATGAACCACCCTCTGCAGGAGGCTTCGCTGCGGCAGTCCGCCTACACCATCTTCCTGCTGTACCTGTCCTACGCCATCGCGCAGCTCGGCATGATCGCCGTGCTGCATCCGGTGTCCGTTGACGAAATCATCCGCACCGGAGAAGCGGCTGGCGGTGCAAGCGGCGAATATGTCGGTCGGCTGACCAGCGATACCGCAGAGCACCCCCTCGGCGTGTATTTCTTCACCAGCGCGGATAAATCGCAGTGGTACTACTACGATGTGCTGACCGGCGAAGCCGCTGACGATTATCACAGTTCCTACGAACCCGCTTAACAAATCGAGGTGTTCCTATGTTTGAAATCATCAAGGACCCGACCTTTGCCGAGCGCAATATTCCGCTCGGCATCCTCGAAGTCACCTATCCCGACCGTTTTGCATGGGATATAACGAAATTTTACGACCTTGTTCACGCAGAACTGGATGCCCTGCGCGAAAAGTATGCCGACTACGACCGCAAGGCTGTTTTCGGTGAAAATCCGTATTTTCGCTTCTTCAAGAAGTTTAAGAAAACCTATCCTGTCATGCAGCAGTTCGAGTCGGTGCTGTTCAAGGGCCGTCCCTTCCCGGAGGAGGACCCGGTGATGGGGGTTCCCTTCCTGCTGGAGCTGACCACATTCGTACTCTCCGGCACGCATGACATCGACCGCATGGACGGCCCGCTGACCATCTTCACGCCGAGCGAAAAGCTGCCGTTTCTGGGTATGCGCGCCGCAAGTACGCATACCTACCCGAAGGACATCTGCGGACGCGATAGCTCGGGTATCATTTTCAGCATGATCGCCGGTGCGGACGACCGAACCTGCATCCATCCGGACAGCCGCCATGTGTTCCATCCCGTGTTCGGCACGCCGGATACCGATCAGGCGGTTATCGAGAACGCACTCCGACGACTCGAGTTCTTCGTGAAGGTTCTGGCACCGGATGCAGAAATCGAAAGCCGCATCATTTAAGCGATTGCAGTAATGGAAAATTGAAAATGGAGAATTGAGAATTGCGGTATCGCGCACAGCGCGATGATTTAATCCCGCCTTTCAGGCGGCTCCTTCATTTTCCATTTTCCATTCTCAATTCATCTCTAACGAAAAAAGCTCTCTGAACAAAGTTCAGAGAGCTTTTCTTATCTGTGCTTACTTTTTCAGCGTTTTTGCAAAGCTGTCCTTAAGGGTAACAATGCGGTTGAATCGGCCGCTCTCGCGGTCCTTGCAATAATAACCCATGCGGACAAACTGGAAGCGTTCGCCTTCCTTGGCATCAGCCAGCGACGGCTCGAGCTTGCAGCCGGTCAGCTTCTTGAGCGAATCCGGATTGAGGTAATCCAGATAATCCGTGCCCTCCGGTACGTCATTAACGTTCTCGAGGGTAAACAGATTATCGTACAGATACAGGTCCGCGTCGATGGCGTGCTCGGCAGATACCCAGTGAATGGTGCCCTTGACCTTGCGGCCGTCCACCGGCATGCCGTTGCGGGTCTCAAGATCAGCCGTGCAGCGGATTTCCACGATCTCGCCGTTGTCGTCCTTGACGATCTCGTTGCACTTGACGATATACGCGCCCATCAGACGAACCTCGCCGTCCGGCTTGAGACGTTGGAACTTCGGAGGCGGAACCTCCGCGAAATCGCTCTTTTCGATATACAGCTCACGGGTGAACGGAACCTTGCGGTTGCCTGCTTCCTCATTGCGCGGATTGTTCGGCACTTCGAACTCCTCGCACTGACCCTCCGGATAGTTGGTGATAACCAGCTTGACCGGCTCGGTGACTGCCATGCGGCGCAGCGCGGTCTCGTTCAGCTCCTCGCGGATGCAGTGCTCGAGCAGCTTGATGTCAACCAGCGAGTTGGCCTTTGCGATGCCGGCGCGCTGTACAAAATCGAGGATGGCGCTCGGCGTGTAGCCGCGGCGGCGCAGCGCACACAGCGTAGGCATACGCGGATCGTCCCAGCCCTCAACGTGCTTTTCAAATACCAGCTGACGCAGATAACGCTTGGACATAACGGTGTGCGTTACATTCAGGCGGGCAAACTCGCGCTGCTTGGGATGATGCGGCAGCGGGCAGTTGTCAACCACCCACTCGTACAGCGGACGGTGGTTCTCAAACTCAATCGAGCACATGGAGTGCGTGATGCCCTCAAGTGCGTCCTGAATCGGGTGTGCAAAGTCGTACAGCGGATAGATGCACCACTTATCGCCCTGACGGTGATGGTGTGCACGCACGATGCGGTAAATCGCCGGGTCGCGCAGGTTCATGTTCGGACTTGCCATGTCGATCTTGGCACGCAGCGTCTTGGAGCCGTCGGCAAACTTGCCGTCGCGCATGTCCTGGAACAGCTGCAGGTTCTCCTCAACCGAACGGTCGCGGTACGGGCTCGGCTTGCCCGGCTCGGTCAGAGAGCCGCGGTACTGGCGCATTTCCTCCTGCGTCAGATCGTCAACATACGCCTTGCCGTCCTTGATCAGCTGTACCGCGCAGTTAAAGCAGGTTTCAAAGTAGTCCGAGCCGTAGTACACACCGCCGCTCGGCTCCTCGCCGGTCAGCCACTTGATGTCCTCCCAGATGGAGTCTACATACTCGGTATCCTCCTTGACCGGGTTGGTGTCGTCATAGCGCAGATTGAACAGACCGTTGTATTTTTTTGCGATAGACCAGTTGATGAAGATCGCCTTTGCCGAGCCGATATGCAGATAACCGTTCGGCTCCGGCGGAAAGCGGGTGTGGATGCGCTCGGAAAGACCGTTTTTAATATCCTCGTCGATGATTTCTGTGAGGAAGTTGTTTACATTCTCTAACATTTATTATTCTCCCTTGGAATTGAGAATTGAAAATGGAAAATTGAAAATTGCGGTATCGCGCTGCGCGCGATGATTTAATTCCGCCCTTTGGGCGGCTCCTTCATTCTCCATTATCCATTTTACATTTTCCATTATTCAAAGCGCATCTGCGCACTTAGACAGGCGTTCCAGAACCTTTTCCTTACCCAGAATACCCATTACGGTCTGGAGGTCCGGTGCGTTCTGGCGGCCTGCCACTGCCACACGGACAACCATGGACACATCACCGACGGCGCCCTTATAGGCGGACGGGTCAGCCTTATACGCCTTGGTGTCGGCGGCGTAGCCGTGTGCAGAAGCGATCTGCTTCATCTTGTCGAAGAAGCCATCCGGCGTATCGTTCTCGTCGAACATGCCTGCAAAATCGCTCAGGATTGCCTTGGCGTCCTCAGCGGAGACGCGCTCCGGCATGGTGTAATCCGGCTGGAACAGCTCGTCGAACATGAAGTCCATGTAGCCCTTGGCATCCGACCACAGCGCAAGATCCTTGCGCGGCTTTTTGCCGCCGCGGCCGATGGCGAGGTACGCCTTGGAGAATGCCGGGTCGCGGGTCAGCAGTGCGTTAAACTCCTTGTCGTTGACAGCAGACCACTCGGCAACAAAGTTGTAAACCTGCTCTGCCGTCATGCGCGAAATGACGTTCTTGGAAACGTCGCGCAGCTTCTCGATGTCAAACAGCGCGCCCGAGCCGCTCATCTTCTTGGTGGTGAACTGGAAATCGTTCATCGGCAGATCGGGATTTGCGCGGCGCCACTCCTCGAAGTTGGAGTTGAGGAGCGTCATCAGGTACTCGAGAACCGCCGGTACCGGATAGCCCTCCTGCGCGTAGAACGTCAGCGCCAGTTCCGGGTCCTTGCGCTTGGACAGCTTGCGCTTGCCGCCGGTCTCCGGGTCGATCTTCATCAGCTGGGCGGTGTGTGCGTACTTCGGCGCCTTCCAGCCCATCGCGCGGAACAGCTGCAGGTGTACCGGCAGCGGTGCCAGCCACTCCTCGCCGCGGACAACGACGGTCGTGCCCATCAGATGGTCGTCCACAACGTGCGCAAAGTGGTAGGTCGGGATGCCGTCGGACTTGAGGATAACCACGTCCTGATCGTTCTCGGTGACTTCCATCTTGCCCTTGACGAGATCTTCATGGCGGATCTTGTGCTCAATGCTGCCCTCCGAGCGGAAACGAACAACATACGGCGTGCCCTTGGCGAGCTCTGCCTCGATGTCCTCCATCGGACGGTCGCGCCATACGGCGTACTTGCCGTAGTAGCCGAAGTTTTCCTTGTTCTTCTCCTGCTGCTCGTGCGCGGCGGAGAGCTCCTCCTCGGTGCAGAAGCACGGGTACGCCATGCCGCGCTGCACGAGGCTCTTGACGAAGGTCTGGTAGATCTCGGCACGCTGGCTCTGTCGGTACGGACCGTAGATGCCGGTCTCGCCGTCAGTCGTTGCACCCTCGTCGAACGGCAGGCCGAACGACTTGAACGCGTCGATGATCATCTGCACGCCGCCCTCTACCTCACGCTTGCGGTCGGTGTCCTCAATACGCAGATAAAATACGCCCTTGGACTGGTGCGCCAGGCGCTCATCCACCAGTGCGCCGTACAGGTTGCCGAGGTGCATGAAGCCGGTCGGGCTCGGGCCCATACGGGTTACCTTTGCGCCCTCGGGCAGCTCGCGCTTGGGATAGCGAGCCTCCATCTCCTCCGGCGTGGTATTGATATGCGGAAACAGCAGTTCCGCCAAACGGTTGTAATCCATTTATTTCTCACTCCAACTCGTTAGACTGCGCGGAGACGCGGTTTGTGCGCTCCACGAGTGTTTTTCCCATAATAGTATTATTTTAGCACACGATTGCGGTCTGTGCAAGACGTAAACTGCGGTTTCGCTGCTTCCTGCGCATATAGAATGGGCGCCAACCTTTGGCGGGGAGGTTCGCCGCACCCGCGGCGGCGGGCAAGAGGGTAGACACCTGCGGTTTCTACCCTCTTAACTCCCGTTTCCCTTTGTTTCTTAACCTGACGCAGATCAGAGACCGGCGACCGCTTCGAAAAGGAGTACGGCAGAGGATCTTTTCTTCCGCAGGACGGCTGACAGCCGTCCATGTATCCGCGTATTCGCAGCGTCAGATAACTTACTGCTACACAGGTCGGCTACTCTACGCAGGCGCGGCATAACCGTGCCGCGCAATTCGTTAGCGAGTTGTGACAGACAGAACCTACGAAAATAAATTATACCAAACGCCTAAATTCGCAGGTGCCTTCCGTTACAACGTGCAAAAGGGTTGCGCGGCACTGTCATGCCGCGCTTGCGGAGGCCCTCCGACCTGTGTAGCAGTACGCTATCTGACCCTGCGAACAGGTTACG
>OGQE01003111.1_pt1 | contig 10694 bp, 7 predicted proteins | sample 1553131 | NCBI WGS metagenome assembly OGQE01 (sample SAMEA2579929, study PRJEB22360) | human gut metagenome | biome: human gut; feature: human-associated habitat; material: faeces | place: Denmark | collected 2008/2010
TACTTACCGGCCTTAATGTTATCCTCTGTTGCATCTACACCATCAAGCTTTAAAGCTGCAACTGTCTTATCAACTACATCTAATGAAACATATCCGATTGCACCTGGAGTTGCTGCTACCTTAGCAAGTACAGCACCTGTAGTGTCAAGTTCCTGTGCATAAGCACATTTATTCTTAACTTCAAGAAGTTCCTCAAATGCTCCTCTTGTACCAGAAGCTGCCTCTCTGCCGATTACTACGATAGCTTCGTCTGAACCGCCGAGATCCTTCCAGTTAGTAATCTTACCTGTGTAGATATCTGTGAGCTGCTGCTTTGTTACATTAGTAACTTTGTTGTTCTTATCAGTAATCATTGCGATACCATCAATTGCTACGATGTTTTCCTCAATACCTGCTGACTTTTCTTTATCAGATAAAGCTCTTGAAGCGTTACCGATATCAACTGCTCCTGATGTTACTGACTCAATACCTGCGCCTGAACCTGTATATTCTGTTGTTACTGTTACATTAGGATATTCTTCCATGAATGCTTCCATGAGAGCACCACACATCTTTTCCATTGATGTACTTCCTGCTAACTGAATCTTTCCTGAAAGCTCCTTGGTTGTGCCTCCGTTTGCTGAGCCATCTCCATTTGATGATGTACCTGTTCCACAGCCTGCTAATGCTGCAAGGCCTAATGTTGCTGTTAATGCAACTGTAAGTAACTTTTTAATTCCTTTTCTCATAACTTTCGTTACCTTCCTCTTTTTTTATTTGCAAGCATTAACAGAAAATTTTCATAGGGGCTTGAATCAGTTTCCTGACCGAATGATATGTGAGTCGTCTCAAAAAAGAAAACCCTCTGCATCTGCTTGCAGAGGGTATGTTATCAATGTTATGTAAAATGCATAATCTCGTGTTCGTAAAGTTTTTGTAAAATGTATGTGATTATCTCAAAGTTTTTCTATATATAATTATAAAATACACCGTTCCTATAATAGATGTAAATGCCCACGCACTCGCATACACAAGATAGAGTGACATCAGCGTATGTATACTTGCAAATATTGTACACACCAACACGATTCTGAACACAGCCCATTATAACTATTATTGTAGGTATAACGCTTCTGCCAAGTCCCCTTGCTCCCGCTGCCGCATTATCCATAAATGCGGATATAAAATAAGAGCATCCCATTATCCCAAGTCTTATTGAGCCATAATGCAATACATCCGGATCACTTGTAAGCAGACTAAGAAACTGTGTCCTGAAAACTACAAGCAATGCACCAAGGACAGCACCTATAAGAAATGAATACATCTGTGTAACAAGATATGCTTTCCTAATTCTGTCACGCTTTCTTGCTCCAAGATTCTGTGCTATAAAGCTTGTACATGCAGTATAGAATGCCGCCATCATATCATACACAATGTTATCAGCATTAGCCGCAGCCGAATTGCCCTCAACAACTACATGGTCAAATGAATTGACTGCCGACTGTATGTACAGATTGGCAACTGCAAAAAGTGAATACTGTACTGCTGCAGGCAATCCAATCTTTAACACTCTCGCTGCTATATGCGAATCTATTCCTATATTTCTTATATAAAGCCCGTAATCCCTGCCGCAGCCAAACAGGAATTTAAGTATCAGAAATGCTGATATATACTGTGATATTATACTTGCCAGTGCAACACCGACAACCCCAAGCCTGCATACTATTACAAAGAACAGATTAAGTACCACATTAATTATCCCCGCTGTAATAAGATACACAAGCGGCCTTTTGGTATCTCCAACTGCACTTAACACGGCATTACCATAGTTATACATGGCAAGTGCCGGTGAACCAAGAAGATATATTGTAAGATATATAACTGCACCATCTATCAGTTCTTTCTTAGTTCCTATAAGATTCAGCACCGGTCTTGAAAGGAACAGTCCAGACAAAAGCAGCAGCAGTCCCGCAATCATACATATTACAATTGAAGTGTGGACTGCTTTCTTTACATTTGCACTATTCTTAGCCCCCACAAACAGCGCAACTACAGCATTGACACCACCTGCTAGTCCTAGCAGGATTCCGGTTGTCAATGTAATAATTATACTCGTTGAACCTACCGCACCAAGTGCCAGTGGTCCTACAAATTTACCAACTACCGCCACATCACACAGGTTGAACATAACCTGCAGTACATTTGACAACATAAGCGGCACTGAATACATTAATATTTTCTTTGGCAGGGACCCTGTCGTCATATCTATTTCATTTGATTTCATAACCTTATCTTAAACCCTTTAAATAATCCTTCTGCTCTGGTGTAATGCGGTAACTCTCTACAGCCTTCTGTATTGACTTTCTGTGTACCCATTCAGAAAGCCTGTGTTCCTGTATATAAGGAATCGCCGCATGCCACTGTTTAGCAAGTGCTGTAGCCATATACCATGCAATCATCATGTTCACATAGTACTCCTCTGACTTAACACCTGCAACAAGCTGTATATATTCTTCCTTAAAATCCTCGTCAAGGAACATGCGCATCATAACACCCATTCCGTATCTTTTAACATATGTATCGTCTGTGGCAATCCAATTCTTAGCTCTCACAATAATATCTTCTTTATTCTTATCAAAACATTTTGGAAGCGGTGAATCACAGGTTGCCCAGTTATCAATATATGGCAGAAACTTCTCTGTTTCACTAACGCACATATTATAATCCTTAATCTGTGCAATCAGCATCATATGAAGATTATTTTCTTCATAATATTTGTGCGGCAGCTCATTCATAAACTGCCCTGCCTCTTCTGTCTTAGAGAATTTCTTTGCAAATGCTCTTAAAACCGGAGTTCTTACTCCTATAACAGCCTCTTTATCTACCCCCGGCATAAGGCTGCTGTGAAAATCCCTGTACGCTATATCCTGTAACTTAAACAGTTCTTCCTGCAAATGTGTCATTATTCCCCTCCTGTGTGAGCTGGCTCATCGCCGCGGGTTGCGCGAGCAGCTCATACTCCAGAACTTCGTTCTGTCGTTGTCGCGGTGCTCCTCGTAAAACCATACAAAGTTCCAAGTCCGTGCAAGCACGGCTGTAAACTTTCCATGGCTTCTCTCATCGCTACTCGCGCAAAAAAAGTGGAAGCATCGCCTGCTTCCACTTCTTAGATAGTAGCGAGAGAGGGATTTGAACCCACGACACCACGGGTATGAACCGTGTGCTCTAGCCAACTGAGCTATCTCGCCATATATTATATTGTATGCAAACCACATACATTAGGACTTAATGTCCTAAGTGGGACCTACAGGGCTCGAACCTGTGACCCTCTGCTTGTAAGGCAGATGCTCTCCCAGCTGAGCTAAGACCCCACATTCAGAACAATTCGCTTGATTTCTCTCGCAAACTGCTCTGCTATTATAATATTAAAATGTGCTACCTGTCAAGCACTTTTTTGACTTTTTTCAAAACTTTTTTCACAAAATTTTAATTAGAACAAATACCTCGTCCACAACAGGAAATTCTTAATCAGCTTCATTCTGCGTTCTCTCTTAGGCGTAAGCGCTACAGGCTGCACATTATATGGATTATCGTATGTGCCATCAGCATTAGCCTTTCTTGCACTATGCTCATACGTCTGCATGGCACCTCCAAGCTGTTCATTAATCTCCTTGCTGTCAATAACAAGCATAAGCTCTGTATCAAGATACACGCTTCTCATATCAATATTAAATGAGCCAACCACCGATATATCATCATCTATAAGAACCGACTTTCCGTGGTATGAATATCCGCCTTCATATTCCCACACTTCAAGCCCTGTGCCAAGCACCTTATCCTTATGCGCATAATAATCTGCTGATCCAAATGGATTGCCATTATTGCCTACTGAATTAGTCATCAGTGACACATTTTCAACAGAATCGCATACCTTCTTTAATCCGTCATACATATACTCATTGCAGATAATATAAGGCGTATGTATCTTAACCTGTGTATCCGCCTGTTCCATAAGCTTCGTGAGCTGATACCACACTACCGGCTTTTTTGCGCCACATTCTATCGGATTGCTAAGAAGTGCTATATTGCTGACTTCAACTGTTTCATCTGTATAATCAGTGTCAGTCAGGTAATCTTTGTTATCTGCATAATAAATGTCGTAATTATCAAGTAGTTCTTTCCTTGCCGCCTTGACCTTCTTATTGCCTGCACATTTGTTATTCTTTAAAAATGCCTTGCTCTCCTTATAGTTCCAGACACTCTCATAATAAGCAAGAACATCATTCACAGAGCTGGTTTCATCAGGACTTTCGCAGTACACAAGCACATCTCTGTCGTAATTCTTATGTCCCGGATATGCTCCCAGAAAATAGTTAAATGTATTTCTTCCACCAAGTATATAATTAGTCCTGTCGGCTATGACATATTTATCATGAAGCCTTCCCATTGACTGCCACGGCTTAAAAGGATTGACCTTATTGTATATCTTCACATTCACATTGTCTGATGACGCAAGTGCATTAAAATCAGGATTGCCCTTCATCTTGGTAAAACCGGATACCCCGTCAACTATAACATTGACCGATACACCTCTGTCTGCAGCATCAATAAGTGCTCCAAGCATCAGCTTTCCGCTGTCATCTGACCTGAAGTCAAATGTTGAGAGTATAATCTCACTCTTTGCATTGCTTATCATTCTTATCCGCTCTTTAAGCGCCTCGTCATTATCCTCAATAATGCGCGCCCGCTCGGCACTTGTTCTCTCTTTCCATATGCCCTGCTCATCAAGCTGTTTAATCTCATCAGCAGTAAGCTCTGGCTGTTTGTGGTAACTTATCAGGGCGCAGGCTACGATTGCGGCAATAAGCACCACAAGCAGTATCACTGCCCCAAGAATTATTCTCTTCATAAGTTTTCTCCTATTGTAAGACTTCACAACAATACTCCTTAAATATCTGTCTATCCTCATCACTGCCCGGGCAGTAAAGGCGTGCTGTATATACATAATTATATATACAGCACGCCTCTTATGACATTAAATATTTATGAAGAATTATAAATTATCTGATATAGTTGGTCTTAATCTTATTCTCGCCTTGTGGAAGCTCAATTCCCTGCTTCTTTGCTGCGTCTATTGACTTAACAAGCCATGCAAAATTCTGACCTAAAAGTCTCATTGTCTGCATGCCTTCTTCGTCCTTAACAACCTCATCAGGTGTATTGCCATGTACAATATTCCAGTAGTTAGATGATACAACCGGCATCTGGTTAATCTGGAAATACTTATTCAACACATCAACTGTTGATGTTGTTCCGCCACGGCGGGCAGATGCAATTGAAGAACCACATTTGTAACGAAGCTCGTTACCATATGCACCAAATAATCTGTCGAGGAACATTAATATCTCTCCTGTTGGAGAAGCATAATAAACAGGTGAACCAACAATAAGTCCGTCTGCATCAGTTATCTTAGCGCCAACTTCCTTGACAACTGCGTCAAGCTCGCCCTTAACAACTCTGCTGCCAACTGCAACTATCTCAGTATCAATTCCCTGTGCCTCTAATTCCTTAGCAACGACAGAAAGTGCTGTATATGTACAGCCTGCATCTCTTCTGCTGCCATTAACTAATACAACCTTCATGTTATAACACCTCCAAATTATTAATTAAACATTAATCTCTGCCTTCATGCCAAGCTCTTCCTTATTAGAATCAAGAATAGGCTTGATAACATTAGCAAGATACTCGTCAACCTGTTCCTTAGAACGGCCAACATACTTCATAGGATCAAGCTTTGACTGTAACTCTTCAAGAGTAACACCGAACATTGGCTCTGCTGCAATAAGTTCAAGAAGGTTATTATCAAGACCTTCCTGCTTAACTCTCTTTCCTGCTATCATAGAAAGCTCTCTGATCTTCTCATGAAGCTCCTGTCTGTCTCCGCCAGCCTTAACAGCATCCATCATAATATTCTCTGTTGCCATGAATGGAAGCTCTGCCATCATGTGCTTGATAATAACCTTATCATATACAACAAGTCCGTCAACAACATTTAAGTAGAGGTCAAGGATTCCGTCAACAGCGAGGAAGCCTTCTGGAACTGACATTCTCTTGTTAGCTGAATCATCAAGTGTTCTCTCAAACCACTGTGTAGATGAAACAATAGCAGGGTTAAGTGCGTCACTGATAACGAAATCAGCAAGTGAAGCCATACGCTCACTTCTCATAGGATTACGCTTGTAAGCCATAGCTGATGAACCAATCTGTGACTTTTCAAATGGCTCTTCAACTTCCTTGAGGTGCTGTAATAATCTGATATCATTAGAGAACTTGTGTGCGCTCGCAGCAATTCCTGCAAGTACATTAAGTACTCTTGTATCAACCTTTCTTGAATATGTCTGGCCTGAAACTGGAACACATGCGTCAAATCCCATCTTTTCTGCAATCTTTCCGTCAATCTGGCGGATCTTATCCTGATCTCCGTTGAAAAGTTCAAGGAAAGATGCCTGTGTACCTGTTGTACCCTTACAGCCTAAAAGCTTCATTGTAGAGAGTACATAATCAAGGTCTTCAAGGTCCATAACTAATTCATTGAGCCATAATGTAGCTCTCTTTCCAACTGTTGTTGGCTGTGCTGGCTGAAAATGTGTGAAAGCCAGTGTAGGCTGTGCCTTATATTTATCTGCGAACTTAGAAAGCTCATCAATAACATTAACAAGTTTCTTACGAACAAGCTTTAAGCCTTCTGTCATAATGATGATATCAGTATTATCACCAACATAGCATGAAGTTGCTCCAAGATGTATGATACCTTTAGCCTTAGGGCACTGAAGTCCGTAAGCATATACATGTGACATAACATCATGTCTTACTTCCTTCTCTCTTCTCTTGGCATCTTCATAGTTAATATCATCCTTGTGAGCCTTTAACTCATCAATCTGCTCCTGTGTAATAGGAAGTCCAAGTTCATGCTCTGTCTCTGCTAATGCAATCCAGAGTCTTCTCCATGTCTTAAACTTCATGTCAGGAGAGAAAATGTACTGCATTTCCTTGCTTGCGTATCTTTCTGCAAGTGGTGTCTGATATCTGTCGTTCATCTCGTATCCGCCTTTCATATATCAAAAATTCATTATTCAGCCATCGCAGGGCTATATACAGATTAAGTATATCATAGCAGAACTGCGTTTGCAATTTATGCCTTTATTTTATATTCTTAATGCTTCTTGTTATTTTCATTATGCCAACGCTTAATATAAGACATATTACAAGCCTCATGATAAATTGCATAAGCATATACTGCCATATTGTCATATGTAACAGCATCCACTTAAGAATTCCAGATGCATATAGTCCCATTCCAAGTTTATTCCCCATAAATGTAAGACTCACGACCGGCGCATTCATGTAAGGTATCCCATATATATGTCTCATCCATAAGAATTCCATTCCACATATAATAACAGTCATTATTATTGTAATTGTTATGCACGACAAATATTTATTGCATCTCATCTTATTACGTCCCAATGCTGTACTATGTTCAAAAAGTATCATGCCGCTGACTCTTTCAAGTCTTCCTGCATCTGCTGACATAAGTATAAAACCGCATATCAGTGCAAGATTTACCATTATTCTGCGATACAGTCCTTTCTTGCCCAATATCACTTCATATCCTCTGTCCGATATCATCCATGCTCTTATATTAAATGTTTCATCCATATGTCCGATATATTCAATCTTGTCCGCGTATTCCCTACGACTTTCTATCAGCTTTAGTATCTGCTGTTGTTTTGTTTTCAGATTAACATAACTACCAATATCAACGCTTTCATCTCTTGTCAATATATCTCCATAATCATCTATGTCAGCTTGCAGCTCATCTCTCTGCTGATATAGATTATCAAGATAATCCTGAAAATATGTATAATCTTTCCCTCCATGTAACATGTATTCACTATCCATATACTTATTGTCATCTGTATAGTGATACTGGCCTGTCTGGCATACATACGCTGTAACTGTCAGCATTACCACAACAACCCAGCCACAATGAGAAGTAAATATAAATTTATGTATTTCCTTAAATAGAAACGGAATCCTTGCAAGAATTTTCTGACAGCCAGCTGATACACAATCTGTAAACCGTTTTATAAATGTTGTATTTTTGTATGGTTTCATTGAAGCAGACACATTTATAGCAATATAACCTATTACACCTGCACATATAATATGCACGAACAGCACCACTGAAAATACAGGAAATACATAAGTTCCCACACCCCAGTTTCTATATGATGAAAACGTAGCATTTATATTAATTATATTAATAATATTAATATAATGCAGACCATTCCACACGCTATGTATATCTATATGAGAATATATAAACTGCTCCACAGCCGCAAATATAAGCATTGTAACCAGTGCATAGACACGATTACGGAACATAACAAAAACACCCCATATAGTAATGCATAGGGCAACTATACACACCATTGATATCAGATATAGCACCGTCACATACTTTATTTTGCTCCACGGATATGTAAATTTATCAAATGTCTCAATTGTCTGCACTGGATTTACTAAGTCCCTGACGCCTCCTCTTTGCAGCATTGCCGCAATAAACGTGGACCAGTATATCAGAGTATGTGTAAAAGCTCCTGTAACAACAATAACTCCCGTCTGCTTTATCGCATACATGATTCTTCCATTAGCGCAGCTATATGTTATGCTCCACATGCCATTATCCCGCTGTGCAAACATATCGTATATAACAAACATCATTACAAGCATAGTAAAGAAATATTGATAATAATAAGTTGTATATGCCTGCACCCCTTTATACTCATCCTCTGGTAAAATAACGTTCTTTACTCGTTCAAAATCCCTTGCCGTCTGCAATATATTCGCATACGAAAAACTTCCAGCTTTATTAAAAATACTATATTTCTTAAGTTTATCAGCATTATCAATTATTGCATTCACTTCTTCGTGATAATTCTTAATATATGTCTCATGAGCAACATTTTCTTTGTTGATTATATCTTCATCCATTACCGGCTTATTGTCATACAAAAAGAATACAACATTAACTGTTACAGCAATTAACAACAATATAATCCGTTTATAATTGATGATACGTTTTAATTCCTGCATATTTCCCCCTATATGCCAATCATAACCTGTATATTTGTATCCTGCTTATATCACTCTTAGATATACTTTCTACTCTATAATAATCAGAATCTTCGCTCCCATCCATATAATAAACATGGACTCCTACAATCATTTTATTGATATCGTCAATAACACTCTTTATCTCAACATACTCAGGCTGCATATAACTATAAGCTGCTTTATCAGATGTTGGGAGTTCATTTATAATTATTAACTTTAACTTATTTTCATCATTTCCATATATTGTTTTTGTTTCGCCTTTTATATCCATCTGTTTTTTTGTATATTTATTCTCACTCATATCACTGTAATCAAATATGCAGGATGCATTATATGCCGTATACTCTAATTTCTCTATATTTTCATCATTATATAATGATGGCCACTCTATAATACCGGCAACAATATACGCCATTTCATCCTTTTCTCCCAATCCATTGCCTAATTTTACTGGATTTACCATATATGTTCCAACCAAATTACCATCGGCGATATCTTTAGATATTATTGGGTATGTCACCTTTAACTTAATGCCTTGCTCCGTTATATAATTTATTCCATCTATAACTGTCATTTCTGGTTCTTGTACTGCATATTGGTTATTAGTCTCTGTTTGTGTCTGTGTTTCTATTTCCTTTACATTGCATCCTGATGATATCAATATAAGAAGAAACATCATACAAAATCTATACATTCCTTTCTTAAACAGCCTTATATACTTTGTCATTCAAACACCTGCTTCCAATCTCCACCAGTCTCTATATCATCTTTTTTCATATACATAAGACCTTCTGCATCGTTCATACTTTTATAAAATAAATACCTGTCATCCCCAAAATATAACGCCAATGCATCAGGACACAATATCTCATTAATAACATTTCCACCTTTATCAATAACTATATATCTGTTTTCTGAAAAGCCATATAATTCCCACATATAATAACAGTACTTATGATTATTAAGATAAATGTATTCTCCATCTGAAGATACACTACACATATCACATTGTTCTGTTGACTCCCATATTTTTTGTGATATATCACTTCCAATATCTATCTTGTAAAGCCCCTCTCCCGTAACAAAGTAATACATTGTTCCATCCACAACATAATAATCATTAATATTCTGTCCACTCACTTCTTCTATCTCATCATTGCTGCACGAATAGCTAAACAAACCTCTGCTATGCACACTTATGGCTTTATCTGATATGGAATCGGCTTCCCTCACAGTAAAAAATATTTTATCACCAAAACATTTAACATTAGTTATTGATATCCCTTTTCCAGTAACTTCATATACAATTTTCTTGTCTCCTGATGTCAGAGATACTTCTATTATGCTCTTTGTAGTCTCTTGCTCATCAGCAAGGCCACTCCCATCATATATAAAAGCGTATTCCCCCTGAAAAACAGCTCGAATCGAGTCAACCCCATCATTAGGTATAAGTTCACCTATAACTTCTCTTGTTGTGCCACTCTTATCCATGCGGCATAACTGTGCCATGCCATTAGAAAGTCCAAAATAATATA